>VFQO010005663.1_pt1 | contig 49573 bp, 82 predicted proteins | sample 3512331 | NCBI WGS metagenome assembly VFQO01 (sample SAMN10412371, study PRJNA504923) | tailings metagenome | isolation source: Replicate 3 from Balatoc abandoned mine | place: Philippines: Itogon, Benguet | collected 2017-08-28 | reverse complement strand
CGGGCACTCGGGTGGGAGCCAGCCGACTGCTGAGCACCATGGCCGCAGCTGGGGTGCCACGGCCGCCGCCTGCCTACGAGGCGTCCAAGAAGGAGTTTGCGGTGAGCACTGGGGCGGTGGGCAGGCGTCCGAGGCCTGCAGCAGAGGGCAGACCGGCAGCGCCACCGCCGCCCAGCTGCGCGGTGTGGGGCAGCTGCTGATCGCGCTGCAACGCGGCCCACCTCCCCTGGTGCATCACTTTCTCGAAGGCTGTGCTGCGCTGCAGAGAAGGGGCAGCGCAGCAATGCCTCCAAGCCTCCCACCAGTGACGATTCCCCTGGCTCCCGCCGCCGGCACTGCCACTGGTGCCTGCTGCTGCAGGTGCCGGGCCTGTCCCCTCAGTCCTGCTGGAATCAGAAGAGCCTGGACATCAAGTACCCGCCGCTGAAAGAGGCCAGTTGGGCTGCAGACTTGCTTCAGACCAGCACCAGTTGGAGGGCGCACGGACGGTGTCAAAGGTGCTGCACGCTGCCGATAACGCTGCTCGGAGCTGCATACTTGCTGGACGTGCTGACGGCGTTCTGCCACTGCGTCTTGCGCGACTGCTTGGCTGCAGAACATCAGCGCGGATGTCGTGGTCATCGGTGCCGGCATCGCGGGGCTGAGCTGCGCATACAACCTGGCCAAAGAGGGTGGGTAGCAGTCCGCTAGCTTGGTGTGGTGGCTGTGCAGCTGGGTCGCGGCCAGCCTGACTGGCATGCTGGGCATGGCATGCCAGAGGTGTGGGGTTCATCCGCATGTCACCTGGTGCAGGAACGGTGTCCACAGCTGTCGCTTTCCGATTCCCTAATACCAGCTCACTTGCACACTTGCCCTGCAAGCCCTCCACACATGCAGGCAAGAAGGTAGTGGTGCTGGAGTCTCGCACGCGCGGCGCCGGCCAGACGGGGCGCACAACCGCGCACATCATGACCTGGGTCAGTTTGATGGCGCATGATAGACCAGCTGGAACGGCAGGTTTGAGGTGTGAGGTGCGCAGCGGCGCTGTTTCGCACCGGATGGTCGGCACCCTTGGCAACACCAAAGGCTTGCTGAGCGTGCATCCTACTCACACTATGCCCCATTTGCTTGCCTCCCTTCCGTCCATCGGCAGCTGGACGACTACTACTAGTGAGTTGAACAGGAGGTTGTACTTTCCGCACATCAACCTGGCTTTGGCTGCCGCTGTCTGGGGCTGTGACGCCATTGCGTGCGTGCAGCTGCTGCTGACACGCCGCGCTCCAGCCCTCTCCCTTCTCCTGGTCTAGCACCCCATGTCTCACTGCAAATCAATGCTCCCAAGAATGCAGCGAGTGCGAGTCGATGCACGGCCTGGAGAAGACCAAAATCGTGGCCCAGTCGCTGCGGGGCGCGGCGGACTGGATCGAGAATGTGTGCCGCGAGGTGCGTGGAAAGTGTGGCTTGCAGATGGTTAAGAAAGACAGCTTGCGACGCGTTGGGCAGGCACTGCGCTGTGAGCTCAGCAGCTGCACCGGAAGCGTGCTTCCGCTGCAAGCTGCATCGGCTGAGTGTCGGCAACTAACACAATGTGTGTTAGCAATGCAAACCCGGTTCCAATGCACGCAGGAGGGCATTGAGTGCAAGTTCAAGCGTGTGGATGGGTGAGCTATGCTTTGTGACTGCCGGCAAGATGGGGGTCTGCTATTTTATGCTGCATACCAAAAGGCAGGGTTGAGGTGGCCTCCGTCTTGCAGCCCCGTGTTTGTTGAAGAATACTGTTCGGCCGATAGTTTGCCCTCTCACACCCCAACCTGCAGCTACCTGTATCCCCACCTGACCGGCGAGTTGCCCATGCCCACCTCCGGCATGTCGGCGCTGAAGAAGGAAATTGAGGCGGCGCACAGGTCAGGGACATCACCGGCAACAGCATTAGCAGATTCGCGCCGCACCGACTGAGTCAGCCCGCCAGAGCGCTGCTGTTGGGACAGAGCCCATTGAGATGGCAACAGCTGTGCAAACTATCCCAGATGTGCAGTGCATTGCGAGGGCCGTAAATCGTGACAGAGCATCTTTCATGGCTGCTTACCCCTCACTTTGCTGCAGGGCGGGCCTCACTGATACGGAGTGGGCAGACCTGGGCGGCGGGCCGGGTGAGGCTGGTCCCAAGCTCCTGTACTGTTGCATTCTGTCAAAAGCGGACTGCCATTGCCTGGCCGCATCGCTGCTTTTCCGCCTGCCGCTGGATTGCGCACCATGCAGCTGCCTACCTTTGCTGCCGCCAAGTTGCTGGACCCAGCAGCTTGCAAGCCCGCAATTGCATGCCAGTCCGTACTGCCACACGACAACACGTGTGCTGCATTCCATGCAAGCTGCTGCTGCATGACACTCTTGATACGCAGAGGTGGGCGGCATCCGCGAGTGCCTGCGCTTCCCCAACAACGGCGAGTTCCACCCTCTGATGTACCTGGAGGTGTGCCCCTCGGGAGGGGAACTTTCACTTCTGTTGTCCGCAAGACAGCCGTGAAGGCAATGGCGGGTGGCCATGTGCTGCTAGCAATCTGCCGCAACAGCAGCAGGGACAGGTGCAGCACACTTCGAGGGCACACACCTGGCTGTGGGGCCACTCATGCTCGCCACTCCCCTTGCACCTGTACGCAGGGCCTGGCGGCGGCAGTGGAGCGGCGTGGAGGGAAAATCTACGAGGGCACCAAGGCCTGGAGTGTTGGTGAGTGCAGTGTACCAAGCGCTTTCACTACATGTGTGCCGCTGCACGAGCTGCTTCCAAGGGCTCTGAAGGGTGGCCAGACCGGGAGCAGCATAGCGATTTGGAGAGTGGCATGGCTGGAAATGCAGCGGCCATGCCACTCAAACCTGCTAGCCGCCTTCTATTCCCATGCAGAAAGCGACCACGTGGAGACGGACACCAAGCTGACCATCAAGTGTGACGCCACGGGTGCGCACAGCTGCAGATGCCACTGGTGGCATGTGCTTGCCAGCAGTGGTGAGCAGTAGCCAATCAAAGAGGAGATGCAGAGCCGATTGGCAAAGCAGAGCAGCGGCCACCCCTTCTTTCCTGTATTGCCACTCCCCTCAGTGCTGGCCACCAACTCTCCCTGCAACCACAACCTGGCGGTGCACGCGCGCCAGCTGCCCTACAGGCAAGCTCGACTGCGGCAGCGGGGGAGCTCTGCCACAGCAGACAGGGAGCTCTGCCATTGCAGCTTTGAGAGGGTGGCATTCTGCACAGGGTTTTTGGAGGAGCAGTGGAAAGATGGTTGAACTTCCCATTGCATACACCCATCTCTGCTGCCCCTGACGCTGCCTTACCGCAGGACGTACGCTGTAGGCATCCTGGCTCCCAAGAACAAGATCAAGCGAGCCGACTACTGGGACACCGCGTGAGCTGGGTGTATGAATTTGGGAGCCTGCACTGCCAAGCAGCAAGCTTGCTCATTACAACACGACAGCCGTGCTGCTGCTGGACTGCGGCCCCGCACCAAGGCATACCATCGCATGCCTCCACTATTGAATCTGACTGGCTGTGGTTTCCCGCATCATCCAACTACTCGATTTATCGAATCCCGCAGCGAGCCGTACCACTACGTGCGCTTTGACGACTGGGATGCTTGCACTGACTGTCCTCCATTGTTTGCTTTGCAGGGAGCCGTACCACTACGTGCGCTTTGACGACTGGGACGATGACAACTACCTGCTCATTGTGGGTAAGTCATTTATTGCCACTGGTTGGCAGGGGAGCATGCAGCTATGCCAGCCGGCCAATCCGTCGCATTTCCACACGTGGCAGCGTGGAGCAGCCGTACATGTTGGGATTGCAGCATCCGTTTGGAGCAACTCAGCACTGCAACCAAACGTTTTAGCTGGAACGCTGCCACTGTGCAGGCGGAGAGGACCACAAGACCGGCAGCCTGTGGCCGTACGACCCGTATGACAGGTGTACTGCGCTGTGCTGTGCTGTGCTGTGTCATGCCTTGCCATGCTGTGCTGTGCTGTGCTGCGCCTTGCCGAGCTGGGCTGCTCCGCTGTGCGCCGTGCTGTGTGTGTAGCATCTGTATTGTGCCAGCATGCATTGCCAGGAATGGAGATGATGTGCGGCACTCCGCTCAGCTCCTTGCTTCTGGGTAAGCATGCATGCTGTGCAGCTGGCATGATGCTCGGTGTGATGCACAGATCTAGTGCCTTCTCCCTTCCAATCACAGGCTGGAGAAGTATGCTCGCGCCCGCTGGACGGACATCACCCAGGCGGTGCTGAAGTGGAACGGCCAGGTCATGGAGCCTGCAGGTGGGGTGGTGGTTGCCAGCAAACATCTAACAACAACGGGGGGATGCGATGCAGGAGGTCACTCCATCCGATGGATGAAGCTGGGTAGGGGCGTCCATCTCAAGTTATCGAAGCCTGTAATTGTTGTGGTGCTGCCCAAGTGCACACTGGGGGTTGTGATGAAGCTTGCCCAGCCCACAGTATGCCTCAGCCGGATCGCACCGCCCACCTTGCTGATTGGAGCCAGTCCCCCTGTCAACTGCACACACACCCAATGAGCAGACATGCTGTACCTGCACGGCCGCAACCCGCTGGTGCCCGATGGCAGCAACTACATCATCACCGGCGACTCGGGGCAGGTGCGATGAGAGTGCTGTGCAGCTGTTAGGCAGGGTGGTGGTACGCGTACGTGCACGAGGTGGCAACCCTTGCTTCATCAGTGGAGGTGGTGGGGAACAGGGCTTGCGGTCTCCAAGTCTCTGAATGCACGCACTTATGCCGTTCACTTGCGCCAGGGCATGACGGGCGGCACCATTGGCGGCAAAGTCGTCGCAGACCTGATCCTGGGTGAGCGCAAGCAAAAATCTGCATGGCTATAACACCTGGGAGAGAGACGTGCAATCTCGCCTGTAAATGCAACGTCTGGTAAACAGTGCTTTAGGTACAACCCTCCTATCTGCACTGCTGCAGGCCGCACCAACCCCTGGGCCGAGGTGTACGACCCCGCCCGCCCGCCCCCTGTCAAGTCGCTGATGGAGGTGGGTGGCCGTACTTGGGTGCATCACTGTCGGTCAGCGGGGAGGTGCTACAAGCTTTGGCTGCACTCTGACGCCTTCCCTGCCAGTCGTTCTTAAATGCCTGGTGTCGCAGGCTTGCACTGTGAAGCGGCTCAGTTCTGCAACTTTTGACTGCGCTTGCCTGGCTGCACAGACTGCGCCAGGTGTTGTGTGCAGCTGCAAACCCTGCACTTGGCTGCCCACCATGCCCGCACGCAGCTGGCTGAGGAAGGTGCCATCACCACCGCCTCCTTTGCCGAGCGAGTGCTGCCAAAGGTGAGATAGTACAGCCAACCCTGCCTCTCGTATGCTACCCTTCTGCACACGGCTGGGTGGACGGCACAGCTGGCCGAATACGCAAGGTTGCTGTCGTACAATTAGGAGCCCGACAGCCTGGCCATTAATAACTCCTAACAAAGGGAATTTTTATGGCTTGCCCCGCAGATCACGCTGTCATACGACATGGAGCCCGACAGCCTGGCCATTGTGCAGAAGGGGCTGTCCAAGGTAACTGGGTTGGGCTGGTGCAAGTCAGGGCGTGCAGAAGGGTCTTGTCACGAGGTACCATTGGGGGACGAAACGGGCAAGAGGGGGAGAGCACTACGTGAGCAGAGAGCCAGCCTGCTACCTGTGCAGGACTTGCTGCACGTCTTCCTGCGGCGTACTTCTTTCAGTGTGCAGCGTTCTGTGGCCCAGACCGGAGCGTGCACTGCACCTTCCCATCCTGCGCAGGTGGCGGTGTACTGCGACGAGCATGGCAAGCAGCTGCATTATGATTGGTCCCACTCAACCATGACCTAAAGTGTGACGTCACTGCCCCTCAACTGTGGTGTACTGGCCCCTCAACTGGGCTGTCCTGCCCTGCGCAGGTGGCCGTGTACTGCGACGAGCACGGCAAGCAGCACGCGTACAGCGCCATCTGCCCCCACATGGGCTGCCTGCTGCACGTGAGCGCTTGCTGCGGTTGCAAGCCATGGGCAGCAGCCGGTTTTGGTCTGCGCAGCTTGCGCCGCTGGCAGGAGTGTGTGCCCGCAGCAGTTGTGCAATTTGCTGCACGCTGGGCTGTGCCGCCCCACTGCTCAGGGCAGCATTGGCCGGCCCTGCCTCGGCTCCGATGTCGCCAGCCTACCTGCGCTTAGCTCAAACGCCGGCCGGCCTCCCTCCCGCAGACCAACTCGATTGAGAAGACGTTTGACTGCCCCTGCCACGGCTCCCACTTTGACCGCTGGGGCAAGGTCATCAACGGTACGTTGAATGAGGCTTTGCGTGCAAGGTTGTCTCAGCTTTGTGTGCAAGGTTGTCTCAGGGGCACAAGGCTGATGACTGCCGCCCTGCACCAACCATCGTCACCTGTGCATGCATCATCCGCACAAACCATTTGTCCCTTGCAACACACTGGGTGCAGGGCCGGCCAAGGGCAACCTTGCGCCAATTGAGGACTGGTGAGCGGCAACAACCAGCTGCTCCCTCGCCTTCAAGGCACACTGAGCAAAGGCACACTGTGCGGGGCGAGGCTGTAGCGCATCCGTGCATCCGCCTACGAACCAGTGCAGAGCGTGCCAGTGGGGCAGCCCTGTCCTCCACAAGCACGCTGAATGTCCTCCCTGAATTGGCAGTGTTGATGGTGCTTGCTTGCAAATGGTAGTATCAAACGAAACAGCAACGTGTAAAGGCTGGACCGATGGATGGCAGCCAAGCAAGTCTTGCAGATAAGAACAAGTCTTGCAGATAGGGGGGCGATATGGTGCTCGCCAGACAATGAAAAAGCGGGCTTGGAAGGGGGATTGGGCATAGAAAACAGTGGCCCAGCACAGGAGGCGGGCATGTGAAAAGTGTACAGGCGGGGCGATGGAATGAAATAGGTCGAACAGAGGACAGCCTGCAAGCACGGCTGCAGGCGCTTGGGAGGGCGGGGGCGGACAGCGGCACAGCAGGCGAAGCGTGCCGCACGATGAATGCAGAAGCGGACAGAAAAACGGAGGAGCAGAGAGGGCGATGGATCGCACTGGGCCGCCATGTTCAGCAAGGAGGAGTCGGCCGCAGTCAGAGATGGGTGGGGATGGGTTGGGTTGGGTTGCAAGGGGGACGCACGAAGCGCAGAACCAAGGGGGGGAGACAGGGGCGGCGGTCGGTGCACGCCGCAATCAATCAAGCTTTAGGGGATCAATGGATGGGTGGGTTGGGTGGATAGGCGATGTGTGCGGGCGGGGCTTGTGGCACAGGCCAGCCGCACGGAGGACATAGAACACATGGAAGAGTTTGGAAGCGCGTAGGTGTGGCAGGTGTTGCAGACACTGGAGCTGGGCAGCTGCAGCACGCACTGCAGCCAGGCAAGGCCGAATAGGACCCAGGCCAGGGCAGGGACCAAAGCACAAGGCCAGGCAGCCGCCTGGCTTGCCCGAAGAAGCTCACCACAGATTCTTGCCGCTGCGCAGCAGCATGCGTGGCGAGCCTGCCTGGCTCTGCACGGGGCTCTCGCTGCGGCCGCCCCGCCCCCGCTGCCGCAGGCGCGGCCGCACCAGCCGCTGCGCCGGCTGCAGCAGCACGGCGGCGGAGGCCCAGCTGCCGCCGCTGAGCTGGGAGGCGAGGCCATTGGCATCGGAGTCGCTGCTGCCCTGCCGCTGCAGGTGCGCGCCCTCCAGTTGGAGGTAGAGCAGGTGGAAAGCCTCGGCCATGAACACGTGCCACAGGCTGTGGAACAGCCAGTAGTAGTCTGCGAAAGAAGGGCGGGGCGAGCAGCAGCGACTGTGAGAAAATGCACCAGCTGGCGTGCGGTAGCATGGAAGCGAGGACGGGCAGCGGCGGCATGTTGAGCTACCGCACGGCCACGCAGCTGCTGGCGTGCATGCAGGCAGGGGCGCAGGAGCCAACACAGCTCCCAACAGCACAGAACGTCAAGCACGCTCACTCGGGAAGAGCTCGGGCAGGGGGAAGACAGCAAAGCCAGCCGCGAAGCAGGCCAGCGTGCGCTTGCCGTAGCGGGGGCAGTAGCGGGGCAGGGTGTGGAAGCCTTCGAGCAGCGCCTTGGCCGCCAGCGTGGCCAGCAGGACGAGCACCAGCACCTGGGGTGGGATTGAGAGGTGGAGCAGGTCGCCACTGAGCGCAAGCCTTGAGTGAAAGGGCGGCAGCAGTACCTCGCCTGCACGCTTTGAAAACACGCTCGACCGTACGGCTTGGCCCGACATGACGTCTCATCTGCCCCCCACATCGCCCCTGCTCCCAACATCAGTCCTCCCCGCACCTTGGAGGCGAACCCCAGCGTCAGCACTCCGTCTGCCAGCAGGTGCGCATAGCCCAGCAGGGCCGCTGGGAACACCAGATTGGACAGGACGTGAATTGGGGCTGAGCGCGCGTCCACAGCGTGGCCCAGCGTGCGGGCCAGCAGGGCCTGGGCCATCAGGATGTCCAGGCCGCGCCAGGTGGAGCCAGGCAGGCCCAGGAAATGCGCGTTGGCGATGCCCTGCGGGCGAGGGCAGAGGAGGAGTGGGCAATGTGAGCGGCGGGGGTGTGGAAGAGCGGTGCTGCAACATGGCAGCAAGTGGTGCCGCGAAAGGAGGTGCAGCCCAGCTACGCCGCCACTCGCTGCTCCCCTACTGCTGCATTTGCAGTCCTCAAGCAAGAGCCATGCCCTGGCAGCTCGGGGAGCTTGCCTCGGGGTGCATGTGCAGCCAGTGATAGATGAGGGCCAGCACAAAGCCGGTGTTGAACAGGACAAAGTCGGCGTACCGCCCGCGCCGCCAGTGCAGCTGCAGCGTCTGCGGGAGGCAGGGTGTGATGGGTGGGGGCGGCATGTGCTCAGCTGAGGGTGGTGATGCAAGGCTGTGCTCGCCGCGCCGCGAGCGGCGGCAGCGGTAAGCTTCCGCGCGCCGGCGTGCAGCCCAGGGCCGCGCTCGCGCCCGCACGGCCCCTGCTACTCACCGAGGCCATCGGCAGCATCGTCAGGAGCGGCAGGGCGTCCAGAAAGGTGTCGGTGTTGGCCTGGAGAACGCCTTTGTTCAGCGGCACATGGGGCAGCGCCCCGCGCACCAAATCAAGCAGCAAAGAGGCCATGGCCGGCCGCACAAGAGCGTGTGGCGGGCTGCGCCGGCCTTGTCAGAGAGGGCGGGGGCTGCCGCGCGGTCTGACTGCAAGAAAGGGGGCGCTGTGCGCCCAGATGACTCACGGGTGGACTGTTGAACAGACGAGCGACGAGATCTGGGCCGCCCGCGCCCCACGCGCCGCCAAGTCCAGTGCCGCCGCCGCTGTGCACGGCGCCGCCGCCGGATGATCGGATGCATCAGCCGCCTGCCCTCGCGACCACGGCGCAGCGCATGCTTGCATGCATGATGAGATTGCCCGAACAATAAGCTGTTTACACTCACACCCTGCTTCTGCCGCCATCGCTGTACTGCAAGAGGGGCAGCAGCGGCCGCCGCCGCTGCTCGAGTTGGTGCGGTACGCGCTCGCCTCAGATCTGGACCAGCAAAGAAGCACGCTGTGGCTAGTTGTCATTCAGCTGGCGCACTTGTGGTTGTCGGGAAGAGCTCTGAAGGGAAAATTTGCATGAGCCTCGTGCAGCATCAGGCCACGGACGAGCCCGCCGCCCTCCCCGCCCCGTCACCATCAGCGCCGCTCAGATTTGCTCCCTGCCCGCTCTCTCCGCTGTGCAGCGCTGTACTCCTCCTCCAAGGCCACCATGCTCGCCCTCTCCACCTGCCTGCCCCGATTCTTCAAGCCCCAGGGCAGACGGCCCCCGGGGCGGGCCTCGGGGCCCTTGTCTGCCTCCCCTGCGCGCCCCAGCCAGACTGCCCCTCAGCCCAAGGCTGCTGCCTGGGCCCTGCGTGCCACGGGCGGCAAGGAGCCCGAGCACGATGTGGACAAGCGCAGTGGCGACCCTGAGCATGGAGGCCTGACGTGAGCGCCCTTCCAAGGCGCCCATGTGGGGTTTTGGGTTTGCCGCGGCGCCGCCGCCGGCGCATGAAGTTGTGCGGGCGCCGCTGCCGGCAAAAGCCTCCCAGCTGCACAACAGCTTGCATTCATCCGCCCACTGCCTGGCCCTGCCTTCTCTCTCCAGGAGCGGAGAGAAGGCTGCCATCACGCGCGAGGTGCACGGCGAGGCTCAGGCAAGTTGCAACAGCTGGGCTGCATGTATCGAGGGCCAATCTCGACTCGAAGCAGCGCTCCCTGGGCGCACAAGCGTGAGGGGCGTAATTGCCCAGCCTCCGAGCTCTGAAACGCACCACCAGCTCGCCTGCAAGGTGCCTTTTTGGGAGTCCCAGGCCTGTACGTTGTAACCGGTCCCAGATCTAACTGTAACCTCGCCTATTTAGCGCAGGTGGACTTCACTGAGGAGCAGCCTTATTTCCAGCGCAGGTGCACTTCACTGAGGAGCACCCGGAGCTGAAGAAGGCGGCCAAGGCGTACCGCAAGGAGGTGAGTGTGCTCTGTTAATTAAAATGTGCTCTGTTAAAACCGCACTGTCCTTGAGTGAGGTAACAACAGTCACAATGGTGAGCTGCTTGGCTGCTTGAGCTGCGCTTGGCAGCAAGGTCGAGCCCTGTGCTCACCTTGCCCTGCCGGCAGACCGGCAGAAGGCGCACTTGTGTGCTGCAGCATGCAAGCCTGCTGCCTCCTATGTAGCCCCCCATCAATGCTGCCTCACTGCCCGCTCCCTTCGCCGCAGGTCGTCAAGGATGAGAAGCACGGCCTCCACCACGGCAGCGCCCACGCCACCCCCACCCCAGCCCCGGCGTCCGCCGTTGCGCCGGCCGCTGCCGGGGCAGAGCGCCACGCAAAGGAGGCACACACGAGTGGCCAGGAGGGGTCTGGCGGCAAAGCCAGCCGCCATGCTGTTGAGCTGAGGTACGCTGGTTGGGGTCAAACCTGTGCAATGGGGGTGCAATCTCCTACTCCTCCTAATCCCTTTTGCGCACCACCCGCTGCTTCTCTAGCCGCCCGTTTGCCTACCACCTGCTGCCGTTGAATCTGAAGCCATTCCATGCCATCCTGCCCTGCAGCCCCGGCGAGAAGGCCGCCGTTTCGCGCTCCTCTGCTCCCTAACTGCCCTGTCCTGTTATTGATATCAGTATATTTCACACTACCCTGCTTGCAGCCCCGGCGAGAAGGCCGCCGTTTCGCGCTACCTGCACGAGGGGCGCGACGTGCGCGCCCTGCCCTTTGTGCGTGCACACCTGGACAAGGTGGCGGCTGTGGAGGCGTACACCAAGGAGGTGCGTGGTTCAAGGTGTTGCTTATGAGTACTATGCTGAGCAGGTGTGTGGCTGGTTGTCCTGCCAAGGCGTATGCGAAGAAGGTGCGTTTTTGCCGGTTGTGCGGCTGCTTGCACAGTGCTGGCTCCTTGCTTGTTCGCACTCCACTTGACCAGCTAGGGTTGGAGGCACAGATGTGCATTCATGTGGTGCGGGCATACCCCTTAGAGTTGCGCCCGGGTCCACCCCTGGTGTCACACTTCACGTGTTGATGTCCGCAGCAACCTGCTCACGCCCTGCTGCAGCTAAAGAAGGCAAAGAAGTGAAGGCTGTGTGGCCAGCTCAGCAGGGGTGCAGGCGGGCCTGGAAAATTCACAGCCACGGGGCCGCCGCTTTGCTGCACCCCTGCGGCCGGCAGGCACACCGTTGCACTGCACCCCAGAGACGCGGCAGCAGCTGCTAAAACTAACCTCTATGTATAGCCGCTTACACTCCTCTCGCTGTCATATTCTTTCCCCATCCGTCGCCAGCCATTCTAAGCGGCGCGCCTGCCGCCGCACAGCAGTGTAACACATGCATGCAACGCTTGCTGTCGTCCTCTCGAGCCCAGGGCTGTGACTGTCAGCACTGCAACGCAGCACTGCTAGCTGTCCCAGAGGCATGCAGAGGCGGCTGCGGCGGCAGGGAGCGGCAAGTGCTGTCGGGCGGCAACCTTGTGCGCTGCAGCCTGTTGCGCCTAATTGCATGCATTCAGATCGTCTTCCACTGTACTTCTAGGCCAGTGCAAAGTCCTTCACGGCTCCTGGTTGCTGCAGGGGACGGTGGTGTGCGGACAGCACTGCGGCCCGCCCCAGCGCTGCAGCACATGTAAATTGGGCATGCAAAGGGCGTGGCAGGCCCCGCGTGCGCTCAGCCTCCGGCACACCGCTGCATGGGCCGCCATGCGCCATGGCTGAGGCGGGGCCATCGACAGCCGGCAGCGGCAGGGGTCCGGCACATTTGCTGAGCATCCCCTAGCAGTGTCATCGAGCGCCAGTGCGGCCGCAGGGAGTGGTGCCACACAAAGCCGCAGTATGTGGCTCGCCCTGGCCGCCGCGCAGCCCGCCTGCGCCAGCAGCAAGCACACCGCAGCGGCGGCTCGCCAGCAGGCGGCCTGCCTGGCCGCCCCGCGGCTGAGCAGCGGCGCCCGCCGGGCCTTTGTGGCGGGCAGCAGCAGCAGGGCCGTGCAGCGCAGCAGCAGCGTGGTGGTCAAGGTGAGGTGCCGGCCGATGGCTGCACTGGCAGGCTCCCAGGGCTGGCCGCCGCTGCTGCCGCTCACCCCGCCATTCCTGCCCGCCCGCTCGCTTTCTGCAGGCGGCGGCGGCAGAGGCGGCCACTGAGCTGCGCAAGTGAGATCAGGGCTTGATAGCAGATGTTTTTGGTTGGACAGGCCAGGCCGGCCATATGGCAGCTGCGCCGGCTGGTGGCGACACGCTGCCGTGCCCGCCTGCGCCCTTGGCCGCCGGCGCTTGTGCTGCCGTGGCATTGCATGCATCGGGCATTCATGCAGGAGCTGGGCAGCAGCGGTGTCACCTTGCACAGCTGCCGGCTCTCACATTACAGCAATTCCATGTGCTGTCCGATGTCCACAAGCCGATGGCTTGAGCTGCGTGCGCTGCTGTGTGTGCTGCTCTGGTGTCACTGTGGCTCTGCTCTTTCTTCGTGCCCCCGCAGCTATGAGACCATGATTGTGCTGCGGCCCACCATGGCTGACGAGGAGCGCGACCAGGTGCGGACTTACAATGCATCTGTGGGCTGCTCTGGCTGCTGCTGCTGTATCGAATTTTTGGTTGAGATGCTGCTGCTGCTGCGGGCCGCTGCCTGCACACTTGCCGATGAGGAGCGCGGCATGTTCGGCGGTTGGCAACTGCTGCTGCCACCGCCGCCGCTGCTTGCATGCTGCTACTTTGTGTGTGGCAACGCGCCTGATTCTGCTGCTGACTCTACTCTAGTCTCCAACCCCTCACCTTCCGCAGGAGCTGGCCAAGTTCCAGGCGTTCCTGCAGAAGCAGGGCGCGACCCAGCTGAGCGACATGGTGCGCGGGCGGCAGCGGCTGGCCTACCCCATCAAGCGGTGAGGCCACAGATGGTGCACTTGCACAGTCATTGCTTTGCTCGTTCTGATTTATGTGGTCCGATCGGTGGTGGATGCTTAGTTTGACGAATGTCCACTGTGCAAACTAAGTCTGGGCGGTGTCACTGGGGCTGTGCATGTGGTGGCAATGCAGCACAGCTGTGCTGGTTTCGTACTGCTACAGCTATCGCTAAAGATGCGTTGCAACCCCTTTCCGCTCCTGGCAGCTTCACCGAGGGCATCTACGTGCTCTACACCTGCACCGCCCCATGCATTGCTAGACCGTAACTTGGTTCACTTTGCAACCCCTTTCCGCTCCTCGCAGCTTCACCGAGGGCATCTACGTGCTCTACACCTACACCGCCAACCCCGCGTGCGGCCAGGCGGTGCAGCGCTACCTCTCCACCCCCACCGCCGGCAACGAGGTCAACGTGCTGCGCCACATGACCTTCCTGGGCGCGTCCGCCTGAGCGGCATCCCCTGAGCGGCTTGGGCGTGGCAGTCTGACCAGCAGCATCCGCATGAGCAACTCAGGCGCCTTCGCCTGAGCAGCGGCCTACGTCGCTCAGCCACCTCGGCCTTGGAGCGCACACCCAGCCAGCGGCGTGGCGGATAAGGCAGCCATGCCAGCAGCCGGCCGCGCCACTCTTCTGCCTGTTTCTATTAGCTCCCGGCTCCGGCATCCCGCCCTCACCAGCGCACATTGACGCTGCGGGGGCGGGCGCCGGCGGCCTTTGTTAGGTCCCATTCATTCCTTTCTGCTGCTTGTGTTCTCCCCTCGCCTGCGGCGGCGGTGGGCAGCAACGGCCTTCCAACCCGCCTGCCCCGCCGCCACCTCTCAGCATGACTCCTTGCAATGTGTAAGGCCCAGCTCCGAAATGCAGTGGGAGAGTCGTGCAGCGTCTGTGCAGCATGTGATGCGGCTCGACGTGAGGCGGTTGCCAACGCTGTGCTGCGGCAGCCGAATGCTGTGCCGTGCCTTGCGCTGTTCCTTGCCTTTAACACACACGTTGGGTGTTTCGGGGGCCGCAATTGTGCTGGGTTGAGACCCTGCAACACTGTTTCAGCGCGGCGGGCGGTCAGACAAGCTGCGGCGGCCGGCATCACTCGCTTCACGAGCATTTAATTGCCAGGTGGGCCTTCTTGTTTACTATTGTGCAGCTTGCAAGCCGGCAGCGCCACCCTGCAGGCGTGGCCCATCTCCCCCTCTGCCGCGGTGCGCTCCTAGCCTGCCGGGAGCGCTGCTGGTGGACATGTATGTGATGCCATGTCTTTGGAAACGGCCGGCGAATGCCGCTGTGCTGGCCCGAACCATTCAACTCGAGCCGTCTTCCACCTTGTTTCGTCGTGCAGGGGACCTTGCATGCGCTCGTGGTAGCCTCAATTCACGCGTGACTCGACGTTCCGACAGCCTACAGCCCTGGGGCTGGTGCAGCGCTGTACGGCGGCGGCGGCGGCGGCAGCGGCGGCGGCAGCGGCAAGTTGGATTCGCCCGTGCCGGCGCACTGGCCGGCAGTGAGCCAAGCAGGCAGAGCCAGCAGCTGCAGCAGAGCGGCCAGGAGGAGCCATGCTGAGGTCACGCTCCAGTGGGCTCCTGCCCATCACAACCTCCCCGCCCGGCTTTGGGCGGCCTGAATCACGGGGCAGCCTGCGGCGAAGGGGCAGCGGCTCCGCCGGTGTCCTGCAATGGTAAGAGCTGCACCTGTGTATGCAAGCAGACCGCCTAATTCTGCCCTTTGGTGTGTGCAACTGCAACTGCTACGCTGCACTGCTGGACAGCGTGCACCCATGGCTGGCAAGCTGGCTGCCGTGCAAGCTCGTGCCAACCCCTGCTGCCCCTCCTGCCATGGCCCAGCCCTGCATGCCACCCCCAATTCAACATATCCCTCCTGCTTTCGGCCTCTGCCCCGCAGGGCGCTGTCCTATGTGCTCATAGCAGCGCTGCTGGGCGGCTCTCTTTATGGGGTGGCCCGCCTGGGGCGTGTGGGGCTGCTGGGTACAGGCAGCAGCCGTGGCAGCGGCGACGGCTTCCCACTAGGCACCAGCACAGGGCAGCAGCAGCAGCAGCAGCAGCACCAGCATCCGCCGGTTCACGTGCATGAGGATGCACCCGACCGCCGGGCAGCGCTGGAGCAGCACGCAGCCGAGGCAGCAGCACTTGGGGCGGCGGCAGCGGGTGGCGGCTTGCACGGTGGCGGCGGCGGCGGCATAGACGCTCCGGTGCTAGATGCAGGTGCCGACTCCGAGCAAGCAGAGCTGGAAGCAGAGCATCTGGCCAGACTGCAAGCGCTGGAAGCGCAAGGGCACGACCCGCACACGGCTGCCCACGTGGCGGCGCACATTGCGGAGCAGCAGTCGCTGCCGCAGCGCGAGGGGCCCAGCCTTTATGCCTCCAACCTGTCGGGTGCGCTGTGGGCGCCGAGCGTGCTGTGCATGCTGAGTGTGTGTGCCTGCTGCTCGTGCTGTGGCAGGGGCCGCCTAGATGTACAGTTGCGGCCCGACGGCTGCCGATCAGCATGCTTTTCTGACACCCTCCGCCGGTGTTGCCATGGCCGCACCGGCCACTCTGCTTGCCCATTCACCTTGGCATCCACTGGCCTGCCCGGCTGTGTGCAGCGGTGGACATTCGGGGCAACGTCATGCGCACCGCTGACCTGACTGGCAAAGTGACGATTGTTGTGAACGTGGCATCCCATTGCGGCTTCACAGGTGGGGTGGTAATCGGTTGGTTCGATGTCCTCTTGTGCACAGGCAGCTGTGAACCCGCACTGTCTGATGGCTTGTGGGTAGAAGCGCACGCCAGGCAGCATAATTGCAACACACCGAGCCCTTCATCGCTGTCCGTGCTGCAGACGCCAACTACCGCGGCCTGCACCGGCTGTACGAGCGGTACAAGGCGTATGGCCTCCAGGTCATCGCCTTCCCATGCAACCAGGTGTGCTGTGTGCGCTGCGCTGTGCATGCTGCGCTGTGCATGCGTTCCTGTGGACGGGCCACAAGCACGCGCTTTCGCCTGGTGCTTGCTTGTCCACCCGCAGTCTGCCTATGTAGCAATCGATGAGACCCAGTGCTGCAAGGCATCGACCCATCGCTGCCTCAGCCCATCTGCCCACTCTCTCGCCCCAACGCTCATCCTGCTGCTGCAGTTCGGGGAGCAGGAGCCCGGAGCGCATGCCGAGATTGAGCAGTTTGTGGCTAGCCATTATGGCGCTCAGTTCCCACTGATGAGCAAGGTGCGATGCCAGTCGCTGCTGCTGTTCTGCTGTTTGGCGCATCTGCGGTGTGTCTGCTTGTGCGTGCTGCCACCCCATGAGTCCACTGGTAGCCAAGCGGTGCTGACCACCTGAGAAATGTGCTGACGTCCTTTGCTGGTTACTGCAGGTGGAGGTCAACGGCGCGGGGGCGCACCCGCTGTTCGCTTGGCTCAAGCAGCACACGCCCGGCGACCAAACCGGGTTTGCGGCTGGGGAGGACATCCGATGGAACTTTGAGAAGGTAAGGGGCTTTGTAGGCGGGGAAAGGGTTGTGGCGAGAGCTGCCCTGAGAAGGCTGCGGTGGCTTGGGACGAGAGGAGGGCTGAGGGGTGGGCACATCCGTGAGAGCCATGGTTATTTCCAAAGCTGTGCGCAAGGTTGCAGCATGCGCAGCCCCACCTGCCCCATGCCAACCATGCACCCTATTCAACACTTGCTGCATTCGCCACCTGCTCTCCACCTGCCGCAGTTCTTGATCGATAAGCACGGCAATGCAGTGAAGCGGTATGGCTCAGGCAAGTCTTGAGCAGCACGGAGGGGTGTACACTGGCTGGCTCACGCTGTGCACATCTTTGCTCCTTAGTGCTATCCTGCCAGTAGCACAGCTCCGCCTGCCATGCCAGCTGCTGCTGCGCTGGGTGCCTGCCGCGCATGCACAGCGGGGCCGGCAGCACGAGGCTGACGTGCTGAAACCACCCTTCCGGCCTGCCAACCTGCTGTCGGCCTTTTACTGCTTGCCAACCTGCTGCAGAGCTGGACTATCACGACCTGGAGCTAGACGTGTACAACGAGCTGATCAAATTTTGAACGAACGCAATCCACACCGAACTTGTCCTGGAGTAAAGGCACGCGAGCGGCTGCTCGTGATTGTGCCACGTGCAGCAAGCCTGGCGCATGCATGCATGGCTGCCCTGCGTCCGCAGCAACCCGTCCCGACTGTTGACCCTTGAGTGACGCACTGCACTTTTCACCTTGCATTTGATTGCTTGCTACCGGTAACCTGATCAGAAGATGGCATGCCAGGCGTGTTTGCTGGCGACGGTGCAGCCGGTTTTTGAGCGCCAGGGCAGGAGCAGGACCAGGGTTGCGTGGTCGGCGGCCGCAGCTAATGTGATAGCTGCGGTATCTCCCCACTGCACAGCATCACCGGGCCATGTTTAGCGTAATGGCAGTTGGGCAGCTGGAAATTCCAGCACACATGATCAGCCGCGGGCTGTGCAGAATGCATGAGCACAGCGCAGCCCAAGTCCCCCAGCGCGGCCATGATGTGACGAATCTAGCAAACGCCTGCACACCCGCGTTTGTGAACCTGCTAACTGTGATGATTACGAGCATGGCCTGCGGGCGCTCCCGGAACGCCTGCAGCGGAGCGGCCCTCGCGGCGCTGACCATCCTGGCCTTCATCGCCCCTTTTGCCTACGCCGCACGGCAGTTACAGCGGCCTGAGTTGCGGTTTGACCGCCCAAGGCGGCAAGCGGGAGGTCCCGCCGCGAGCGGCGTCGAGCGGCGCTCTGCTCTGCGTCGTGCGGCCCAGTGCATGTGCTTGGTTGTATCAGGCCTGCACAGGCGCCTGTGCATACATTGCATATGCCTAGCATGTATTTGCTGCGGCTGCCAGAGCTGACATTCCACGTCCCCACACGCACATTGTTCCCCACATGTGCCTGCAGGGCGCAGCTGAGACCTCTCCCCGCTGGGAGCGCGCCCGAGGCCTTCCGCCGCTGCAGGAGCCCGGTCTGCCGCTGTCCTTTGCGCTGGAAGACCCTCACCGCACTTTCGGCGAGCGTACCGGCCCGGGTGAAACCTTCCCAAACCTAGCCATCGATGGCGCCTCTGAGGTGGGGCTGCTGTCCACAAGCGTGTTTGATTACAACGACTACACAGGCAGCATGGCGCAGTACTGCACCCTGGACAGTGGCAGGTAGGCTGGGCAGTGCTGCAGCTGCTCAGGGACTGACGCCCAGCTGTCAGGCTAGACCGGCTGCTGACTGCAGCTGGTTGGTGTAGCGCTTCGATGCACAGCGGTAGGCCATGGCTGTGCGTGGCACAAAGAGCTGCGTCCAGCAGTGTGCCTCGCAACCTCCCCTGCCCTGCTGCCCGCAGGAGCTGGGCCAAAATCAGCGGCCACTACATCAGCGGGATCTGGATGGCTGGCAGCCACGCAGCCTTTGCTGTGGGCCAGCTGGCACCCGAGTACAATGGCAGTGAACCGACCGCCCTGCTGAAGTGAGCGCGCTGTGCGTTTTTGGTTGGTTTGCACCAGCTGTACTTGTCATGGAGTCTGGAAATGCACAGCGCCGCACCGAGCGCCCCACTGCATGTTCTTCGACCACCCAACTGCAACGGTGTGTCTTGTGCTGCAGATGGACTCGAGGCAAGGGGTGGGCCATCAGCCTGAAGCTGCCCAAGGCCTCCAAAGCGGCGGGCATCAAAGTGCAGCACGTGGCGGTGACAGATGGCGGACGCACTGCATTTGTGCTGGGCCTGCTTCTCTGGAGGGTGAGATTTCTTCCTTTCTTTCTTTGCGCTGGAGGGTGAGCCCACTGCTGGCCTGCAGCTGGCCAAGTGCCCAGTGCCGCACAGCGTTGCGCACAAGAGAATGCAAGAACGCATGCTGTGTGCTCGACGCGCTTCATGGCTGGGTTCTGACCGAAAGTGCGTGGCGGCCGGGAGCCGACCGCTTTGCATGCATGGCATCGCAATTGATCACACACTTCGTGTTATCCGCTAATTCTCTTGGCAGAAGGGAGAGTACCTGATATCCGAGGGGCCTGATGGGCAGTACACCCAACGCGTGTGGCGGTACAGCGCCGCCACCGACACCTGGGCAGTCGTCCGCGAAGACAAAACACCTGGTGATGCGTGGCAAGCCAGGGTGAACCTGCTGGCTGCCGCCGGCAACACCGCCTGGCTTTCATTCCACGGTGGGCGGGGGAGTGGGCCTGAAAATGCAAGGGGCTGCGCATGCAGTCAGCCGGCTGGAGATTGCGTGCATTTTTGCTGAGGACTGCTCTGCGCCAGTGGTGGGTCCGCTGCTAAGAGGATGGGAGGATGGCCGGATGATTGTTGCACATGAGTACTACTCAGTAGTACTAGGCCGCTGCCCGCACCCTAATTGTAGATACCGGTGACATTGCTTACTACAGCGGCAAAACGTGGAGGCTGGCTCGCAAGCCCGCGGAGCGGGAATTTGTGTCCAGGATGCACGCCGACGGTCCCGGGCGCGCGTTCATCGAGCTCAAGTACTATGGGGTTGAGTTCGGTCAGGGCTTCATGGAGGTCTGGCACTTCAACGGCACGGCGTGGGTGCGCAAGGTGCGGCTACAAGCCAGTGGCTCTGCAGGGTTTGCATGTGGCCGGTGGGGAGTGGTTCCGCTCCGGTGTGTTGAACAGCTGGGGAATCGGCATCGCATCAACTAGAGCAGCTGCGGGGCGGCCGCTTTGATGCAGCAGCTGCATGCGCCGCCCGCTCCCTGCTGCGTGTGAGGCCTTACCCGCTGGCGGCGCCCCTCCCCTCAACTGCCGCAGCTGGAGGTTCCATTTTACACACCATATGAGGAGGATGAGCCGTGCATTGGCTCGTCAGCAGTCGCCCCCGGCTTTGCGCTGTTCGCCTCCCAGGGCAACTGCAACAGCCCCCAGGCCCAGCTGTGGCGCTGGGACGGCTCCCTCCGCCCCTTGACCCACGATTTCGACTTTACCACCCAAAAACCTCTCTCCATTTCGCTGATGGACCACCATCACATCGTGCGGGCTGCCTCCAGCAAGGCGGCCGTCTTTGCAAACTGGGTCGACAGCGGCCCGAGCGGGGCCTGCCGCCTGGAAAGCAAGCGCTGGCGTGGCGCTGGCTGGAAGGATGTGCGGCCAATCCAGGGCCTGCCAGACTGTGATGTGCATGCACTGGTGCCGCTGCCGGGCGGCGGCGCTGTGATTGGGTTCAAGAACAGCGGTGTCTACCGCCTCTTGTGAGCAGCCCACTTGGGCACCAGGCCCATCAATGCATCCATTTGCCAATGCCACTGTGAGGCAGCACATAGCAGCCTCCCCAACACAGAGCCGCAGGTTATCCTATCTTGCGCGGTCCCTTGATTGTCAAAGTTTTTTATTTGCAAACCAATATTTGCAAACCCTGCTTTCTTTCTACCTTACTGTAATGCTGCAGAATGGCTGCCGGGGGCAGTAGCGGCAGCGGCAGCCCCAACAGCAGGTGGAAAGTCGGCGGCGCAAGGGTGGCAAGGACGAGCATTCATCCGCCCAGCGTGCCTCCTGCACTTCCAGCGCACAGCAGCTCACCATGCAAGCCTCCAAGGCCCTCCTGCTGGCCGCCCTGTGGTGCTGCTTCACCAGCGGCACAGCAGCGGGGCGTTGGGTCCCTACTCCCGCCTTCAAGCTGTTCTGCAACACCAGGTGAACAGCAAGCCTCGCCCCCTTCTGCTGTGCGGCGGTCGTCGCCGCCGCCCGCCGCCAAGGTGCGGACGGTGCTCTCACGGGCTGGGCCCGTCACCCTTCTAGCCCATGCAGCGCATTCGATGGGCTGGATCAACCTGACTGGCGCGAGCGGTTTGAACGCGATGTGCTGCCTGCTGTTCGCCAGGGATTCGACCTCGATGCCCCGCCGCCACGGTTGCCGGTCAGTTGCCCGCCCCTCGCTCCCCAACCCACTGGGTGTTCCGCTATGCTAGCGCTCAAACTCATCTGCCGCCTTCTCATGCGCGTTTGCGTAGCAGAGGCCGCCGCGTCAATGCGCTCAGCGCTGGAGTTGCAGCACTGGCTTGTGCAGTTTGCCATTTAGCATGTGCTGAATGCCTGCAGCTCAGCTGGGCAGCTGGGCTAGCGCAGTTTATGGCCGCCCACAGCAGGCCGTGGCTGCCTTGCCGGTGCAGGAGGCAGATTTGGTAGAGAAAAGCGTGCCCAGCCTGTACTCTACTTGGACCCGACAAGAGCTCCAGGTGAGAGCACCTTGGCTCAGCATGGTTCGAGATGGCAATCGCTGTACCAAGCCGGTTTGGGGGGCATCCCACGTGCAGTGCCATGTGACCTGCCGTCGGACACGAAGCTGCTTACCAAGTCAGAAGATCTGCCTGCCAGGCAGTGCCAGCCTTCTCCCACAGGCGTGCCTTCTTTCCGGTCGCTCCATACCTGCAGTGCCACCTCAAGTTTTATGCGCTGCTCTGCAGCACGCTGGCTCGTGAGCAGCCAGAGCTGCTGGAGCCACAGCCTGAGTCTGCCAGCCGGCGGCCTGCCCCGCCACGCATGCCCAGCTGGCCCTGCGCTGGGGTCAGCCTGCGTGAGCTGGGGTTGGAAGTCGAAAACAGCTTGGCGCATATCGCCAGCCTGCTGCACCACAACCAGCCGCTCTCTGCCCTGGCGCTCAGCCTGCACATGGCAAAGGCGCTGGGGTGGGAGTGGGTGCGGGGGCCAGCGGCACACCTGACAGCCCTGAGCGGAGGCGCCGCGCCCTGCTGGGACCAAGTGGCGCTTCTGTCCACCATGTTGGACCCTCTCGTACCACCGACGGGTGAGCTAACCAGCTTATCAGATGGAGGGGGTGGCTTGGGACGTGGCCAACAGCATGGCGGCCTGTAGCCGCATGCCAGCTCACTCCTGGCAGCTGCACTGCCGACTCTCAAAGCAGCCTGCAGGCAGCTGAGGCTCGGAGAACGAGCGCCGCTGGTGCCGCGTAGTGCGGGACTGCGGGCCTGTTGCCCTTCCACACTGAGCTGCCCTGCCTTGATCGCCGCTCCTCGCTGCCGCTCCGCTCCCCGCAGTGGCGACAGTCGCAAGCGAACTGGTGCTGGGCAGCCTGCACAAGCCATGGTACCACCAGCTGCAGGCCTTCTGCCAACAATCAACCGAGCACGTTGCACCCTGGCGTATCCACGTGAGACGCTGCATGCCAGAGTCGGCTTGCTTGGGCTTAACAAGCTTGATTGGGCAGCACGCCTGTGCTAACGAGGAGTGCATGCATGTTCAATTGATGTTTGCTGCCAGCATGTGCAAGGGGACAGCTGTAGTTGGCCTCAGCAGGGCTGTTGCCCCGCCATCAGTCGTGCATATGCATCCATTCTGCAGGGCAACTTGCAAGTCGCTCAACCAGCAGCGGACTGTGCATCGGACCTGTGCAGCACGAATGTGGAGGTTAGGAGGGTCACTTTGAGGGTGGCAGCTCTGTGCTTCCCTTGCATAATACGTCCTGCCTCCTGGAATTATTAGGATTGGGCAAACCGCTCAGGATTGTGCAGCTGCCTACCTGCAGAGGGCGCTGCCTCCACAGCGGCAGACTGCTTTCCGCCATCCTGCCCGCCTGCCCGCAGTGGGCGCTGCCGGCAAGCGACTTCCAGCAGCACGCCACCATGCCCTCCCAGGTCGAATCCGAATTGTTCATTGGCCCTGCCTTCAACGCGGGCGGCTATGGCTGGTGAGCTGAGCAGAGCGGCATTACGATTGTGCTTGCATATGTGCATACAGTGCGTACTTGCAAACCTGGTGTGCAGCGTTATAGGCCAACCTGTTCAATGCTGCAGGCATGCCTGGCATGGTCGGACTGCAATCAGCGCCATTGACGCGAGGCATGCATCGATAAGCTCGGCCCTCTGCCACGTGTTACACCCCTTCTTGCCTCCTCTTTTGCAGGACCCCGTTCATCCTGGTTTCGTCAGCGGCAAAGCTGTCTGTGGGCCTGCCGCTGTGGGGCCCACATCGGCTGCCACCAGATCTGCCCCTGGGTTTCTTCCTGGAGTTTACGGTGGTGCACAATGCCGGAGAGCACTGGTCCAGAGGTGAGGCCGGCTGTGTTTGGTGTGGATTGCAGTTCATCGCCGTGGGTTGTCCAGATTGCTGTGCCCTGCCCGCCAACCCCTGCTGGGACCGTGAGAGCATGGCATCATGCCCTGGTGGGGCTTTACTGGCCGAGAAACAAATCGGAGGGCTGCACACTGTCTGTGCAGCACCAGGAAACTGCGACCCACGTGTACACGCTGCAGCTGCCACAGCGGCGGCTAAGGCTGCTGCTGCTTTTCCCCTTGCACCTGCAGAGTGGCTATGCAAATGGCCCGAAAGCTTTGCCACCTGCACCACGGGCAGCGGCTGCATCAGCTGTGTGAACTACAGCACGCTTCCTCTGTGGCAGATGCTATCTGGCCAGCGCCCCGGCTTCCTGCAGCACGGCGAGCTGCTGCTGCGCATTCGGGTGACGCCAGTTGCCGCCAGTCCGGAGGCGGGCATGCACTCGTGCAGGCCACTCACCAGCTGGCAGGGCGGCCTTTGCAGCGCGCCGCATATCGGGCCTCTTGGTCCACAGCCGCGGCTGCTTTCGAGCCCAGTGCTGAACTGGGGGTTTGATGTGGCAGACATGGGCCTGTGGCGGTCCCGCGGCTTTGCCAGCCAGCGCCTGCCCGGCGCCAGCAGCGCTGCAGCTGCCCGGCAGCTGGAGGCGGCCAGGCAGCAGCAGCTGGTGCCAGCTCCCTGGATGGACGGCGTTCTAGAGCAGATGGTGGTGGCATATTCCAAGGCGTCTGTCTCCCCGCGCTGCACAGGCGGGCTGCCGGGGAGTGCAGGCGCCCTCCTGCATGAAACAGCCTTCCTGGTGGCGGCGGCAGTGCTCCTGCTGGTGTGCGTCGTGGCGCCCCTGGCGCACGTGGGTGAGTTTCAGCGCCACTGCCAGTGCTGGCTAAGCAGCACCAATGCAGCTGCGGGGGTGGGACCACCTGGGGTGCATGAGAGGCAGCTGCTCATGGAGAGATGGTCTGCTCTTCCCTCGCAAAGTTCGTTTCATGCGCGATGCAACTTGCTTTATTCGACTGCTGCACCTGCAGCCCAGCGTGCATACGTGCAACGGCGGGCGCGACAGCGGCATGTTTTGCAGATGCGCCAGTTGGCTAGGCAGGGCGAGGCACAAGCGGTTGAGCAGCAGCGGCGGAGGACAGCACGCCTGCAGCAGCCGGAATCGCAGCCAGCAGCAGGCAAGGGCCATGGCCAGCAGTCCGTGGGCAGGCGGGCAGCGCAGAAAGGCCCTTTGGCAAAGCAGCAGCGGCAGCAGGCTCAGCAGGCAGAGCAGCAGCGGCAGCAGGCTCAGCGGGGACCCGGCAGGCCAGCCCAGCAGGCAGAGCACGAGCTGCAAGCCGAGCAGGCAGGCGGCGGGATCGGCGGGTGGCGCAGCCTGTTGTGCCGGCTGCTGCCAAACGTGAGGCAGCAGCAGGAGCAGCAGCACGCCGCCAAGGCTAGCACCAGAGCCTCACCAGCTGAAGCCGCCAGTGTGCCCGCAGCAGACCAGCCTGCAATTGGACCCAAGACCCCTCCGCAGAGGCAGAAGCTGCGCCGGCGCGGCCCAGCAGATCCCGCAGCGGCTGGTCTGCTGCAGCGGCAGCAACAGCAGCAGCCACAGGCCAAGCCGCAGCAGCCAGCAGCAAGCAGTGCAAGCGCCAAGCATGCAAGCCGTCCAGCCGCAGCGGCAGCCAGTCCTGCCCCTGTGGCAAACAGGCGCAGCGAGGATGCAGCGACCCTGATGCCTGCCCTGGCCCATGCGCCTAAGGCAGCGGCGGCGCCGGCGGCGGCGCATGTGCAGGCGGCAGCGGGGGCAGCACCGGCTGAGCCAGCCGGACTGGGCCAGCACGCAGTGGCAGCAGACCTCCCGTCTGTGCTGCTTGCCATGCTGCCGCCCGAGCAGCCGCCCACTCCCGGCGGCGGCGGCGCCCTTGCCCAGCCGCAAGCTGGGCCGCAGGCTGCTGTCGGCGTGGCCACTGCTGCAACCCCGGCGGCGGCAGTTGCTGAGGAGCCTCACGACTCGGAGCTGTGCATTGGTGAGCTGCGTGAGCATCTGCCTTGGGGCAGTTCGGGCTGGCTGATGGGGCGGAGCGGTGTGGGTTGAGCTTGTGGTGCATGGTACCATCTTGCATCGATGCCCGCAGCAAGTCGATCCAGAGTTGCGTTGCAATGCAGGCCACACCTTTGCCCTGCCCCTTGCTGTGCAGTCTGCTGGGAGCGCAGGCGCGAGAGTGTGCTCATCCCTTGTGGCCACCTGTGCCTCTGCCGGTGAGCGCTCAGTGGGCAGCTTGCTGCAAAGCTTGGTTGTCGCCGCCTGACGCATGATGATTGGGCACCGGCAAGCAAGCATACCAAGCTGCTACCCTGCACTTCCCATGTATTTCTGCAGGCGCTGCGCGGAGGTGCAGATGGCGGCGGCAGTGCCACTCTGCCCGGTGTGCCGCAAGCCGCTGGCACAGGTGTTTAATGTGTACACGCCCTGATGGGTGCAACCGTAATGTTGCTGGGGACCTGTGTCCTTTCTGCCAACCTTCCGGATGCCGGATGCACTCTGTATGGTGCACTGATGTTACAGCCATGTGCATGTGGAGCAAACAATCAGAAGCAAAGCAGAGGCAGGGATAAAATTGGCAGGGCCTGGGGGCCTGGCGCGCTACAGTGCACAGAGGGTGGATCAGGGGTGCATGCATCAAGACAGATTAGGGGAAAGAAGTCAGTGCAGTGTTGGGATGCCATGCTGCCTGTGCTGCTTGCTGCCTAGAGGACTAAGGAGCCGCCTTTGCGGCGGCTGCCCACGGGTGTGCTACGTTCTGAGATGCAGAGGGACTGGCTGAGAGGCGCAGGGTGGCACTCGCTCCCTGCGCGCTGTGCCTATGTGTTGTATGAAGCTGTTGCTGTTGGAAGCCGAGTGCTTCCTCACTCCAGAATCTCAATGGGATCCTCCTCCGCCTGCTGCGCCTGCTGTGCCTGCTGCGCCTGCTGCGCCTGCTGCGCCTGCTGTGTCTGCTTGGCCGGAGGCGCCTCAGTGGCACCTCCCGCCTGGTTCTCCTTGCTGCCTGGGCTGGCGCCCTGGCCCTGCTGCGCCTGCTGCGCCTGCTGGGCCTGCTGCGCCTTGGGCTTGAGGAAGCCAAAGATGGACTGCTGCATCTTGCCGCCCTTGGCCTTGGCCTTGCCTGTAAACAGACGATGAACAGCAGGGGAGAGGGAGGTGGTGTGAAGCTTGTCAAAAGGCGTGTGGAGGGTTGGGTGGGGTCCAGCGCCTGTGGGCGCCGCGGCAAGCAGGTGCAGCCTAATATGCACACTGGCTGTGCCCAGCCGACCCAATCCTTGACCCCATACAGTAGTGCCCTATCGTTTCAACGGCTCACCTTCGCTGGCCTGCAGCGCGAGAGGCGGCTTGCGTGCAGCGCCCGCCGCCTTTCCAGCCTTGCCGTCGCTGCCGCCGGCCTCGCCGGTCAGCGGGTTGGTGTAGGTAGTTGCAGACCCGCCCTGCCCCTTGCCAGCGCCAGCAGAGGGGGGGGTGGTGCCGTCGACACCTGCGGGGCTGCCGCCCTGCTTGCTGCCGCCCGGCTTGCTGCCGCCCTGCTTGCTGCCGCCGGCAGCTGCCGCGGCCGCTGCGGCGCCGCCGGTCTGCTTGGGTGCGCTGTGGCGCAGCTTGCGCGGAGCGCGCACAGCGTGCGGCGCCTCCAGTGCCTGTCCGGGCAATGAGGGGCGGTGGGTGGACAACGACGAATCAGCTTGGGGTTTGGCCCGCTGGCTAGCACAAGTTGAGCAGCATGCATGGCCCACGTTACCGGGGCTCAGCAAGCAACGTTTGCATGGCCTTGCCAGGCGCAGTGCACAGCCCATTCTGCAGCGAATCGACGCAAAGCATCAAAGCATGGCACCAGCCGCGTGTGCAGCAGCAGGTTGACTGCGTTGCAAGCAGTCGATGCAAGCAGTCAATGGCTGAAAGTTAATGCAAGGTGCCTCCTCACCTGCAGCAGCAGGTCGACTGCTGTGCAAGAAGCATTCAATGGCTGAAGGTTAAAAAAGCTTTTGCTCACCTGCAGCAGCAGGTTCACGTAGTCGGCCACCTTGTCCCGGAACTTGTTCCACTCCTGCGGGGATTGAGTTTTAAGGGGCACTTCCGTTGGTGCAACTCGCGCATTGTGCGGAGCGTGCACGCAGTAGCAGTGCCCCTCACCTCCTGGCCCATCACATGCAGCTGGCGGGACTTGGAGGGAGAGGCGGGCCCTGCTGCCACTGCAGCCGCCGCGCCAGCAGCGCCCTCTGCCGCCGCCGCAGCTGCTGCGTCCCCAGCAGGCTGCTGCTGCTCATGCTTCACCGGTGCAGCGTCCACCTGCATAGGATCAGCTCCCTGCTGCGCCGCCTGCCCTGCCTGCCCCTCGCCTGCTGCCGCTGCCGCGCCGCCTGCTGCGCCCGCTGCGCCTGCTGCCTCGGGCGCGGCAGACTTCTTGAAGCGCACTCGCTCGTGGAAGCCAAAGCTGCGGGGAGGAATCGAGTGTGCAGACGACGTGGAAGCGATAGCTGTGAAAAGCCGACGACAGTTGGAAAAGCAGGCACATTGGAGATACGACGATTGTGGTCATAAGTGCCAAACACTGGAGCGCCGCCACATTAACCAACAAGCAGACCCCCTCACCGCTTGTCGGTCAGCAGCGCGGTCAGCAGCTCCGAGCGCTGGTTGCCCTTGCGGTGGATCTGCAAATAGGTTGAGTTGAACAGCAGCGGGATACTTGTGGGTGCGCAGCGAACCTGGGTTTGTGCGGCGGTGGGCGCAGGTGGGCGCATGCTGCACTGGCGCATCTGCATTCTGTGCACGGTCGAATGCCCCTAGCCATCACACCCCTGCAACTTCCCAGCTCACCCACCCCAGCTGGTGCCTGGTGCACCGCCGTGAGCAGCTTGCAGCAGTTTGATCATGTTGCCGCAAACCAACCTGTTTCCCCAAAACCCTGCCTTGCCCCAAGCTCTCACCCAGCCCAGCTGGTGCACTGCCATGAGCAGCTGGCGCGTGTCGGCCTCGCGCCACCACGACGCCGGCCACTTGCCGGGCTTGACCCTGCAAGAAAAGCAATTGTGGTGCAGTGCACTGCGGTCAGAAGATGGCTGCGTGCAGCGCACAGCTGCGCCTCAGCCGTGAGATGCTTGAGCAAGTGAACGGCACAGACTAAACTATCACTAGGTCAAATGCACATGGCTGAAAAGGGGAGTGCTGCACTCACCAGGGCAGCGGGGCGCCGATGCGCGTGCCCCCCGGGCTCAGCTCGCCGCCCGCCTCCGCCTTGGAGGCCCAGGCGGCCAGCGCTTTGCGCTGAGCGATGGCCTGCAGGTGGAATAAATGGGGCGGAGGAAGCGGGTGAAGTGGAAACGGCAGTGCAATATGGAGGCCCAGGCGGCCAGCGCCTTGCGCTGCGCGATGGCCTGCAGGTGGAGGAACAGAGGGGTCACAGGGGACCCGTTAGAAGCAAACGGAAGTGCAAATGGTAGCGCAAGCGGCAGTGCACATGCTGGGACCAGGCAGCGCCTTGCAGTGTGCGACGGCCGGTGGACAGTGCGAGGCGCAAGGAAAGTGTGGGCCGCATGCTGGGCAGGCACACCGTGCCGGGAACAGGCATACAACTGCAGCGGCCGACAGACCGTGCCGGGAACAGGCATACAACCGCCTTGCGCCAGCTGCCGGTGTTAAGTCTGTGCAAGGCTGAGAGGTAGTTACCTGCAGCGCCTTGTGCGGCTCGCGAGACGCCCAGTCCACGAAACTCTTGGAGCGCAGCGCCTGCAATCAATGACCAGAGAACAGGCGAGCAGTTTGTTCAAGGGTAATAGGCGATGCAAGTCTGTTGTCGATGAGCTGCGGCAGGGCCAGCCCACAATGCAATGCAATGCAATGCCGGTATTCTTGCACCGCCAGCAGGCCGGCCAGGGGGCAGTTACAGCAGGCCAATTTCAACAGCCCGTTGCTCACGTGTGCCACAGCAGGCGACGCGTCCGCCATGTTTTCGTCCATCCAGCGCTGCAGCTTCTCGCCAAACTGGCCATGGGAGGCACACGAGACAATATGCTCAGAGGCGCTGCATATTCAGCGCATCCCCAAGGCGGACTCTGTCCAATGTGCATGCGCTTGACCGAGCGGAAGCACTCACAAAGATTAGCCCTCCAGGTGTGGATATCCAAAGGTCATCCACAACGATTCCCTTCCCACCTGCGAATCGCGCTCCTTCTTCTTGGGACCCCTTTTCTTGCCAGGCGACACTCCACCGGCTGCCCCACCCTCTGCCTTGTCCTCTCCTGCTGCCGCCGCTGCGGGCGCTGCTGCTGCGGGCGCCTTTTGTGCGTCTGCCGCCTTGCTGGCGGCAGCGGTCTCCGCCTCGTGAGCTGCCACCAGCTCGGCGGCCTGCAACAACGACCGGAGGGAAGAAGCAACCTAACGGATGTGGCACATGGTGTGCTAGCATGCTGGGCAGCTTCTGAGTGCTGCCCTGCCGCACCCAAAGCAGCAGGCGAATGCAGGCAAGAAGGTTGCGCATTGATTTGCTCACATGCAGCAGTGCTGCTGACACACCGCGCCCGCAGCTGTGCAAACCTGTAGGTACATGATTCATGCAGAACTCAGGCAGCTGCTCACCTGTGGCAGCGCGGTCAGCACGGCTGCCTCCAGCTCAGCCACCTCCTCCAGCGATCGGCTCTCTAGCTCCGCCTGCGCTCAATCCAAAGCACGGCAGCATGCAGGCGCTTGGCATGCCTGCTGGGACAGCCGTGAACGGGATGCAGCAGGCTCTAGAGCCCTGACATCGTTGCCATCACTGCGGACCAGTGCGACGCTGCACCAAGGAACGCACCTCTGCTCGAACATCGGCAGTGCGGCCCGGCCCCAGCTGCACCAGCTTGGCGTACAGCCCAGCCAGCTCGTTGTTCTGCCAGCGCCGGAAGTCGCGCTTCTTCTTGCCGCCCTGCGGTGGAATCGAGAAGTTAGGTTGATTTCAGGAACAGCATTGGTGGATTTACAGCCGCATCGCCGTTTTGCCAGCGGCGGAAATCGTGCTTCTTCTTGCCACCCTGCGGAACAGCTACCTAAGGCCAGAAGGCATGACAGGGTGGGATTTACAGCCAACGTGCAGCCGTGTTGCCAACATCCTCCACTCTCAGTTGATGGCAACAATGCACACTGCTAGTGCACGTTTTTTGCCGTGATATCTCACAGTCTGTCGTCGACCCCTTCCCATCGGCAATACGGTGGGTTTTGATCCCCAACACCAACACACCTTGGCCATGAATGCATCGTCGTCCTCCTCCCCATCCGCAGTGGAGGGCGCCACATAGTCGGCATCCTCGCTGTTGTCTGCTGGCTGGAAGCGGCCCGCCAGCTGCACCAACAGGAAAGAGGTGCAGGTGGGATGCCTTGAAGCACTGCTGCATTTCACAATACAAGAGCAAGGTCCCTCTCTTTTGTCCGCCCGCTGGAAGCGGCCCGCCAGCTGCAGGGGAGGGGCCAGCTGCACTAGTGGCTTGGGTTGCTGAGTGCAGAGCGGCATGGCGTGTGGCCCTTGTTCGGCTTCATTTAGCGAGCTCCACCTGCCCCGTACAGCCGCCAACATCATGTGCAAAGCACTCGGCAAGTGCTGCAATGGAAGGCTCACCTGCCCCTTGTAGTCCACTTGCTTGCGCGGCCACTTGCAGTCACAGACGATGCGAAAGGCAGTCGCACGAGTTACGAAAGAAGTTGCAGATGACTTGCCTGCCCCTTGTAGTCCACTTGCTTGCGCTGCCGCGGCGCCAGGATCACCGGCGCGTGCGCCTGCAGGTAAGGGCACACAGCCATGGTGGGGCGAACAGGGCATCAACTCACAGCAGCTGCCACCGTAATCGTGGCCTGCATCCTGCAGCCCCCCGGTGCAGCCTAGACACTCTGCTCAGAAGAACCAGACATCGCCGCCCCAGCATCCGTGCCACCCACCCGCTTCTTTTGGGCAGAGTACTCTGCCGCCGCGCCCGGCAGCAGGGTGGTCCAGTAGGCGGGGTCGTCGCCGCCGCCGCTGCCGCCCTGCAAAGGCAGAGAGCATGCAGACGAACTTCAGCACAGGCTGGGCAGCAGGGTGGTCCAGTACGCGGGGTCGTCGCCGCCGCCGCTGCAGGCTGGGCGCACACAGGACAACAGCACAGCAGCACATGGTTGCATGAGACTGGGGCGCGTAATGGAGCAGAGCTGTGCTTTGCCCACACAGCTCTCTGGACAGCTGAATCCGCTTCCGTTCTCTGTTCCTGCAATCTCTTCCACCCACCTCGCTTCCTCCCAGGGCAAAGGTGGCCACGCAGGTATTGCGCAGAGTCAGCCTCCTCTACATCATTTCATCCAGCCCTCACATCCCTGCTCTACACTACCCACCTCGCTGCCGCCCAGTGCAAAGGTGGCCACGCTGAAGGTGTTGCCCGCCCGCCCGCCAATCTGGCGCTTCTCGGTGCGGCCCTGCGGCAGCGAGGACGGGTGTGGGGCATGAGCTCTCAGTTCGGCAAGCGCTGCAGTGTGACTGTGCGGTTCCCTTGATGGCAGGTTGAAGTGCGCCACCTGCACCCAACCACAAAGCCCCGCCTGCCTGGATGGCGTCGATGCCCTCTGCTGCAAAAGCCGCGTGTCCTTTTTTGCACCGAGCAACACAAGCCTTGCCTGCAGGATGGCGTCGATGCCCTCTGCTGCAAATGCGTCGCTCTGCTCGGCCGCCGCGCCCAGGTCGGCCAGGCAGTGCGCGCCATGCTTGAGCAGCTGGGCGATCTTCTTGCTGTCCTCCTCGGGGTTGCCTGCATGGTGAAAGAAACGCAATAGTGTTTGAGGTGTTGATGTGGCGCAATGGTTGAGCAGCTGGGCGATCTTCTTGCTGTCCTCCTCAGGGTTGCCTGCACGTAGAGATAGCATGCAAGGCAGTCCAGCTTTGAGTTGGTAGGACGTGGAGCAAGAGAGGCTTGCAACGAGGCAACATCTAGGAGCGGGCTCAGTGCTTCAGCGGCTGTGCACTTGTGCGGCGCTCGTGTCACTGACTGTGGGCTGATGCACAGCCGTCCTGCTTGCTTCGCCCCGCCTCCCCCTAGCTCGCCCCTCCCCAGCCGCTCACCGCTGCCCGAGTCGCCCAGGTTGCCCAGGATGGCCTCGTCCAGGCCTGCAGGGGGAGGAGACGCATGCCAGCTGTCAGGCTCAAGATGTAAATGAGCCAAGATTGAGGGCCGGGGGAGCCCCCAGGTTGCCCAGGATGGCCTCGCCCAGGCCTGCAGAACGAAACAATGCGACTGCTAGAGTCAGGGACTGATTGCCGCATTTGTCCATCATGCGCGTCAGCGTGCCGCTGCCTGTCGCACCGTGAAGGCGTGAGGTGCCAACCAACTCGTCCGCTGCCAACCAAGGTGCCAACCAACCACGCACCGTACTTGCGGCTGCTGATCTCAAACACGTTTTGCTCGTACGTGTTCTTGCTGACCAGGCGGTAGATGGTGACCTGGGGCGGGGCGGGCAGGAGCAACAGGCACAAGTGTGGGGTGGGCAGGAGCAACAGGAACAAGGGCGGGTGGGCAGGACTAACAGAAACAAGCGCGGGGTGGGCAGGAACAAACAAAAGCATGGCAGAGCCGGGTGAGCGGTTGAGGCTGAAAGGACGGCAGATGAAGGCAAGGGCGGCGGCGGCAGTTGCAGGCTGGCTGTTACAACTGTCTGTGCTGCGAGTGGCTACTGGTATGCCACTCGAACCACTCAAACTGGAACAATGAGTGGTTACTGCTATGCCCCGAAAGCTCACCTCCTTCTCCTGGCCGATGCGGTGGCAGCGCGCCATGGCCTGAAGGTCGTTCTGCGGGTTCCAGTCTGCGGCAGTGGATATTTGCACCTTTGGTGCGCAGTTGGGTGGCTGCTGTGGTCGTGCAATTGTGCGCTGCTGTGAGTCTGAGCTGCTTGCATCAAGAAACATCGTGATGTAGATGCTGCCTGCTGCCTGCCTGCTGGTACAACCAGCTGTAGTGAACACCACATAAACTCAACCCACCGCTGTTGTAGACGATGCAGGTGTCGGCTTGCTTGTGCCAACAAGCCTTCGAAAACAACAGCATTCCACACAACAGCTCACCGCTGTCGTAGATGATGCATGTGTCGGCTGCCGTGAGCGTGATGCCCTGGCCGCCGGCGCGCGTGGACAGCAGGAACACAAAGCCCTCGCTGCCCTCTGCATCGAATTGGTGATCAAGGAAGGAAGGCTGGCAGGTGAGAACAATGGCGGCGGACAGTGGGAACACAAAGCCCTCGCTGCCCTCTGCACGGGTTTGCGTGGATGGTGAACAGGCAGGAACGGTGTCCAGGTAAGGTTATTAGCAGCAGCACTGGCTATTAATGCAATGCTCAAAGTGCTGCTCCATTTAACCGACCAAAACTAAGCAGCCAGTGAGCGAAAACAACAGCTCACCCTTGGAGTAGCGGTCGATGGCGGCCTGGCGGTCGCGGGAGGAGGTGGAGCCGTCGATGCGCTCGCAGGGGTATCCAGCCATGTGCAGGAAGTCTTCGAGGACGTCCAGCATGATCTTGAACTGCATGGGGAGGCATGTATGGAAGCTGCGAGTGAAAGCAGCCGAGTGAGGGGGTATCCTGCTATGTGCAAAACGTCCTCCAGCACGTCCAGCATGATCTTGAACTGCGAGAAAAGTTGGCCAGAGGAATGTTATGTGAAAAATAGACGCCCGACATGTGCAAAAGTCCTAAAGCACGTCTAGCATGATGTTGAACTGCAAAACAAGCTCGAAATTGATGCAGCGGGTGCTTCTCCACACTCAATCATGCAGTGCCGAGGGCAGGATACCTGACCGCAACTCCTCTCAACCTGTGTTGTGTCCTCACCTGGCTGAAGGTGAGCACGTCGTGCCCCTCGCGCCAGCACACATTGCTGCATCAATTGCGCACTTTCAGCAGCATTGTTTCGACAGCATATCAAGCCTAGCTTTTCGGCTCACCTGGCTGAAGGTATGCACCTTGTGCCCCCCCCCCCCCCCCTCGTGCCAGCACACATTTGTGTATCAATTGCGCACTTCACTTTCAGCAGCACTCTGGAGTGCAAACTAGTCCCAGTTTTTTAGCCTGACTAACCTGGCTGAAGATGAGCACCTTGTGCCCCTCCGCCCGCAGCTTGGGCAGCAGCTTGTGCAGCAGCAGCATCTTGCCGGATGCCTGCGGGTGGGGGCAGCAAAATGTGAAACGTGTTGGGCAACGCTTTCAGCAGACTTCTAGCAGCAGCTTGTGCAGCAGCAGCAGCTTGCCCGAGGCCTGCGGGTGGGGGCAAACGGCATTGAGTGCACACTCCGCGTGACAGTTACCAGCAGCAGCTGCAAGGCTCTGCAAAGCAGTGCAAGCGATAGCTAGGTTGTACCTGCACCAACTGGTCCAGCTCGCTGGCAGCGTGCCCCGCCGCCGCCTTGCGCGCCTCGATGTCCTCCTCAAGGCCGTTGCACAGGTACTGCGGCAATGGAAGGCGTGTGGTAAAGATCAGGTACACGGAGCACATGTACTGCAATGGCAGTGAAATGGCCATCCAGCTAGCGCAGGTGGCAGATGCAAGGCAGCCGCTCACCGAGTGGCAGCAAACTTCTTTCATGCATTCCAGTTCAGTGCAAAGCAGGTGCTCAACGGGTGTCAGCACATCTCGTGCAGTGCAGCATATTTGCTGGGTGCAATCCAGGGGCACTGTATTGCTCACCGGGTGGCAGCACACTTTGCGCAGCTCCATGGCCAGGTTGCGCAGGTTGGGCATGTTCTTGGCGCTGGCGCCCGCCAGCAGCTGCATGAGAAGCAGCGGTGTTTGGTGTTTGGTAAACAGTTGAGGCGTGCAAACCCCTAGGTGGGCAGCAGGGAAGGGCAGTCTTGGTGCCGGTCCAGGGATGACAAGCAGCCATGCGACTACCAACAAGCAGCAGCTGCCCACCGTGCCGATCTGGCGCTCGTAGATGGCCCTGCAGCAGCCAGTGCGGCAGCGAAGCAGCAACCACGCAAGTACACCATGAAAGGCACCCACGTGAGAGAAGTTGCTGCTCACCGTGCTGATCTGGCGTAGCCAGATGGCCTTGCAGCGGGCGGTGCAGCGAGGTGAACCAAGTACCCAAACACAATCAAAATACATCCGCACCGTGCCGATCTGGCGCTCGTAGATGGCCTTGTAGTAGGCGCGCTGCTCGGGCGTCAGCTCCACCCAAATGATGACCTGCTCCACCCAAATGATGATTGTTGAAGATGGGAGCACGTACACTGAGCGACACGAATCGATTGGCATCAAAAGTTGAATTCAGTATAGTCATCCACAAAGGTTACTGCGCACACACACCACTTGCAAGGTGCTGGCCAGATCCCCGCCCAACAGTTGAGCACGCAGGAGACACAAAGATGTGGAGGCATTCTTCTGCGACAAACAGGCCAGCTCGCCTCCTCCTTCTCGGGCAGCGTCTCCACGTCCTCCTTCATGCGGCGCAGCAGGATGGGGCGCAGCGACTCCTGCACACAGGTGCGATGGGGGCAGCGAGTGGTGAAGGGTAGTTGCAATGGCTGGATAGTGAACGTGCTGCTTGCGGCAGGATGGGGCGCAGCGACTCCTGCAAGCGCATTGGTCACGGTGGCCAGACCCGGCTGTTAAAAGTAACTGCAAAAGCTGGAGATTGATCGAAATGTGTGCTGCAGAATGGGTCGCAGCCACCGCTGCAACTGCTACATTCATGAATGCCCCGCATCGCATTGCGCCACCGCACAACCCGCCACGGACTTAAGGGTTTGAACCACCCTGGTTTGCTTGCCTGCAGTGCGCGCACTTGGTCGGGCGTCATGCCCGTGCGCTCGTCGCCGTACTGCTCCAGGAATTCCTCCTCGTCTGGGGAAAGAGTGAAAAGAAAGGATTAAAACCGATTGGTAACAAGCAGTGCATGCAGTACTGCTCCTGGAATTCCTCCTCGTCTGGGGAAATGGAGCATTCCACGATCAACGAAACCAGGCAGCGGGCTGAGGCGTCTTGACTTGTCGGCAGTGGTCAGAACCTCTGCTGCCACAGTTCAGCAGTCGACATATTGAGCCCAGTACATAAATGACACCCACCAGCAAACTGCTCCGGGTTCAGCAGGTTGAGGATGCCAAACAGCTCCCGCATGTTGTTCTGAACGGGCGTGCCTGCAAGGGTTTTCAGAGATGTTATGTGCAATTCAGCAGATTCAGAGAGACTTCCTGGCGATACCAGGGATGGTCGGGGTGCACCACAGCAGCAGCGCCAGCCCTGAGCGGCAGCCAGCAAGGCGCATCACGCACACGTGAGCTGCAGCAGCCAGCCGATGGGCATGGCGGCTGTTATACCATCTTCACCTCAGCAGTCGCACTTAGCAAAGCAGCAAGCAACCCAACGGCATGCGCAGCAAGGCACATCACCCACCCGTGAGCAGCAGCAGCCAGCCGATGGGCATGGAGGCTGTTATACCATCTTCACCTCAGCAGTCGCACTTAGCAAAGCAGCAAGCAACCCGACGGCATGCGCAGCAAGGCACAGCACGCACCCGTGAGCAGCAGCAGCCAGCCGATGGGCATGTTGGCAATGACGCTGCGAGTGGACGACCCAGTGCTCTTCATTCGGTGTGCTTCATCGATGATGACCGTCTCCCACACGATGCCCTGCCGCATTTCGGTGGAAGCATTAAGAGTGTGCAGAGCGGCGGGTGCGATCATGCGGGCACCCCAACGGCTTGCAAGCAATAAAAGGACAGACCCGCAGCGCAATGCAAGCAAAAACGCAACAAGTATAGACAGCGAACACACCTGGAACAGGCCGCGCTCCTTGAGCACCGTCTCATACGATGCCAGCACCACGTTGGGCTTGACGGTGCGGCCGCGGCCAGCCGGGCCGTAGTACAGGTCGTACTTCTGCGGGGATGGATCGGAAACATGGCTGGCAAAGTTTACATGGGAAAATGGTAAAAGGCAAACAGTGGCCGGCCGGGCCGTAGTACAGATCGTGCTGCTCTAGAAGGGCGTTGCGTGAGGAGTCTCCTGTGGGCATTTGCAGCAAGTTGGAAGCACACAAGGAAGAGGGTGGGCTGTGCAACAGCTCCTGCCCCTTCATCTCACCTCGATGATCCGCCGGTCCTCCTGCCCTCCGGCGTACACCACGCAGTTCATGTCTGTCCACGTCTCAATCTCGCGCTGCCAGTGGCCCAGCGTGGTCAGCGGCGCGATGACTGCAACAAGCAAGCAGAGAAGGGCGTACCAGGTGTTGCATTGCGCACTCGGCGAATGGGCGCTGTGCATGACCACCCGCAGCGAGCAATTGCTTGCAGCGGGCTTTGGGCACCAAGCGCAGCTCCAAGCATGCCCCCTAACAGTGCAGAGTCTCCACAGGTTGCCACTACTGCGTGCAGGAATCAGCCGTGCTGCTCTCACCCAGGAAGGGGCCGTTGACGTGGCCAAACTGGCGCTGGTAGGCTAGCACTGAGATGGACTGCGCCGTCTTGCCCAGCCCCATCTGCAAGCAATTTGGTAAGCGAAAGTGCCCTGCGTTTCAGTCCTAAATGATCAATCAAGCCAATGGACTGCGCCGTCTTGCCCAGCCCCATCTGCAAGCAATGTGGTAAGCGATAGTGTGCCTCTGTGTTTTAGCTCTAAAAGCCAAATTAAGCTGATGGACTGTGCCGCCTTGCCCAGCCCCATCTGAGTGACAATATGAGGGCAACGCATGCAACGGCTGCCTGTTGGCAACTGCTAGTTGCTGCAGCGTTTGACGTCGCAGAACCGTCACGCAGCCAAACAGGGCACATGATGCAATCTCATACAGCAGAGCACCCGCGATTTCAAGCAGGCAACCACTCAGCCCTCTCTACCTCGTCGCCCAGGATGCAGTTGATTTCCTGGTGCCAGTTGGCCACCATCCACTGCAGGCTGGCCAGCTGGTAGTCGCGCAGCTGGCGGCCGTTCAAAAAGTCGGGCACTGCAGACAGCAGGCAAAGCATGTGTCGGTACGTCGGTCTTCCATGCCGGCACCCCATGCACAGCTTGCTTGGCATGTTCGAATGGCTCTGCTGAAACACGTGCGTGTTCGATCAAGCACAAGCAACAAGCCTCACCCGCGGTGGAAACCAGCACAGTCTCCTCCCGCTTCTCCGCCTCCTCGGGCGCCTGGTTGAACCGCTGGAAGCGCTCAATGTGCTCCTGTGGGAACAGGGCGTAACAGCAGTGTGCCAATGTAGAATGCAGAACGGAGTGACAGCTAGGGCCTGGTTGAAGCGCTGGAAGCGCTCAATGTGGTCCTGCAGCAAATGTATTCTTTGCACGCGTCAGCTGGCATGGGCTGGGTCTGGTTGCACCGGTGAATGTGCTTTCACCGAGGTCGTGCAGCCCCTGACATCCCCCTTGCCTGGCCCTGCTCCAAAGCTCAAGGGGTACCAACTGCAACCACCACCAGCCCCTCAGCTCACCTGGTCCTGCTCCAGCGCCCGCTCACTCTCCCACGTGCTCTCCGCATACCCCAGCCCCCGCCACTTGGTGAGGTACTGCGGCCGCCCGTTGCGGGTGCGCCGCCCAATCACGCGGTCCACCTGCGGCGGATGGGCAGTGCGAGGGCACATGATGGAGTGATGTCGTGGCTAGGTTTCCAGTGCCATGGCAAGGCACAGTCGCATAGGGTGCATCCCCGTCCCCAGATCTATTGATTGCAGCCACGCTCACCCAGTTCCCCAGCCCTGCAAAGCAGCGCAGCTTTCTCGCACCTGCCCCCACACCTGCATCCAACCCGGGGTGCACACCCCCCTCCAAATGTCTGTCGCGGTGCAAGCAGACTCCCCCACTACCAGCAGCAGCTAGGTGGATATCCTCACACCTGCGTCCAGTCGGGGTGCACGCCGTCCTCCAGGTCTCCATTGCATTGCAGGCAAGCTGCCTTAAATTTCAACAACAGCAAACTGATGGCGACTGATGACGATTTACACACCTGCGTCCAGTCGGGGTGCACCCCTTCCTCCAGGTCTCCATAGGGATCGATCTCGCCCCGCTCCCGCTTGCGCTGGAAGTTGCGCACCAGCTGCTGCCGCCCGTCGGCTGCGAAACAGGGAGTGGACAAAAACAATGGAATGGAGTTTGACGGTGATGCGGCGCGCTGGAAAGTTGCGCACCAGATGCTGCCGCCCGTCGGCTGCGAGGGGATGGACAGAGGGTGCCCCGCGAGCAGGGGCTGAAGGAATGCATCGTGCTGGGATGCTGAGCAAGCAGCAGCTGCGCCACACAACCATCGTGCGTTGCAGGTCAGGCGAGCGCATGCGGCCTGCAGAGCAGCTTGCACGTTCGTACATGCCCAACCACTCACCCACAAGCACGTCATAGGGCAGCCAGGCGGTCTGGCGGTACGAGTGCTCTGCGGGAAAGCAAAGGGCACCATGGCAGGAGATTGCTGCCAGCAGAAGGCTGTCATTTCAAAGCACATGCACGCAGCACACGCAAGCCAACCCGACGACGACAGCTCGTGCCAAATCCAACTTGCAAGAAGGCCCCGCGGCCCAGCCCCTGGCTGCTGCCCAAAAGTCTGCCCTTCAGCAGTAAGCTACCCAGCCCCTGGCTAGCCAAACAGTCAGCCCCTCAGCGCACCGTTGAACTTGCAGCGGTGCTGCGTGCTGCTGCCAGAGTTGCAGCAAGCAAAAGAGCCCAGCCGACAATGGATGGCATCACCCCAGGGCACCCTTGAACTTGCAGCAGTAAGCTACAAACTGTCAGCCCCTCAGCGCACCCTTGAACTTGCAGCGGTACTCCTCGCCGCTGCCGTCGGCCGCGTGCCGGCTCCACAGGATGCGCTCCACATCCGCCTCGCTGGGGTCGAACTCTGCAGTTGCAAGGCAGGTGCAACACGGACTTTGAGCGTCGTTGCGCAAAAGTGAAGGTCGTTTGCCGGCTCTAGAGGCTGGAGGCTCGCTCACTTCTTTCCAGCATCCCACTGTCTGCCCCTAAACTACAACACACCCAGCCACTGCCCGGTGAATCATCCCTCCGCGCAGACTGCAAACCAGCACGCCCTCAGCAGCCCAAACAGCCCACTCACCCTCCATGTCATGCGAATCATCCCCAGACAAGTCCGAAGCCAGCCCGCTCTCCTCGCCCTCGCTGCCCTCCTCCCCCAGCGAAAACGAGCCAAAGCTCAGCAGCACTCACCCTCCATGTCGTGTGAATCATCTCCAGACAGGTCGGAAGCCAGCCCGGTCTCCTCCCCTTCGCTGCCCTCCTCCTCCTCGCTGCCCGACCGGCTGCCGCTGCCGCTGCGGCCGCGCCGCCGCCGAGGGCCGCTGGCCTCTTCTGACTCGTCCTCGGAATCGTCGATGATGGCCAGGCGCTTGGCTGCAGAGGGAAGGGAGGAGCCAAAAGGGGGCGAGCAGGTGTATGCCGTAGCGGCCTGATCACATCCATGGAGTCGTCGATGATGGCCAGGCGCTTGGCTGCAACAAGGAATGGAGGCGGGGGTGAAAGAGGGTGTGAGCAGGTGTATGCCATAGCGGCCTGATCACATCCAGGGAGTCATCAATGATAGACAGGCGCTTGGCTGCAGAAGGAAAGGAGAGATGCCAAAAAGGGGGTGAACAGGTGCGTGGTGTAAAGAAACATTTGTCTGCGGGGCCGCCGGTGACAGCCAGGCACTTGCAAGGCCCTGCCCAAGCCAACCAAACCAAAGCCCTTGCTGGCAAGCTCACTGGGGGCAGCAGCGCGCTTGGGCTGCTTGCGCCGCTTCTTGCCGCCGCCGCCCGCCTGCTGGCGGATGGCGCGGCCGGCCGCCTGCAAGAAACACGGAGCCCAGCGGCAGCAAACCGTGAGCCCGGCACGATTGTAGCAGCAGCAGGGTTGTGCAGCAGGCAAGCGCGGCAGCTGGGCGGGTTGAGTTGGATGCGCGGCAGCACACAGCAGCTGCCCCAACTCAAGGTGTGTCAAGCGGCATGCACAGCGTGCCTTGGCGGCGCGGCGGGTGGGGCGGCGGGGGCCATCCGACCCCTCCTCCTCCTCCTCGCTCTCCTCCTCGCTGCTGCTGGGCTCCAAATCCTCGCTGTCCTCCTGCAGGGCAGGGCAGGAGGAAGAAGCTGGCGCAAAATGTCACGCAATGCTGCGACGGGGCAGCGGCCTGCTCGGGCAGCATCAAAAAACACTTCGCAAGCCGCGTAGAGCTCAGCCATAAACCAACCAAGAACAGCTGACAACCTACCTCCATGGCATCAATGTTGTAGTTGATGCGGGCGCGCTGCCGTCCCGTGCGCCGCACGCCCTGCGATGCAGCACAGCCCAGCACAGCATGCATGGTTGCCGGGACGAGCGATTAGCAGCGGCGGCAGCAGCAGCAGCGAGGGCAGCGTGCTCAGAGGCAAGGCACTGGCCATTTATCTGCAGTTACCGCAATGTCTGCATGCTGGCATGCTTGCATACACTGCATACATCAACTCCAGCCCACCTCAGGGGAGCGCTTCTTGCCGCCGCCGCGGGCGGAGCGGCGGGCGACCTGCCGGCGGGCGGGAGCCTCCTCCTCTTCCTCCTCCTCATCATCTGTAGAGAGGAAGGACGCAAAGATGGCTTGTGCAGCAGCAGCAGCAGCAGAGGAAGTACGAACTAGCGAAAGCAGGCGGGCGGCAGCACAGCCAGCGGAGCGCAACACACAGCAGCACCTTGCAGGGAGAGGCAGGCAGAGCAGACGGCAGGGGGCAAGTTCAGCAGCAGCGCACCCTCGCTGCCGCTGCTCTCCTCCTCCTCCTCCTCCTCCTCGTGCTGCGCCTCGCTGGCAGCGTCCTCTTCTTCCTCCTCCTCCTCTTCCCCATCCTCATCGTCGCTGCGTCGCTCCCTATAATTGGGGCGCGCCGCCGCTGCTGTGCGCCGCGGCCGCCGCCCTTCCTCTTCCTCCTCCTCATCATCTAACTCTGCATCCTCAGAGGCCTGCCGCTGCCGCGCGCTGCGCCTGCAGGGCAGGGGGTTGAGGAGATTGGACAGTCCTGGCTCATTCTAGCGTGCTGCCTGCTCTGAGACAGCGCAGGTCGCCCCAGCACATGCAAAGTGCCCCGCCCATGCGTTCCCGCCGCCTTGCAACCTCAGCGGGCACACCTGCCGGACCGGCGCTGCGGCTGCACCGGCGTCGGCTGCCGCCGCCGCCCCGCTGATTCCTCCTCCTCCTCGTCTTCTTCCTCGTCCTGCCAGCTGTCTGAGTGCTCGTTTTCATCGGCCTCGGCGGCCTCGCTTTCGCTGGGCTGGAAGTCATCGCCGCCGTCTGCCGCCTCTGCCTCATCTGCCGAGGACGACTCGATCGGGTCCTCCATGCTCTCGTCCCCACTGCCACTGCCGGCCCTGCGGATGGGGAAGCAGGAGGAGGGCGGTGAGCCGGCGACCACTAAAGAGCAGCGGCGGCAGTCTGGCGGCAGGCGGCGGCGGCAGGCGAGAGGTCAGCCCACCTGCGCCGCTGTGCGCGTCGATCGGCGATCGCGCCGCTGGAGCTGCGCTTGATGCCGGCGGCACGCTTGGGCTGGCCAGCGGCCGCCTCGGGCTGCTCGGCGTCACTGGGCTGCGCTGCGGGGGCCGGCGCTGCCTGCTGCTGGCGCCTGGGCTCCTTCGCAGCAGGCCTGGAGGCCGCAGCCTCCTCCAGGCTCACTAGCACCATCCTGCAGTGCCCCCTCCGCTCGCCGCTCCAGTTTTGAAAACCTGGGTGCTCTGGCGATGCACAGGGGTGTGCGGTGAACGATCCAGAAGGTGGACGGGCTGCCTGCTTGCCAAAATTTGCACCGCCGCTCCGCTGGCGGCGTCGTGCTGGCGGCGTTAACACTTGCCGCCGACGGGGGCCAGTTGCTCAGGTGTTGCATGCCCTGCGCCCCATCCATGCTGCAGCTGCTTGATGATTTACATAGCTGGCAAAACGGCTGGGGAAGCGGCTGCATGATAAGCAATCAGGGCGGAGGAGCAAGCAAGCGAAGAGAGGAGCAGGTACGGGGCAGCAGGGGGCATGAGCCCTGCGAGCAAGGATATGGTACAATGCACTTGGAGGGATTGGTGGGCTGGCAGTGAGAAGAAAAGAACACACGAGAGGCGTCAGGTTTTGAGGGGCAGGAGCGATTGCAACGACGGGAGAAGGGGTCGTGCCAGAGAGGAGCGGACTGTGCAGCGCCTGGCTTGGCGCCTGCACATCGCGCCGGCCCTGTCAAGCCTCTACCTCTTGCAGCAGCTTTTGCAGCGCCACGAAAAACTGGGCCACTGAGTCAGTGTCGTGCCCCTCCCAGTTGGGATCCTGAACGATAGTGCCAATGGCTGCAAGGCAGCAGGGACAGCAACGCAGCCAGGTTGAGCATTGGAATCGGCGGTGAGGCACTCAAGCCTTGCACTGCCAGCAAGCATGTCATTTCACAAGCAGCTGCGCTGCCTTGCACTTGCTGGCGCATTGGAAACAATGGCCTGTAGGTTACGCCACACTGCACCTGGATCATACGTCCAGATGTCTTGATCATTCGGATCGTCTTCAACAAGCATCGCCACGCCATCAAGCCGAATGAAGTCATAATCTGGTGGAGCAGCGGGGGAGAAGCAAGGGATGGGCAGTCCAGTGCAGCCGGTGCCGGCGCAGCGGACGGGGCGGGTAGGCAGGAGACAGGCCCAGCAGTGCCGAAAGGGCGCTCATCATCACTCATAGATCACCAGTGTCGATAATTTTTATTGAGGTGTCAGTGGCTGTGGGCAGCGGCTGGAAGGCATCGGCCGTGAAGCCAACTTGGAAATCCGTCTCTCCCAGCATGGCTGTGATGTTGATCCACAGCTGCAGAGCAGCGCAGCAAATGGGAGGAGCCAGCAGGGCACCAGTAAGCGCCGGGTCGGCCGGCCAGCAGAGCAGTGGAACAGCGCGACGGCGGGCGCTGCATACAGCTGGGCAGCACGGGCGGCTGAGAGCAGCAGCTGGAACAGCACGGCGCGGGAGGTAGGGGCAGGGCAGGGAGAGGCATGTGATCAAAACATACTGACGGAGGCAAAACTGCATCATCCCGGCCTCACATGCAAGTTGACACCGGTCTCCACGTGCTGCGCACACCCAGCCAGCTCCACTTCCACGTCAGACAGCGGCGGCAGGCCTTGCAGCCCCATCGCATTCGTCATGTTGGAGCCGTAGCTGCGCAGCATGTGGCACAAGGGCAGCGGAGCTTCAGGCGGGGCGGCCCGACAGGCACGCCTGCAGTAACCCCGACGTCCCCGAACCGAACAAAATCTATGCGCCGGGTAGCATGCAGGTCAAACACAAGCTCTGCTATGTGTGATGGCCGCACTCGCGAGCCACTCCCTAGCTCGCACCCGGTGGAGCGGCGGATCGGCCCCGTAAGCGCAGCCCTGCCCAGCACCCCGGCAGCGGCACTCACATGGTCATCCATTGCACCAGGATCTCCCGGACGACGGCATCACCCTCGCCGCGCTCCAAATTGTGCCAGGCGCCTGGCTCCGGCGGCCCACACGACTCTGGCGGGCCTTGTAGCTGGGGCGGCGGGTGCTTGGCGGCGGCTGGCAGCACGGCTGCCGCCGCTGCGAGCGCCAGCACTAGCAGGGCGCCCCTAGCGCGCCTCATGCCCAGCAGGCGGCTCTGCCGCGCTGGTCGGCCTGGAGGGGGCGCCTTGCGCGCGCGACCGACACTTGCAGTGCTGAATTTGCTGTGCAGCAGCTAGCAGTGGTTTGCAGCAGCCTCCCGAGACACGGGGGCGGCCAGCGCAGAGTCCCAGCTGCCCGCGGCGGGCCTGGGAGGGGCGAGCGCTTGGTGAGGAGCAGAGCAGACTTGCAAAGCGGTCCCAGCGCAAAGAGGGTGCTCTGGTAAAGCGAGCGTCTTGCAAGGAGGCACCAGGGGCGCCACCAGGCGGCGCGCTGTGCAGGCCCGCCAGGCGGTGCCGCCCTTCGGTCGGCCCGACCCTCAGGAGCGGGGCAGCCAGCTGCAGGCTGTCAGGCTCGCTGTACAGCCATGCATTATATTGCACTGCTGCGCATGACGGGCTTGACTGTGATGGCACTTGATGGGACACATCTGGAGCTCCAGCCCGCCAATCGGGGCGGGGCATGAAGAGCAGTCTGTGCTGTCCTGCCTCAAACTCGTAACGTTCACTTTCAACTCGACTTAGACATACGACTCACATTAGCAGCAGCGGAGGATGCCTTGAACCGCCTAACACCAACGGTGGGACAGAACGGCCGCAGGGTTGCTGCCGGCACATGGTGGGTACGACCAGGGGACTGCTGGACGTTTCAAACATCAGCCAGGGTCATGTCTGCTGGCGAGCACAAACGAAGATGGGCCGCAAACGTGCACCGCGCTGCCACAGGTGCCTGTGCCGGTCGGTTCAGGCATGCGCAGTGCGTCTTGCTCTTGACAACCCAGAGCTTGACAACCCAGAGGCCAGCAACCTGCCTCCAGCAGGCCTTGGCAGCCCCCATGCTTGCTGCCGGCACAGGGCAGGGAATTCTGTGGCAAAACACGACGCTAAGGGCTTTGCATCGAGTGAGGGCATGCAGGGACAACATTGCTATACAGGCGGGCACAGAGGGAACCAACAAGAAGCAAGGGCTCTGGTCGGTTCACTGGAGGGCTCGTGGCAGCCAGGACACCAACCAAAGGGCTTTGCCTGCTGCAAACACTGAAGAAGGCTGCGGTCAGCCAGTCGGATCTGACGACGGGCCTGACGAGCGCTTGCGCTGCTCCTGCGCAGGCAAGGGTGCCAGCGTCCCGCCAGCATGCAGCTCCCGCAGCTCCCCCAGCACTTGAGCGACATCGTGAGTGTCTGCATGTCATGGCCAGGGGTGCAGAAAGGGCAGTGGGCTGTGACAGACGTCCTACAGGGCATTTCAAGGGCAAGCAACATGCGCAGCGGGCAGCTCGCCCTCAGCCTTGCTGCGCCTGAGCATCCCACAGCCGATTGGCAGGGACAGCGTTCATTACAGCCTCACCTAGAGAGGGTGGGTCGCCCGCAGCGGCCGGTGCAGCGCCGCCAGCGGCCACAGCCCCCTCGGCGGGCGGCGCCTCAGCCTGCGCTGGCTGTTGCTCCTGCTGCTGGGGCTGCTGCTGCTGGGGCTCCGCCCGAGGATGGGAACCCCCTGAGCTGCGGCGCTTGTCTGCCTCCTGGTACTTGGTCAGCGCAGCCGTGCACGCCTGCAGCTGGTCGTCGCGCTGGCGCAGCGCTGCGTCGCAGTCGGCCAGCTGCTCCAGCAGCTCCTGCTCCCGCGCCCCAGAGGCCTCCGCATGTGCTATCTGGCGCTGGCGTGTCTGCTCCAGCTGTGCCTGCAGCTGCCCCGCCTGTGCTTGCAACTGCCCAACCTGGTCCGTCGCCACCAGCAGGTGTTCCTGCAGCTGCCGCACCCGGCCCTGCAGTGCTGCCTTGGCGCGCTCACACTCGTGCAGCTCCCGCTGCATCTGCTGCACCCGCGCTTCCGACATCCTGCAGAGCAGAGGGGCGGAACAGCTTGCCATCTAACCTGCGGCTTGGGCGTTGGGTCGCTCCTCTGCAACACCAAGCACAGCCGCCAGCCACCGCCGGCGCCGCCGCCACCTGCCTCAAGAGCCGCGGCTTCCTTGCAAAGGCGCCGCTGGAATAACTTGACCTCACCTCTGCAGTCGCAGCGCGGTGTCAAGCCTGCGCTGCTGCTGCCTGAGCGTGTGGCCGTGCGAGTGCTCGCAGCGTTCCTCCTCAACTGCAAAACGCACGCGCTTGAGCGCCATCGTGCGAGGATTACGGGGCGGTGTGTGGTGCGGCTTCGTGCTGGCTGCGGCTCTTCCCCAGCGCCAGCAAGGCGCGCCGCCGCCGTGCGAAGCCCGTCAGCCAGAGATGCCAGAGGCAGCAGCCAGCTGCAGGCTGCCAGCTTCAGTCCCGCCGTGTTTACTCATCATGCGGGGCTGCTGCGCAATGGGCATGCGCACCGCCGCATGCACTGTGCCTGCCGCTCGGGCGCAGACCTGCGAGTGTGTTGTGCGATTTACTCAAATGCTTCAACTCAGGATTTACGTTGAGATGTTTGATTGGGCCACACCTGCACTGATCCATTGGACGGTGCCTGCTAAAGGTCCAGGATCGACCAATGCGGCTGCGAGGGTGGCAAGCAAAGCGCGTGCCCAGCATGCGCTTGTTTGAGGCCTGCTCTGCCCCTCTCTGCGCTTACCGCCTCCTGGAGGTTGCGAGTAGTGCGGCTGGAGATGCGAGCGCGCTCTCTTTCTGTCTCCCGCGTGCCGGCCGCACGCTGCGGCACTGCCAGGGCGCGGCCCCGCCCATCAGCATCGCCTACTGCCGCAGCAAGGTCATGTGGCCAGCCCCGAGGTCCGAGCGCTGCCGTCGTTCGAGCTCCCTGCCTCCTCCCCTCCTGGCTGCCGCCGCTGCCGCTGCCGGCCACGGCTGGCTGCTGTGGCCTGCCCCCGATGGCTGTGCTTGGGCCTTGGCTGTAGCTGCTATGCATATTCATCTAACTTGCACTGTAGCCCCCACCTCTCTGCAGGGCGCAAGCTGACATGCCTGCCGCCATCACCTCCACGCTCCTTCATCGTTTGCCTTGCGGCCGCGGACTCCGCCAAGAGCGGCCCGCAGGACGAGGGTGCGGCATTTCCCGGTCTCGGTAGGATGCACACCAGTATGCAGTCTTGTGCATTTAGCTGCAAATCCATGTGTGTGTGTCCTGCATTCTGCTGCGCAGAACTGCCGCTGATTGAGGCCGTCAAGGCTGGAGATCTTAAACGACTCCAGCTCGAGCTGACGGCTGGGGCGGACCTGAATGCCACCGACCCGCACGGCAGGGGCTCAGCCGTCAGTTATGCAGCCAGCCTGGGGCGCGAGGAGTGCCTGCAAGCGCTGCTGGAGGCTGGGGCTGACCCTGAGGTCAGGACAGAAGTGCCCTTCCTCAACATTTCCATGACGCCCCTGTACGCCGCCGCGGCACAGGGCCACCCCGGCTGCGTGCGGCTGCTGCTGCAGCATGGGGCTGCCCACGACACGCGGAGCCAGGGCGATGGCACCCCCCTGCTGGGAGCTGCCATGGAGGGGCACCGGAAGTGCGTAGAAGCGCTGCTGGAGTGTAACAGCAACAACGGCAACAACTAATATCAAATATTAATATTAATTAAATATTGATAATTAATATTGATTCAAGGCGCGGTGGTCGGTGAAAGCTTGGTTTCTAGAAGCGCCGCGCAAGTAGTGCCGCCAGTGTTTCAATGCTTCAATAAGCGCCAACAGCTCCAGCTCATACGCCGCAAAGTTGAGCTCAGTTGGGTTGAGCTTGCGGGAGAAGAAGGCAATTGGCTGCTGTCCTCTGCCGTGGTCTTGAGTTAAGACGGCGCCAATGGCGCGAGAGGAAGCGTCGGAGGTGACGGTGAAGGGCTTGGCTGGGTCGGGGTAGGCGAGCACTGGCGCTGTCGTTAACTTATGCTTCAAGTTGTCAAACGCCGCTTGCTGCCGCTCTGTCCAGGTCCACGGCTGGTCCTTGCGGAGTAGGTCGGTGAGTACCGCTGATTCTTGAGCGAAACGGCGCAGGAAGTGGCGGTAGAATCCAGCCATGCCCAGGAATGAGCGTAGCTCCGCCACATTGGAGGGGGCAGGCCAATCCAAAATGGCTTGCACCTTGCCGTCATCCATGCTTACGCCGTCCTTGCTGATGCGGTGACCAAGAAAAGAGACTTCTGGTTTGATCCATTCGCACTTGGTCTCCTTGATGTAGAGCTTGTGTTCTCGCAGGGTGGACAGAATTATCTCCAGGTGTTCAATGTGTGTATCCAAGTCTGAATCCCAAGCGCATAGGTCGTCGATGAAAATCACAAGCCACTGGTCCAGGTAGGCTCGAAAGATGTCGGTCATCAGGGCTTGGAAGCTGGCGGGAGCGTTGCACAAGCCGAAGCTGAGAACGGTGTATTCAAATAGTCCCCACTTGGTCTTGAAGGCGGTGAAGGGGATGCTTGATTCTTCCACCCGCATTTGATTGTATCCGGAGCGCAAGTCCATGGTGGTGAAGTAGCGTGCGCCAGCCATTCGGTCCAGTAAATCATCGATTCTTGGTAATGCCGTGTTGTTTTTGATGGTGAGCTTGTTCAAAGCGCGGTAGTCGATGCACATGCGCAGAGTTCCATCCTTCTTCTTGACGAATAGGACAGGTGAGCCCCAAGGGCTGGTGCTGGGGCGCACAAAGCCACGTGCCATGCCGTCTTCACATTGCCGTCTACATTCGGCTTCCTCCTCGTAAG
>VFQO010005662.1_pt1 | contig 49596 bp, 50 predicted proteins | sample 3512331 | NCBI WGS metagenome assembly VFQO01 (sample SAMN10412371, study PRJNA504923) | tailings metagenome | isolation source: Replicate 3 from Balatoc abandoned mine | place: Philippines: Itogon, Benguet | collected 2017-08-28 | reverse complement strand
CGATGTAGAAGGCGCCGAAACGCTCCGGCAGGTTGAAGTCGACCTGCGTCGTGCCGCACTGCCATTCGCGGCCGATGGCGTCCTTCAGCACATATTCGAACTTCGGCCCGTAGAACGCGCCCTCGCCCGGATTGATCGAGGTCTTGATGCGATTGCCCGAGCGCGTCCTGATCGTCTCCAGCACGTTGCCCATGATTTCCTCGGCATGATCCCATGCCTCGTCGGAACCTACGCGCTTGTCCGGACGTGTCGACAGCTTCACGCTGATCTCGTCGAAGCCGAAATCGGCATAGGTCGTCAGGATCAGGTCGTTGATGCGCAGGCACTCGTCGGCAAGCTGTTCCTCGGTGCAGAAGATATGCGCATCGTCCTGCGTGAAGCCGCGCACGCGCATGAGCCCGTGCAACGCCCCGGACGGCTCGTAGCGGTGGACATTGCCGAATTCGGCAAGCTTTACCGGAAGATCGCGATAGGACTTCAGGCCGTGCTTGAATATCTGGACGTGGCCGGGGCAGTTCATCGGCTTCAGCGCGAAGACGCGATCGTCGTCGGTGTCATCTCCGGCAACCGTGACCTTGAACATGGCATCGCGATACCAGCCCCAGTGACCGGACGTTTCCCAGAGCGACTTATCCAGCACCTGCGGCGCGTTGACTTCCTGATAGCCCTGCGTGTCGAGGCGACGGCGCATGTAGCTGACGAGGTTCTGGAACATCTTCCAGCCCTTGGCGTGCCAGAAGACCACGCCCGGCCCCTCTTCCTGGAAGTGGAACAGGTCCATCTCGCGGCCGAGGCGGCGATGGTCGCGCTTCTCGGCCTCTTCCAGCATGTGGAGATACTGGTCGAGCTGCGCCTGGTCGGCCCAGGCGGTGCCGTAGATGCGCGTCAGCATCGGATTGTTCGAATCGCCGCGCCAATAGGCGCCGGCCACCTTCATCAGCTTGAAGGCCGAGCCGATCTGGCCGGTGGATGCCATATGCGGCCCGCGGCAGAGGTCGAACCAGTCGCCCTGCGCATAGATCTTCAGGTCGTCGCCCTCGGGAATGGCGTCGATCAGTTCGAGCTTGTAGGCCTCGCCCTTGTCGCGGAAAACCTGCTTTGCCCGGTCGCGCGTCCACACTTCCTTGGTGAACGGCTTGTTGCGACCGATGATCTCGCGCATCTTCTTTTCGATGACGGGGAAATCCTCGGGCGTGAACGGCTCGTTGCGGGCGAAATCGTAGTAAAAGCCGTTCTCGATCACCGGGCCGATGGTGACCTGCGTTCCCGGCCACAATTCCTGCACCGCTTCGGCCAGTACGTGCGCCGTATCGTGGCGGATAAGCTCCAGCGCGCGCGGGTCGTCGCGGGTGACGATCTCGACCTTGCCCGACCTGCCAAGCGGATCGGACAAATCGCGCAGCACGCCGTCGACGGCATAGGCGACCGACTTCTTGGCGAGCGACTTCGAGATCGATTCCGCAAGCGCCGCACCGGTCATCGACGCGTCGTATTCGCGCACGGAGCCATCGGGAAATGTGAGGGAAACGTTGGACATCATATTCTCCTATCCAGTCCCGCAAACGAGCGCGGGTGGTGAAATTGCCGGATGCGTCCGGCAGCGACGGCCTTTTAGGGGGAGATTTGCGCGCCGTAAAGGCGAGAGCGTTCAGCTTTGCGTGTCTTGCGGCATTTTTCCGATGCGCCAGTAACGCCACGGCGTGAACCAGCGATAGCGTGCGGTCAGCCGTTCAGGCACCCGGTCGATGCCATGCGTGCCCCAGGGACCGCAACGCGCCACGCGAAACAGCCCCATCCAGCCGCCGGCCCACAGGCCGTGGCGGGCGATCGCCTCATGGGCGTATTCGGAACAGGTCGGCAGATGCCGGCAGGAATTGCCGACGAAGCCGGATAGCGTGAGTTGATAGAGGCGAACGAGCGACGTACCGAATACCCGGCCCGGCGTCTTGCGCCAGGGGCCGGGCCAGTTCCTGCCGCGCGCGACCGGGCTGGCCGCGTGCGTATGTTGGTGATCGTGGCTCATCCGCCCAATTCGACACTCCATCCGCCTCGTAGATGTCGTTTCCAGCGTTGTTTTGCAACTATGCACGCCGCGCAGGCCGCTCCGGGTAACGCACTTCGACCGGATGCTCCTCGCGGCTTGGTCGATCGTGGCGGGAACGCAGCGGCATAGTCTGGAAAGTCAGGATGCGGATGACGTCGCCGAAGATGTTTGTAAGGTTCATGGCCGTAGCCTCCTTGTTGCATAAGGATTAGACCGCGCCTGTACTTCGTCCTCAAACGAGTATAATTTCCCGCTCGGATAACTTGAGGTTATGCAAAATGAAGCGTGGGCGGCTCCCGCTGACGGCGTTACGGAGCTTCGAAGTGGCGGGCCGGTTGCTGAGCTTCAGCAAGGCGGCGGACGAACTTTTCGTATCGCAGGCCGCGATCAGCCGGCAGATTCGCGAACTCGAGCAATTCACCGGATACGCATTGTTCGAGCGCCACCACCGGCGCGTCTCGCTGACAGACAACGGCATGCGCCTGCTGGAACAGTTGACGACGAGCTTCGACGACATCGACCGGCGTTTAACCGAACTGCGCGAAGCGCTGCCGCATGAGACTGTGGCCGTCAGCGTCGAGCCATCCTTCGCGGGCACATGGCTGGTTCCCCGGCTCGATAAATTCAGCCGCTTGCGCCCCGACATTGACGTCTCGCTGAGCGTGGACCCTCGCCTGATCGAATTTCGTAGCCATGAGGCCCAGATCGCCATCCGCTTCAGCGCAACCGAAACATCCTGGCTCCGCACCGAATCCACGCGGCTGCTCGATATTTCGGTGTCGCCGGTTCTGTCGCCAGAGCTACTTGCGTCCGGACCGCCTTTGCTGTTGCCCGGCGACCTTCGTCATCACACGCTGCTGCACGACGAAAACCGCAACGGCTGGTCACGCTGGTTCGAGGAGGCCGGCATTCACGATATGGCGCCGCAGCGCGGCCCGATCTTCACGGACTCAGCACTTGCAACGCAGGCCGCCGTGCTGGGACACGGCATCGCGCTCGGCGACATCGCGTTGATCAGCCGGGACCTGCAGGCGAAGAGACTGGTGACGCCCTTCCCGATCGAGGTGCCCTACGGCGCCTACTGGCTCGTTGCGCCCGACTTCAAGGAATTGAGCGAGGCGGCTCGGGCTTTTGCGAATTGGATTCAGGAGGAACTGAAAACTGAGGAGATGGGAGGAGCTTAATCAAGCCGCCGCGTCGGCGTGTTTCTTCTCGATCTGGCCGATGGCGTCGACAACCGCGTCGAAGGTCAGCATGGTCGAGGCGTGGCGGGCCTTGTAGTCGCGCACCGGCTCTAAATACTTCAGTTCGTCGAAACGACCTTCAGGCGGCGCGCCGTTTTCCTTCAGCATCCTGCGCATGGTCTCGCGCACTTCGCGCAGTTCCTCGGCAGTTGCGCCGACGACATGGCGCGCCATGATCGAGGACGATGCCTGGCCGAGAGCGCAGGCTTTTACGTCGTGGGCGAAGTCTGTAACGACGCCGTTTTCCATTTTGAGGTCGATGGTGACGGTCGAGCCGCAGAGCTTGGAATGAGCGGTCGCGGTGGCGTCGGGATGATCAAGCCTGCCGATGCGGGCGATATTTCCGGCGAAACCGAGAATTTTCGAATTATAGACGTCGTCAATCATGGTTTTCCAATCCGTCGCCGTCTCGAAGACAGGCTTTGCCGTTTGTACATCTTCCAATCGCGCGGCAAGCCCTTATATAATGCTCGTGTTCCGCTAACGGCAAGGCGACCAACAATGCTGAACCGACGGAACTTAAGTCACGCCGCTTTCGGGCCGGAATTTCCGAACTCCCGCAAAAAGGCTGTGGTCCGTTCAACTCGTCCCTCCTGTGAGGGGGACTACGGGAGACATCCTTCATGGACGCCGTGATCAAGAAATTGATGCCCAAATCAGAATATCTCGACAAGCCGGAGACCAACCGGCCGTCTCAGGCCGAGGTCGAAGCCGCTGTGCTCACCCTTTTGCGCTGGACCGGCGACAATCCCGACCGCGAGGGTCTCAAGGACACGCCCAAGCGCGTCGCCAAGGCATATCGCGAGATGTTCGAGGGTTACGACATGTGCCCGGCGGAAGAGCTTGGCCGCACCTTCGAGGAAGTCGCCGGTTACGACGATCTTGTCCTGATGAAGGACATCCAGTTCCATTCGCATTGCGAGCACCACATGGTGCCGATCATCGGCAAGGCCCATGTCGGCTATCTGCCGGACGGCAAGGTCGTCGGCCTGTCCAAGATCATACGCGTGGTCGAAATCTTCGCCCATCGCCTGCAGACGCAGGAAGCGCTGACCGCCCAGATTGCGAACACGATTCAGGACGTGCTAAATCCGCGCGGCGTTGCCGTGATGATCGAGGCCGAGCATATGTGCATCGCCATGCGCGGCATTCGCAAGCAGGGTTCCACCACCCTCACCTCAACCTTCACCGGCGCTTTCAAGGACAGTCCCGAAGAGCAGGTCCGGTTCGTGACAATGGTGCGGAACGGCATTTCCGCCTGATCAAAATCAGGTGATTGCCGGGTCCGCGAAAAAGGAGCCGGCAATGGCCCCCATCGCATTCGACGTTGCATCGGACAAGAAAGCTCTCGAGGAAGGCAAGGCGTTTGCGCCTCGCTTCGACGCCAACGGCCTCGTGACGGCCGTGGTGACGGATGCCGGCGACGGCATGCTGCTCATGGTCGCGCACATGAATGCCGAGGCACTGTCGCTGACCCTTGAAACCGGCGTTGCGCATTACTGGTCGCGTTCTCGAAATGCGCTCTGGAAGAAGGGCGAAACCTCCGGAAACCTCCAGCACGTTGCCGAAATCCGTACCGATTGTGATCAGGATGCGGTGTGGCTTCGCGTAAATGTGTTGGGCCACGACGCAACCTGTCACACCGGCCGGCGTTCGTGTTTTTACAGGACGGTGACTGCAAAAGACGGAGTTGCCATCCTAAGTGATGATGGCAGCAGGCCGCTGTTCGACGTTAAAAAGACATATCCAGACGCCAAGTGAACCGCTTAAACTTGAACCGTCGCATAGATTCACCTTTTCGATACGGCCCATGCCTATCATCGGGGTGGGACATGGGAGATTTCGATGCTCGAGTGGGCGTCACTACGCAATAGAGCCGACGTGCAGGAAGCCAACGGCCCAGCTTCGTCAGGCGGGATAAAAGAGCCGCAGCCTCAGAAAAAATCCGGCATTTCGCTGGCGCTCGGCGGTGGTGCCGCGCGCGGCTGGGCGCATATCGGCGTGCTCAGGGCGCTTGATGAAGCCGGCATCGAGATAGACATGATCGCCGGCACGTCAATCGGCGCGCTGGTAGGCGGGTGCTATCTCGCCGGCAAGCTCGACGAGCTTGAAGATTTCGCCCGCAGCCTGACGCGGCGGCGGTTCTTCGGCCTGCTCGATCTTCATCTCGGCGGCAGCGGGTTGTTCGGCGGCATGAAGCTGACTGCGCGCATGCAGGAACATATGTCCGGCCTGCGCTTCGAGGATCTGCCGAAGCCTTTCGTCTGCGTTGCCGCTGAAATCAGCACCGGCCATGAAATCTGGCTGTCCAACGGCTCGCTTATCACGGCGATGCGCGCATCCTATGCGCTGCCGGGCGTGTTCGAGCCGGTGATCGCCAACAAGCGCGTCCTTGTCGACGGCGCTCTGGTCAACCCGGTTCCGGTTTCCGTGTGTCGCGCCTATGAGCAGCCGCTCGTGGTTGCGGTCAATCTGCACTACGACCTTTACGGCCGTGCAGCGGTGATCAAGCACAGCGCCGGCGAACTGGTGATCGAGAAAGACGCACCAGCCGCCGGCCACAAGGATACGCAAGCGCGGGCGAAGGAAACCCGGCTCGGCATCACCGGCGTCATGGTCGAGGCCTTCAACATCATTCAGGATCGCATTTCGCGCGCCAGGCTCGCCGGCGACCCGCCGGACCTTTCGATCCAGCCGAAGCTCGGCCATATCGGCCTGTCGGAATTTCACCGCGCCGACGAAGCGATCCGCCTCGGCTATGAAGCGACGAAGGCGCATATCGTCGAGCTTGAGCGGCTGCAGACCGTACTGGCCTGATACTTTTGGTTGCGACTTAAAGTGGATGGTCGCGTTCCTTCGCGCCCCCCTCTGTCCTGCCGGACATCTCCCCCGCAGGTGGGGAGATCAGCCTTCATATCGACCGTTGCCAACCTTCGGCATTACATAAGGGGCAGCGCGAGTGACGCAGCTGATCTCCCCACCTGCGGGGGAGATGTCCGGCAGGACAGAGGGGGGCGCGAAGGAACGCTACAAATCAGAATTCAATGCGCAACGGCAAAGCTTGAACTGTAATCAGGCCGGCGCGGCATCGATGATGCGGAATTGCACGGATCTATTTCCATTCCAGTAGTTCGATGACAGCGAGCCGGCGACATGCGCGGTTGCGCCGCGGCTCTTGAACAGAAAATCTCCCAGAACCGTATCGAGAGCACGAAAGGCGATTGCCTGGATGCGCCCACCGCCATCCGAGCGAAGATCGACGCGGATATGCGATGATCCCACAAGCCGTGCATCGACAATCTTATGGCGCGGCAACACGAAGACCGGCGCGACATGGCCGGCACCGAACGGCCCGGCCTTTTCCAGCGTGTCGAGCAGCGCGGTCGTCGCACCGTCGGCGGCGAGTGCAGCATCTATTGCCAGGCTTTCCTCGCCTTGCAGGCGAAACACATCAGCGGCGGCGCGTTCCTCGAAAAAGGCCCGCAGCGCGCCGAGCTTTTCGCGCTCGACGGTGATGCCGGCAGCCATGGCGTGACCGCCGCCTTTGACGATCAGCCCGCGCTCGGCTGCCTCGCGCACAAGTTTTCCAAGATCGAAACCAGAGACGGAACGGCCCGAACCGGTGCCGACACCGTTGGGATTGAAGGCGATGGCGAAGGCCGGACGGCGCGCATGATCCTTCAATCGAGATGCGAGCAGCCCGACGATGCCGGGATGCCATTTCGGGCCGGCCGTCACGATCACCGCAGGCCCGGTGCCGCCGGCAAGCTCGGCATCGGCCTCGGCGCGGGCCTCGGCAAGCATCTCCTGCTCCATCGCCTGCCGTTCCTGGTTCAGCCGGTCCAGCGTTTCAGCGATCTTTCCCGCCTCGACCGGATCGTCCGTCGCCAGAAGCCTGCTGCCGAGTGCGGCATCGCCGATGCGCCCGCCAGCATTGATGCGCGGGCCAATCAGGAAGGCCAGATGAAAGGTTCCGATCGGCTCGCCGATGCGCGAGACGCGCGCAAGGGCGGCAATGCCGGCATTCTTCTGCTGGCGTATGGCGAGCAGCCCCTTGACCACGAAAGCACGATTAACGCCGGTCAGCGGTACCACATCGCAGACCGTTGCCAGCGCGACCAGGTCGAGCATCGACAAGAGATCGGGCGGAGGGGTGTCGAGATTTTTTCCGCGCAATACCTTCGCCGTCTGCACGAGCGCCAGAAACACGACACCCGCCGCGCACAGATGGCCCTGCCCTGACAGATCGTCGTCGCGGTTCGGATTGACGATGGCGCTCGCCACCGGCAGTGGCCCGCCGACCTGATGGTGATCGAGCACGACGATATCCGCACCTGCCTCGCGCGCCGCATCAATGGAGACTGCGCTGTTGGTGCCGCAATCGACGGTTACAATGAGACGCGCGCCACGCGATACGAGTTCGCGCATCGCCTCAGGATTCGGGCCGTAACCCTCGAAAATCCTGTCGGGAATGTAGATTTCGGCCTCGATGCCGTAATGCGCCAGAAAGCGTTTTAGCAGCGCTGACGACGCAGCGCCGTCGACGTCGTAGTCGCCGAAGATCGCGACCTTCTCACGCCTCACGACCGCAGCGGCGATGCGCTCGGTCGCCGCTTCCATGTCGGTCAACGAGGCCGGGTCGGGCAGAAGATCGCGGATCGTCGGGTCGAGAAAGCGCTCGGCATCTTCAGCCGCCACACCGCGCCCTGCAAGTACGCGCGCCACGATATCGGGCACGCCGTGGCCCTGCGCGATGGCGAGTGCGGCCATTTCCTGGCGCTCGCTCAGCCGATGCTCCCAGGCAAGCCCGGTCGCGGAGCGCTTGACGCCCAGAAAGTAGCGCCTTTGCGCAGTCATGTCCGCTATCGACCTATCGTCCATCGAAGCACGATAGGCAATCGCCTGCGAAAGCCAAGCTCGGCAAGGGTATCTTGGCCGGCAGTCCTCAGAATTTATCGAGGTCCTGATGACGCGCCTTGATCTCACGCACCGTCTTCGACGAAGAGCGCAGCACGATCGTGTCGGTGGTGATCGAGTTGCGGCCGAATTTCACGCCGGCGAGCATGTTGCCGTCGGTGACGCCGGTGGCGGCGAAAAGCACGTCGCCGCGCGCCATTTCCTCGATGCGATAGACTTTTTCGGGGTCCGAAATGCCCATCTTGGCAGCGCGCGCCACCTTTTCCGGCGTGTCGAGCAACAGACGGCCCTGCATCTGGCCGCCGGTGCAGCGAAGCGCTGCCGCAGCCAGAACGCCTTCCGGTGCACCGCCGGTGCCGAGATAGATGTCGATGCCGGTCTCGTCAGGATCGGTGGTGTGGATGACGCCGGCAACGTCGCCGTCGCCGATCAGGCGAATGGCGGCACCGGTGTTGCGCACCGCTTCGATCAGCTTGGCATGGCGCGGGCGGTCGAGAATGCAGGCGGTGACCTCCGAAACCGGAACGCCCTTGGCCTTGGCAACGCTCTTGATGTTTTCCTCGGGCGTCGCGTCGATGTCGATGACGCCGTCGGGATAGCCCGGACCGACCGCTATCTTGTCCATATAGACGTCAGGCGCGAAGAGCAGGCTGCCCTTCTCGGCGATGGCGATGACGGCCAGCGCGTTGGGCAGGTTCTTGGCGCAGATGGTCGTACCTTCCAGCGGATCGAGCGCGATATCGACTTCCGGGCCATCGCCGGAGCCGACTTCCTCGCCGATATAGAGCATCGGTGCTTCGTCGCGCTCACCCTCGCCGATGACCACAGTGCCCTTGATGGCAAGCCGGTTCAATTCGGCGCGCATGGCATCGACGGCAACCTGGTCGGCAGCCTTCTCATCACCCCTGCCGCGAAGCCGTGCGGCTGCCACCGCAGCGCGCTCCGTTACGCGAACGAGTTCCATGGGGAGGATCCGGTCGAGACCGGCGACAACGCGTTTCGCCATAGTTTGAGTATTCCCGTGTTCTTGATCTTGAAACGCCCGGGACCGGGCAGCCGGACCCTTGTGTCAAAGTGAAATGACAAGGGCAAGACCTGTCGGCGCCGTTATCGCCGAACGGGAAACATCAATCGATTGAAACTGATCAAGGAATATTGCGCTTGTTAGCGGGCAGACTTTCAGCCAGCCCGCTCGATGCGGATGACCTGCGGCTTGTCAGTGAGATGACCATCCTTGGTGATGCCGTCGACAGCCTTGCGCACGGCGGCCTCCGTCGTTTCGTGGGTGACGAGGATGACCGTCTTGGTCGCGTCCGCCTCGGTGCCGGTGGCGTGCTGGACGATCGATTCCAGCGAAATGTCGTTGTCGGCCATGCGCTTGGCGACAGCCGCGAAAACGCCGACGCGGTCATGCACGGTGAGGCGAATGAAATAGCCGCCCTCATGCGCGCGCATCTTGGCGCGTTTGTAGGGTTTCAGCTCCTTGGCCGGCCGGCCGAAGACGGGGCCGTGCTGGAAGCCGGGGCGGCTCTTGGCGATATCGGCGATATCGCCGATCACGGCCGATGCCGTGGCATTGCCGCCGGCACCCGGACCGGAAAGCAGAAGCTCACCCAGAATATCGGTCTCGACGGCAACGGCATTGGTGACGCCATGAACCTGCGCGATCACCGAGGCGGTCGGCACCATGGTCGGGTGCACGCGCTGCTCGATGCCACTGTCGGTCTGCTGGGCAACGCCGAGAAGCTTGATGCGGTAGCCGAGTTCGCCCGCCGCGCGGATATCGGCCTGCGAGATGTTGCTGATGCCTTCCATATAGATGTCGTCGGCCGAAATCTTGCAGCCGAAGGCAAGGCTGGTCAGGATCGACAGCTTGTGCGCGGTGTCGTTGCCTTCGATGTCGAAAGTCGGGTCTGCTTCGGCATAGCCGAGGCGCTGCGCATCCTTCAGGCAGTCTTCGAAGGACAAGCCCTCGGCCTCCATGCGCGTCAGGATGTAGTTGCAGGTGCCGTTGAGGATACCGAAGACGCGGGTGACGCTGTTGCCGGCCATGGCCTCGCGCATCGTCTTGATGATCGGAATGCCGCCGGCGACCGCCGCCTCGTAGTTGAGCAGGACGCCCTTCTTCTCGGCGATTTCGGCCAATGAGACGCCATGCTTGGCAAGCAGCGCCTTGTTGGCGGTCACCACATGCTTTCCGGCTTCGAGTGCCGCCTTGACGCAGGCGCGCGCCGGCCCCTCATCGCCGCCGATCAGCTCGACGAAGACATCGATATCGGCGCTTTTGGCCAGCTCCACAGGATCGTCGAACCATTTGGCGGCCGCAACATCGACACCGCGGTTACGCGAACGATCGCGCGCGGAAACGGCGGTCACAACCAATTGGCGTCCGCACTGCCGAGTGAGTTCGGACGCCTTTTCCGACAAAACGCGCACGACCGACGCACCTACCGTGCCGAGCCCGGCTATTCCAATACGCAAAGCTTCGGCCATGATGGCGGCGCCCCTCTTCTCGGTCATTCTGGATGGTTGGCAGCGACGGCTCAGCGATGCGCCGACAGCGGCACCACATTGTTGGGCTGCTTGGCGGTCGTCGCCAGAAAGCGCTTGATGTTGCGGGCAGCCTGGCGAATGCGATGCTCGTTTTCGACCAGTGCGAGGCGCACATAGTCGTCGCCATGCTCGCCGAAGCCGACACCCGGCGCCACCGCCACGTCGGCATGCTCGATGAGCAGCTTGGAGAACTCGAGCGAACCGAGCTTCTTGAACTGCTCCGGGATCGGCGCCCATGCAAACATCGTCGCAGCCGGCGCCGGGATTTCCCAGCCGGCGCGACCAAAAGCATCGACCATCACGTCGCGGCGCTTGTGATAGACGTCGCGCACCTCGGTGATGTCGGAACCGTCGCCGTTGAGGGCAGCGGTCGCCGCGACCTGGATCGGCGTGAAGGCGCCATAGTCGAGATAGGATTTGACGCGCGTCAGCGCCGAGATCAGCCGCTCATTGCCGACGGCAAAGCCCATGCGCCAGCCCGGCATGGAGAATGTCTTCGACATGGATGTGAATTCGACCGTGACGTCGATCGCGCCCGGCACCTGCAGGACCGACGGCGGCGGATTGCCGTCGAAATAGATCTCAGAATAGGCCAGATCCGACAGGATGATGATGTCGTTCTTCTTCGCGAAGGCCACCACGTCCTTGTAGAAGTCGAGCGTGGCGACATGGGCTGTCGGGTTCGACGGATAGTTGAGGATGAGCGCCAGCGGCTTCGGGATCGAATGGCGTACACCGCGTTCGAGCGCCGGGATAAAGCTGTCGTCCGGCTTTGCCTGCAGCGAGCGGATAACACCGCCCGACATGATGAAGCCGAAGGCATGGATCGGATAGGTCGGGTCCGGGCACAGCACGACATCGCCCGGCGCGGTGATCGCCTGCGCCATATTGGCGAAGCCTTCCTTGGAGCCCAGCGTGGCGACGACCTGGGTGTCCGCGTTCAGCTTTACGCCGAAACGGCGGGCGTAATAGTTAGCCTGAGCGCGGCGCAGGCCGGGAATGCCGCGCGAGGAAGAATAGCGATGCGTGCGCGGATCGCGTACCACTTCGCACAGCTTGTCGACGATGGCCGCCGGAGTGGGCAGGTCGGGATTGCCCATGCCGAGATCGATGATGTCGGCGCCGCGTGACCGGGCGCTGGCCTTCAGCCGGTTGACCTGCTCGAAGACGTAAGGCGGAAGCCGGCGAATCTTGTGAAACTCTTCCATGACAAATCCAGCAAATGGCCGTTAAATTCGTGACGCGCGTATATACCCAATCGCAGGGCTGGTCGAGGTATCAGTAACCTTCGATCTCGGCCAATGTTTCCTGTGCGTGCGTAGCGGCAATCTTCTTCAGCCGGGGCTGGTCGTTTGGCACGCTGCCGGTGCCGGCAGCGGCTTGCGACCCTTGCGCCGCCTTCAGTTCGGAAAACTTCGTCGTCTTCTGGTCCGGGGTGAACTGCGCGTTCGCGGCCTTGGGCGGAATGTTCAGGTTTGGAAACGTGCCGGTGTCGTTGGCCTGACCGGAAGAAAGGCCGGAAGGCTTTGCCGTGGAGACCGGAACGCCCTCGTCAATGCTGGTGCAGGCCGAAAGCTGCAATGCCGCCAGCGCGATGCCGGCGCCCGCAAGCGCCACCCGCAATCCGGAAAAAAAGCCGCCGCGATCAAGCTCTGTCATATTAATTCCTCTGCGACCCTATTACACGAAGAAGGGCCGTTGTTGGACCTCTTTCGACGTCCCATGATAACATGTCAAGAATACGCCTAGGGAGGATGTGCCCGAACCATGTCGAAGACAGCCGATTCTGGCAAGACAGACGCCGATCCGACACCCTCCGTCGAGCAATATCTCGTCAAGGACCCGGAGCGTTTCGCGCTGAATCTCGCCCGGATGGTCGAGCAGGCGGGCAAGGCGGCCTCGGCCTGGGCCGAGCCGCGCGAAAAGGGCGAGATTCGCGACAGCGTTGCAGAGCCGATGGCCGACATGGTCAAGACCTTCTCCAAGCTCACCGAATACTGGCTTTCCGACCCCTCGCGCGCGCTCGAAGCGCAGACGCGGCTCTTTTCGGGTTACATGAATGTCTGGTCGAACGCGATCCAGCGCGCCGGTGCCGGCGATCGTGCCGAGGAAGGCATCAAGCCGGAAAAGGGTGACAAACGCTTCCAGGACCCGGAATGGGGCAAGAACGCCTTCTTCGATTTCCTCAAGCAGGCCTATCTCGTCACGTCGCGTTGGGCGAACGACCTTGTCGAACATGCCGACGGGCTGGACGATCACACGCGCCACAAGGCCAGCTTCTACGTAAAGCAGGTTTCCAACGCGATCTCGCCGTCGAACTTCATCCTCACCAACCCCGAGCTTTTCCGCGAGACGGTGATGAGCAATGGCGAAAACCTCGTGCGCGGCATGAAGATGCTGGCCGAGGATATCGTCGCCGGCAAGGGTGACCTTAAGCTCCGACAGGCCGACTACTCGCAGTTCGAGATCGGCCGCAACATGGCGATGACGCCAGGCAAGGTCGTCGGGCGCAGCGATGTCGCAGAGATCATCCAGTATGAACCGGCGACCGAAAAGGTTCTGAAACGGCCGCTGCTGATCTGCCCGCCCTGGATCAACAAGTTCTACATTCTCGACCTCAACCCGCAGAAATCCTTCATCCGCTGGGCGGTCGAGCAGGGCCACACCGTCTTCGTCATCTCATGGATCAACCCGGACGAGCGCCACGGCCTGAAGGGTTGGGAAGCCTATATTCGCGAAGGCCTGCAATACGGGCTCGATACGATAGAAGCCACGACCGGCGAGAAGGAAGTCAATGCGATTGGCTACTGCGTTGGCGGAACGCTGCTGGCAGCCGCACTCGCCCTCCTTGCTCAGGAGGGCGACAACCGAATCCAGTCGGTCACCTTTTTCACCACGCAGGTCGATTTCACTTTTGCGGGCGACCTGAAGGTGTTCGTCGACGAAGACCAGATCGCGGCCCTCGAGCGATCGATGAACGGCAAGGGCTATCTCGACGGAACCAAGATGGCGACGGCCTTCAACATGCTGCTCTCCGGCGACCTGATCTGGCCTTATGTCGTCAACAATTACATGCGCGGCAAAGACCCCCTGCCCTTCGACCTGCTCTACTGGAATGCCGATTCGACCCGCATGGCGGCTGCCAATCATTCGTTCTATCTGCGCAACTGCTATCTGGAAAACAACCTGTCGCAGGGCCGCACGGAACTTGCCGGCCGCACCATCTCGCTGTGTGACATAACGATTCCCGTCTACAATCTGGCATCGCGCGAAGACCACATCGCGCCGGCCCTTTCGGTGTTTCTCGGCTGTCAATATTTCGGCGGGCCGGTCGACTACGTGATGGCCGGATCGGGCCATATCGCCGGCGTCGTCAACCCGCCTGCCGCCAACAAATACCAATACTGGACCGGCGGTAAGCCAGCCGGAAAATTCGACCAGTGGATCGAGAAAGCCAAGGAAAATCAGGGTTCCTGGTGGCCGCATTGGCAAAACTGGGTCACCGAGAAAAACCCTGCGCAGGTGCCGGCAAGAGTGCCGGGCGAACGCGCAAAGACCTTGGGCGACGCGCCGGGCACCTATGTGAAGGTGCGGGTGTAACACACTGTAATGTGCGGTGAGTTGACCTCTTGGTCAAAGCGAGCGAAATGGTGGCCCGGCAAACTTGATCCGGCCATTTTTCGACTCAAATCCGCCTCGTCGGAAAGCTCGTCAAATCGCAAGGTTCACGCATGCCGGCGGAGGCAGAATCGTTTCGGTTTTGATTTTTTGAGTGCCGCTGCCTGAAAAGGCGAACGGCTGAGAAGGCAGAAGGGGACGGGCTTGACTGTAGCAAGGTCGCGCTTTGCGAAAGGGGGGAGCCGTGCCGTTGTGGCAGCGCTGTTCTCCGTTCTGCTGGCGTCCTGCACGTCGACCACCGACCCCACCCTCGAACTCGGTTCTCCCGGCTTCAATGCGCCCGGCACGGCGCCCGCTCAGGCGGCCGAGGCCGCCACGGGTGGTTCGAGCCTTCAGACCAGTTCCGTTACCACCTCCCAGCAGACGGACGCCGGCAGCCCGGCCGTGACGACAGTTATGGATGAAGGCGACACGGCACTACCCGCCGAAGTGGCCTATCTGCCTGCCGCCAAGCCGGCCACCGAAAATCCTGCGCTGCAATCGCAAGCTGCGGTGAATGCGGAAGCATCGGCGCAGACGGCCGCGGCCGCTCCCGCTGAACCTGCCCCGGCGTCCGCACCTGCCGAGCCGGTTGAACAGGCGACGGTGGCACATGCGCCTGCGCCGACCGGACGCAACGGCGAAGGCCCCGTCGCGGCAAAACCGGTGCAAGTAGCAAGTGCCGCCACAGAAATGAACAACCCGGTCTATGTGACCGCCGGCGAAGCACCTCAGGCCGAACAGGCCGCGCCCAAGAAAAAAGGCTTCCTTGCTTCATTCTTCGGCGCATCGTCCGCTTCCGCAACACCCAAGCCCGTCATTGCGCAGCCGAAACCGGTTGCGACCACAACCAAGGAAGCAGCAGCGGCCGTTCCGGCACCGGTAGCGGAAGAGAAAGCCAAGCCAATCATTCAGCTGGCTTCTGCTGATTCCGCTGCAAAGCCTCTGGCCCTTGCCTCACTCAGCGGTGGAAATTCCGCCTCCGACAGCAGCGAAAACGCCCTTCCCGGCGTGCGCCAGACGGCTCTTTTCGAAATCAAACGCAAATCGGGCCTCGACGACGACAGCGACGTCGATCTGCATGAAGAAGACGACGAAGGGCCGATCCAACTTGCATCCGCCGCCGGCCTGGCGCGTCTTGCCCCCAACGGACTTCTGCGACAGACCGAGAATGTCGACGTCGCCTGCCTGAAGCCGTCGCTGGTTCGCGTCCTGAAAGTGGTCGAGCAGCACTACGGCAAGAAGATGATCGTCACCTCGGGCTACCGCAGCCCGAGCCGCAACCGCCAAGCACGCGGCGCCAAGAATTCGCTGCACATGTATTGCGCGGCTGCTGATATTCAGATCCCCGGCGTCGGCAAATGGGAACTGGCCAACTACGTCCGCTCCATGCCAGGTCGCGGCGGCGTCGGCACCTATTGCCACACGGAATCGGTTCATATCGACGTTGGTCCGGAGCGCGACTGGAACTGGCGCTGCCGTCGCCGCAGGTGAGCTAAAAAAAGTTTGTAAAACGGGCTTTTGACGGGTTGCCCATCACAAACAAGCTGACTATAACCCGCCTCGTCTCCCGCGCCCATCGTCTAGCGGTTAGGACACCGCCCTTTCACGGCGGTAACAGGGGTTCGATTCCCCTTGGGCGTACCACCTTCTTTTCCCTGAACAATTTGAAAATCTGTTCGCCAGCGAGTTTGGCGCGGGAAAGATGTTTGACCTGCAAATCGCGTCGGGCTGGATTCGCGCAGCGGAACCATTGCGCTCGCACAATGGCGGCAACCTTGCGGCAAACATAAATTAGTTCGCAGTTGCAAAACGTTCCCGTTTGCGCAAGACTTCAACTTCTCAGATGTACGTGGGTCTCATTGAAGCCGCAAATGGCGTGAGGCAGTTCATCCGGCCTGGGTTCTTGGCACGCGAGATTTTTCGCGCTTTGCAGGAGCTCGACATGTGGATTGCACTCACCGATTTTGACGGCAAGCAGATTTTTTTCAACACCACCCATCTGGTTTCCATGAAAGAGCATGGCCCGGGCACGATCATTACCCATGTCGTTGGCCAGACCGTGGTTAGCGAGAGCCCCGAGACTATCCGAAAGGTTCTCGGTCTTACGCAGACGACGGCGATGACGAATCCCCTGCACCGCTATGGCGTGGAAGGACGGGCCTGACGAAGCGCGAATCAGGCCGGAGCTGAATCAGCACCTCATCGAGCTTTCATGCTGCGCCCGCGCCGCCTTACACAGTTTCGGCGCGCAACCAGTATATGAGGCTCTCCGTATCGTCGGCCTGCACCGCGGAAGCCACCCTGCGGCCCACAGCAGCGCCGAATTTGTAGCCGTGACCGGAGCACGCTGAAACCACCAGGCATTTGCCGAGCGCGCGCGCCAGGAAGCGTTCGTCGGCGGTGAAGGTGTAGGCGCAGGTCACCACTTCCTTGACCGCATAGTCTTCTATGCGCGCCATCGGCGGCGAGAACAGGTTGCGAATCGCTTCCCCCTCGCCCTTCACCGGCTGCCTGTTCCAGTTGGCGTCGCTGGTCTTGACCTTGTGCAGGCCCGAGCCGAATTTCAGCCCGGCGCCGCCTGAAGGTGGAATGATGTAGCCGTCGGTCTTGCCGCCGACATCGAGAATCACCGGCGCTGCCTCCCACGCGGCCTGCAGGTCTGCCGGTGGATCGAGGTAGACGACCGCCGTGCGGTAGGTGGTGAGTTCGAAGCCGAGTTCCGGGAACAGCTTCAGGACCCAGGCGCCTGCTGTGACGATCACTCGGTCGGCTTGCATCGTCTCGCCCGTTTCGAGCGTGACCGTTCCCGCTTCCTGATCGATTTCGACGACCTTGCTGTTTTCGTAGACATTGGCGCCATTCGCTTTCAGCCACCGGACAAGACCGGCGGCGATCTTGCGGCAATGAAGCGCGCCGCCTTCCGGGGAAAAGAAGGCATAGTTGAAGCTGCCCGCCTCAAGGAAAGGCCAGCGGGCAACAGCGTTCGCAGGCTCGACCATTTCGAACGGATAGCCGCCGGCCTCCAGCCCTTCGCGGTATTCGTCGGCCTCGTCACCCGGCTCGCGCGAGACGCAGATGAAGCCGCGCGGATCGTAATGGGTTTCACCTATATCCGCCCAGAGTTCGTCCCAGGCCTCGTAGGCTTCGGTTATCAGCCGCCCGTAGCCGGTTGACGCACCATAAGCGCGGCGGATGATGCGGTGATGATCGCCGGAGGCTGCAAGCGGGTTCGGGATCGGTCCTTGCTCGACAATACTGACCTGATGTCCTGCCTTGGTGAGCGCCCATGCGGTGGAAAGACCGGCGATGCCCGCGCCAACGACGATGATGTTCATACGGAATCCCTGCAAAACTCGGCCAGGAGGGCTGGCCGGGTGCAACTACCATACGGCAGGATGCGATGCTGGCAAGTTGCCAATCCGCATCGGCAGCTCAGTGACAGCATAGCCGATCAGGCATGCGCGCCAAGGCAAGCCGCAGCCCTGCGAATCGCTTCGTAGGGCTGCGCATCGGTTTCAAAGCAGGGCGATCACCCGGGTCGGACCTCCGGTCGCGCCCTTGACCTTGGGTATCCCCAGGAAGAGCTGTGCCCCGCTTTCGGGGATCGCATCGAGATTGGCAACCGCCTCCACCCCCCATCGACCGCTTCCCAGCCACTCGTAATGCACCGGGAATGCTCCCCCGGAATTCAGGCCGGTGTCGAGCGAAAGCGTGTCGACGCCAATGCCTTTCACGTTCCTTTCCGCGATCAGCATCTGCACGGTCTCGATATGGAATCCCGGCGTATGGTTCTTGCCTTCAGGGTCCCGTCCGGCAAATTTCGTGTCGCCGACCAGTTTGTGCCAGCCCGAATTCATTATCACGCAGCATCCGTCAGGCAGCCGGCCGTTTTTGGCTTCCCATGCCTTGATGTCGTCTGGCGTCAGTGCGGTATCTGCATTCTCAGCGGCACGGGCGGCGATGTTGATGACCGCAGCCGGAACGATCAAGTCGGAAATCGGAATCATGTCCGCGCTCATCCCATCGGCCGAGAAATGGATGGGCGCATCCATATGCGTGCCGGAATGCTCCACAAGCGTCCAGCGGTTCAGGTTCACCTTGTCCTTGGCGAAGTTCACGATGTTCTCGACCGTGAACCATTTTTCACCGCTGAATGTCGGGAATCCTTCGAACAGCGCGTGCGAGAGATCCACTGTCTCGCTGAAACTGGTCGGCGCGGCCAGCGCGGCCTTGCCAGCCGGCAGAGCAGCCGCAGCAGCGGCACCCAGCCCCAATGTAAAGCCCGCCTTCAGCAGGCCGCGGCGGGTTGCATTCTCGCATATCGAATGAAAACACCCTGGAGGGCACATATCAGGTCTCCTTCCCTTTAATCCGGTCGCCGCAACCTCCCGTTACGACAGCTTCAAGATGTACGAACTGGTTCGTTTAATCAATTGGAGAAACTGGTGCTGGTGACAGATACGCGGTTTCGCTTATATCGGCTTATGCATTCGATCAGCCCACCGCCCTTCCTGAGCTTTGCCCCTGACAGCCGCCACCTGCGGCTGGACCCGCACGAGCAGCGTTTCGTTCAGAACCCTTATGAGGCCTATGCGTGGCTTCACGCGCAGGGACCGGTTTTCTTCTGGGAGGAGTTCGGGTTCTGGTGCTTCGGCGGCTATGACGACGTCAACCGGCTGCTGCGCGACCGGCGCTTCGGCCGCCAGAATCCGGCTGGCATTCCCGACAGCCGCGGGATCGACCTTGACCGCAGCCACCTGAAGGCGTTCGACGCTATCGAGGCCAATTCCATGCTGGAACTGGAGCCGCCGGTTCACACGCGGCTGCGCACTCTGGTCAATCGCGCCTTTGTCTCGCGGCAGGTCGAACGCCTGCGCCCGCGCGTCGAGGCGCTGGCCAACGAGCTGGTCGACCGTTTCGAACCAGCGGGCGAAGTCGATCTGCTCCCGGCGTTTGCTGCACCCCTGCCCATCACGATCATCGCCGAAATGCTCGGCGTGCCGGTGGAGATGGGGCCGCAGCTGCTCGACTGGTCGCACGACATGGTGGCTATGTACATGCATGGGCGCACGCGCGAGACGGAGGAGAAGGCCAACGCTTCATCCCGTGCCTTTTCCGATTTCCTGCGCAGTTACGTGGCCGAGCGCCGCAACAACCCCGGCGACGACCTGCTCAGCCTGCTGATCTCGGCGCAGGAGGACGGCCAGAAACTTTCCGAAGACGAACTGGTTTCCTCAGCGATCCTGCTGCTCAATGCAGGCCACGAGGCGACCGTCCACCAGACCGGCAATGCCGTGCGCACAATACTCGCGCAGGGCGGCGATCCACGCCAGTTCTTTGCCACAGCGGAAGCAACCGCGGCGACGGTGGAAGAATGCCTGCGCTTCGACGCCCCGCTGCATATGTTCACGCGATATGCCTATGGCGAAATCGAGCTTGGCGACGGCGTGACGGTCAAGCCCGGCGAGCAGATCGGGTTGCTTCTCGGCATGGCCAATCACGATCCGGCATCATTCGCCGAACCGGAGAAATTTCTGCCGGCACGCGGCGACCAGAAAAACGTCTCCTTCGGCGCAGGCATCCACTTCTGCATCGGCGCGCCGCTTGCGCGGCTGGAGTTGCAGGTCTCACTGAGGGTGCTGTTCGACAGGCTACCGCATATTGCGCTCGCCGAAGAGCCTCGCTTCCGCGATACTTATCATTTTCATGGGCTGGAAACGTTGCGGGTTCAGCTCTGACGCATGTTGCGCGCTAACTGGCGAATGTTCGCCCGATGCGCTATATGTGTATAGCAAACTGGAGTTGAAACATGCTGGCTCTGCGGCTTCCGCCGGAAATTGAAGCAAGGCTCGATGAGCTGGCCAGGAAGACCGGGCGCAGCAAAAGCTTCTACGCCCGCGAAGCGATTCTTGAGCATCTGGACGATCTCGAAGACATTTATCTGGCGGAGAAGCGCCTTGAAGACCTGCGCAGAGGCGATAGCGATACCGTTCCTCTGAGTGAGTTGATGGCGCGGTATGGCGTGGAGCATTGAGTTCCAGCGCGCGGCCGAGCGGGAGCTTTCGAAACTCGGGCATGAACCTGCCCGCCGAATCCTCCGGTTTCTACACGACCGCGTCGCGAAACTGGACGACCCGCGCTCAATCGGCGAGGCTTTGAAGGGTTCTGAACTCGGCGACTTCTGGAAGTATCGTGTAGGCGACTACAGGGTAATCGCCCACATCGAAGACAGCGTCGTGCGCATTCTGATCGTCCGCATCGGCAACCGCAGGGATGTCTATCGTCGCTGAATCAGCGTTGAACAAGTCGAAGGCGCAGCCTTTAGACCTTGATCACATAATCCTTGCGCGTGGTCTCAAGCACTTCCCAGCTTCCCTTAAAGCCGGGGCGAATGACAAAACGGTCGCCTGCCTTGACCGTTCGCGCTTCCCCGCCATCCTCGGAAATCACGGAGACGCCGGACAAGATGTGGCAGAATTCCCATTCGTCATATTCGATGCGCCATTTGCCGGGTGTCGATTCCCAGATGCCGGCGTAGAGGCCGCCTTCGGCCTCCTCGGCATTCCAGGTGCGGAATTTTGGATTGCCGGAAATGACGCGCCCTTCTGCCGGCGCGCCCTCCTCCGGTTCGATGCCGGTCGTGTCGATCGTCAGGAATTTTTCGGACACGCGCCCTCCTCCGCCTACGCCTTTGCCAGGCCCTGTTCGAGATCGGCGATGATGTCTGCGACGTCCTCGATGCCGACCGAAAGCCGCACCACATCCGGGCCGGCACCGGCGGCGATCTTCTGCTCGTCGGAAAGCTGGCGGTGCGTCGTCGACGCCGGATGGATGACCAGCGATTTGGTGTCGCCGATATTGGCGAGATGCGAGAACAGTTCCAGCCCCTCGACCAGCTTCACGCCGGCCGCATATCCGCCCTTGAGGCCGAAGGTGAAGACGGAACCAGCGCCGAGCGGCGAATATTTCTGCTGCAGCTTGTGGTTCTTGTCGCTCGGCAGGCCGGGATAGGACACCCAGGCGACCTTGTCGTGTCTGGACAGCCACTCGGCCACTTTCAGCGCATTGTCGGAATGACGCTGCATGCGCAGCGGCAGTGTTTCCAACCCGGTAAGGATCAGGAACGCGTTGAAGGGCGAGATCGACGGCCCGAAATCGCGCAGGCCCAGCACGCGTGCGGCGATGGCGAAGGCGAAATTGCCGAAGGTCTCGTGCAGCACCACGCCGCCATATTCCGGGCGCGGCTCCGACAGCATCGGATAATTGCCGGACTTCGACCAGTCGAAGGTGCCGCCATCGACGATCGCGCCACCCATGGAATTGCCATGGCCGCCGATGAACTTCGTCAGCGAGTGCACCACGATATCGGCGCCATGCTCGATCGGGCGGACCAGATACGGGCTGGCCATGGTGTTGTCGACGATGAGCGGCAGACCATGCTTGCGGGCGATGTTGCCGATCGCCTCGATATCGACGAACTCGCCGCCCGGATTGGCGAGGCTCTCGATGAAGATACCGCGCGTCTTGTCGTCGATCTGGCTTTCGAAGGTCGAGATGTTGTCGGTATCGGCCCAGCGCACTTCCCAGCCGAAATTCTTGAAGGCGTGGCCGAACTGGTTGATCGAGCCGCCGTAAAGCTTTCTTGCGGCGATGAAATTCTCGCCTGGCCGCAGGATCGTATGAAATATGAGCAACTGCGCCGCATGGCCGGAAGCCGTCGCAAGGGCGGCCGTGCCGCCTTCGAGGGCCGCCACGCGCTCTTCCAGCACGGCCTGCGTCGGGTTCATGATGCGGGTGTAGATGTTGCCGAACGCCTTCAGGCCGAACAGCGAGGCGGCGTGGTCGACATCGTCGAAAACATAGGCCGTGGTCTGGTAGATCGGCGTGGCGCGCGCACCGGTCGCCGGGTCAGGCTTGGCGCCGGCATGGACGGCGAGCGTGTTGAAACCGGGAATGCGCTGGGACATTTTTTCCTCCAAAAAGCTCTTCTGAAAATTCGTTGCTATTCTTGGCGAAGCTCATCCGCGAATGCAAAGAACAAAATGCTTCAACCGCACATGCCTTGAGCCGAGACGGCATGAAAATGCCGGCGCGGCGGAATGGTTTTGCGAAAACTATTTTGGGCGAACGCCGAAACTCTGGAAGCCGGCGCGCATGATCGGCTTTTTCGACGACAGCACACCCGAATTGACGCCGTTCCAGCCGATCTCGCCGGCAAGCCTGGCGTATTCGATCTTCGGGCAGCGGTTCATCACCACCTTGAGCCCGGCGGCCTCGGCGCGCGCGGCCGCCTCGTCGTTGCGCACGGTCAACTGCATCCAGATCACCTTGGGCAACGGGTCGAGTGCCAGCACCTCGTCGACGATTGCCGGCACGGCGTTGGAAGCCCGAAAGATATCGACCATGTCGATATTGTGCGGAATGTCCGCGAGCTTCGCATAAGTCATCTGGCCAAGGATCTCCTTGCCCGCCTGCCCCGGATTGACCGGAAACACAGTGAATCCCTTCGCGATCAGGTATTTCATGACGAAATAGCTCGGCCGCACGTCATTGGCGGAAGCACCGACGACGGCGATCGTCTTCACCGAATTCAGAATGCCGGAAATATAGGAATTGTCGTAGGAATCGTGGTTCATGATGCAATTGCTTTCCTACGGTAATGATAGCGATAGAGTTCGCGCCGCAAGCCCAGCGAGGCGTATAGCGCGCGGGCTGGCAGATTGTCAGCCACGCATTGAAGGCCGCAGGCCGAAGCGCCTTTCCTGCGCGCCCAGTCGAATAAACTGCCGATCGTTCTGGAGGCCAATCCGCGGCCACGGAACCGTGTGTCGGTCTCAACCGCTTCCAGAACCAGCACACCATTGCAAATAACACCATAGACGACTGAGATGATCTGGCCATCGACGGCTGTCGAAGCAAAGGCCCGCTCGCCCTTGATGAGGCGCACCATCTGCCGGAACACACGCAGATCGTGATCGCTGTCGGAGTTCATCCTCGCGCGGGCTTCGAACCACGCTTCGTCGGAATCTATGGTGATCGTGACTTCGTTTGTGCCGGCTTGCGCAGAATCTACCAATTCGCCGAAAAGGACCGCGGTTTCAGCTTCCGGCACGTAGCCGTCCCGGTCCAGGATGCTTTCCAATTCGTCGGCGATAGTCAGAACCCGAAAGATTGGTGCCTGTGAATGGCGAGCATAAAAGGCCTCTGCCCCATCGATGGCCGCGCGCGCCTCACCACGCTTACCCGGCAACGGGTTCACCGAATTGGTGCGGCGGATTCGGCCGCCAGAACGGCGGAACAGCCATCCCTCTGAAACCTCGGAAGTTTCAGCCGGCCATGCCTCGCGACAGGCTTCTTCCACCTGCCAGTTCAGTTCATCATTGATCAGGCTTGGCACGGACGAGCCTACTCCCCCGTCCATTTCGGATCACGCTTTGCGATGAAGGCGCCGATGCCTTCCTCCGCGTCGCGGGCCAGCATGTTCTCGACCATCACGCGCGAAGCGTATTCGTAGGCGTCGGAGAGCCCCATCTCGGCCTGCGCATAAAAGGCTTCCTTGCCGATCTTCAGCGTCAAAGGCGATTTCGAAGCAATGATTTGAGCGTATTTGTTCACGATCTGATTCAGGTATTCACGCGGCACCACACGATTGACCAGGCCGAATTCGCGCGCCGTCGTCGCGTCGATCGTCTCTCCGGTCAGCAGCATTTCCATCGCCTGCTTGCGCGAGACGTTGCGCGACAGGGCCACCATCGGGGTCGAGCAGAACAGGCCGATATTGACGCCGGGCGTGCAGAATGTCGCCTCGTTGGAGGCAATGGCGAGGTCGCAGCTTGCCACAAGCTGGCAGCCGGCGGCGGTGGCAAGGCCATCGACCTCGGCGATGACAGGCTTCGGATGACGCACGATCGTCTGCATCAGTTGCGCGCAAGCGCCCATGCTGTGCTCGAAGAAGGCCCTGCCCCGGTCGGCGTCGGCGCGGTGCAGCGTCATTTCCTTGAGGTCGTGACCGGCGCAGAACAGTTTTCCGGCCGCAGCGAGGATGATAACGCGCACCGCCTTGTCGTCGCTGGCGCGGTCAAACTCGGACTGAAGGGCAGCCATCGTCGCGATCGACAGCGCATTGGCCGGCGGGTTGGCCAGCGTCAGGCGCAGCACGCCGTCCTTCAGCACCGAGGTTACCGGGCCTTCCGGCGCGGGTTTTATGGCGACGATCTCAGCCACTGTTCATCTCCTTCGTCTGGCCCAAAGAACTAACACGCTGCCGGTTGAAGAACAGGGGGCAAACGTGTTTTCTGGCGACGCTTTCAGGCAAATGTAAGCGTCTCAAATGGCGGCCAGTAGAGCCAGACGCTATAAAAGGAGAAAACGACATGCCGGCCCAGGACAAACTCGTTCCACAGATGACGGCCGGCGAAATCAACGATCTGCTGAAGTCGGTTTACCCGCAGCTCAATAGCGATCTGAACTCGTACGAGGCCGTAGATGTCTTTCCCGGAGGCTGCACGGTGCGGCTGAATGCCGACGAGCGCCATCTGCGCCCCGGCGGCACCGTATCGGGCCCTTCCCTGTTCACGCTGGCCGATATCGGCGGTTACGCCTGCGTGCTTTCCCATGCCGGACCCGATGCGCTGTCGGTGACCATCAATCTCAACATCAACTTCATGCGCAAGGCGCAAGCCGGTCCGATCGACGGCCATTGCCGCATCCTGAAGCTTGGAAAAAGCCTGATGGTTTTCGATATAGACATCGTCGCTGGCCTGGACGGGCAGACGGTCGCGCATGCAACGGGAACCTATTCGATACCGCCGAAGCCCTGAAAAGCGTGAGGTAAAATAATACCTTATATTCAAGGTATTGTTTTTGCTATATTTATTTCCAGAGTGACGGCATTTCATCGCTTGACGCGCATCATGCCCGCAGCCTATAAGCCGACGCAGAAACAGCGGCCACATCGGCCGCCGTTTTGTTTTGACCGGCAACCCAGTGTTTCCGGTCAATCCAAGCAACAAGAAACGCCTTCCTCAGGAAGGTCCAGATAGAAAGCAACAGTTCCATGGCAACCTTTTCGCAGAAGCCTGCGGACGTGGTGAAGAAGTGGGTGCTGATCGACGCCGAGGGTCTCGTCGTTGGTCGTCTCGCCTCCATCGTCGCCAACATCCTCCGCGGCAAGAACAAGCCCACCTTCACCCCCCATGTCGACGATGGCGACAATGTCATCATCATCAACGCCGACAAGGTCGCATTCACCGGCAAGAAGTTCACCGACAAGGTGTACTACTGGCACACCGGCCATCCCGGCGGCATCAAGGAGCGCACCGCGCGCCAGTTGCTCGAAGGCCGTTTCCCGGAACGCGTCCTTGAAAAGGCCGTCGAACGCATGATCCCGCGCGGTCCGCTTGGTCGTCGCCAGATGAAGAATCTGCGCGTCTATGCCGGCGCCGAACATCCGCATGTCGCACAGCAGCCCGAGACGCTCGACGTCGGCGCGCTGAACGCCAAGAACAAGAAGGCTTCGTAATCATGGCTGAGCTCAACTCGCTCGCAGAACTCGGCACCGCTGCCGTTACCGCACAGCCGGCCTCCCCGGTCTATGTCCAGAAGCTGGACAAGCAGGGCCGCGCCTATGCCACCGGCAAGCGCAAGGACGCGATCGCCCGCGTCTGGGTCAAGCCGGGTTCCGGCAAGATCGTCGTCAACGGCAAGGAATTTGCGGCTTACTTCGCCCGTCCGGTGCTGCAGATGATCCTCAACCAGCCGATCGTGGCTGCTGCCCGCGTCGGCCAGTTCGACATCATCGCGACCGTCGTCGGTGGCGGCCTCTCCGGTCAGGCCGGTGCCGTCCGTCACGGCATTTCCAAGGCGCTGACCTATTACGAGCCGGGCCTTCGCGGCGTGCTCAAGAAGGGCGGCTTCCTGACCCGCGACAGCCGTACCGTCGAGCGCAAGAAGTACGGCAAGGCCAAAGCCCGTCGTTCGTTCCAGTTCTCGAAGCGCTGATCCGCTTTCGAATTTCAGGCGCTGCCTGCAGCGCTGGAGAAAAGGCCGCCTTCGGGCGGCCTTTTTGTTGATCGGGTTTAACGCAGAATGATCGTCGACGTTGAGAGGCTGGATGGGGCAGCCGGAATGTTCGGCTCGCCATCCTTCGTCGCTTCCGCCGCATTCGGTGAACTGTAAATTACCGGACCCATCTGGACTTCTGCATCAAAGCACGCAGCGAACGAAGCATCGATGATCGCCAGCTTGACCGCCTGGGCCATCAGGTAATCCTGAAGAAAGCCCTGCGACACCCACATTACAGAGTGGTTCTTCTGGCCGTGCCATCCGAGGCTGCCGGCATCTTCGGCTTCGCGAACCTTTCGCGCGAGATGTGCCCGCGACAGCGTCAACCACATGCCCAGATTCGTGACCGAGGTTATATCAGTCGAAATGCGCTCGGCCTTGATGTCGGCTTTTCGCATCCCGGTTATCAGTCTTTCTATGACGATGCCGCCCTCGTTGAGCCATGCGAACAGCGAAAAGCTGTTCTTAGGCTCTCTCACGGCGCGGGACTTGAGCAGCCCGTCGGAGATAACTGGCAGAAGGCGGCGCGCGCCATCAGGGGCAGCCTGAAATGTCGCGAGACGGTTTTTGCCGTCAAGGCCGTCGAGCGTGGTGAGGCCTATCGTCAGCCAGACGCCTATCGCGTCTACACTCAAAGCCGTCGGATGAAACGTTAGCGTCCGCTTGTCTTCGATATCGGAACCGTAGCTCGCGAAGCCGTAGTTCAGCATCTCCTTGATAAAGGAGCTTGCCGTGTTCTTGCTGGCCACCGAATGGTGATCGATCACTTCGAAGAATCGGGCAGTGCTTGTCCCCGTCGGGCTGCCGCCCGGATTGCTGCGGAAATAAAGCGCAACCGCGACCATCGCCATCAGCCAGCGCTGATGGGTCGCAAAGACTGCGGCCAGACGCGGATGTTCCTCGGATACTTGCAAAAATGCCCGTGACTGCCGCTGGATCACGGGAAACAGCGCGGGGTGGTCGACAATTTCATCAGCATTCATAGACGAAAATCCTCAAACCCAGCTTCCACCAGAGCGTGTTCGCCGGGCGCTGTCCAGTTGCTTTTCCATGAAAAGATGCTGCTCAATGGCAACAAGATCACCAGCGAACATCGTCATACTGCCATCCGCATGGTCGCAAGCGACCGTATCGCGTGAGGCCTCCCAATTTCCACCAATGGATATGGTCCGGCCAACAGCTTTCTTTGATAAAGGGCATGGATGCTTAGTATAGGACCAGCCGATGCTCGAAAATATTCTATGGCGTAGCAGACAGTTGAAAGCGCTGTTCGGAAAGATCGCCCGGAAAACGAGGCAGGAAGGCGCCAGCAAGACTGCCCGGGAATTTGCACAGGAGATCTACAGGCTCCCTGCCCTGGGACGCAGCCTGAACCAGCAAACCGACGCTTTTGATAAATTGCACGGCACGGATACCGGGGGGATCATCCCGCTTTGGAAGCTTCGGATCGAGAGTCCTCATCGGGACATGGGCGTGCGGTGTCAAAGTTCCGATCCGGAGCCGCTGAGAAAAGCGATAGAAAACCTGCCAATCGACCCGTCGGACTACGCTTTCATCGACCTTGGTTCCGGGAAAGGGCGAACTTTGCTGGTTGCGGCCGAATACCCGTTTCGACAGGTAGCAGGCGTGGAATTTTCTCCCGAGATGCATGCAATCGCCACCGCCAACATCCGCAAATGCCGGAAGCGTTTCAAATGCGGCGACGTGGCGTCATTCCACTCCGATGCCGCAACATGGACCTTCCCGAAGGAAAACATGGTTGTATTTCTATACAATCCGTTCGACGAAAATGTATTGCGACTGGTCATCGATAATCTGAGAAAATCGACCGGAAGCGATAAATCCATTTATATTCTGTATTTCCACCCTGTAGCCTCGGAGGTTATCGAAAACTCGGGCTTCATCGAGACAATTTCACGTTCCGCCAGAGAAGCTGTTTACAGGGTCTCATCCGGCAAGAATTTCGTCGTGCTTGGCATTTTGGCGATTTTCTTCGAAGGTCTTGCCGTCGAATTCTAGTTGCCAATCTTGCGATCTGTTGAACGTCAGTTCGTCAACTCATAGGGCGTGCGGTAGCCATTGACGGTCAGCCAATCGATTGCCGCCTCGGGTTCGTCCGTCTGGATGATCGTCGCGCCCTGCTCCGCCCAGAAACCATAGGTTTCCTCGGGCAGGCTGGCGAATGTCGCCAGTTCGTCGCCGCGGCCGCCGGCAAGCAGGCCGCTTTCCCTGTTTACGATCGGGTAGGTGTTGACCCAGAGATGCCAGTCGCCCCTGGCGGCAACGGCACGGGCACGCGATGCAAACAGCGGTCCGCCATCGGCTATGATGCGCTGGCCCTGCTGGCGCCAGACCACCATTTCGACCGCATCCACTGAGAAAGCTTTCGTCGCAGTCTCGACGAAACGGGCGTCCCTGACGGCATCGTCGGCAATGATCGGCATGAAGTGAACACCCTCGCCCACCTTGGCCATCACCGCCTTCATCTCGGCGATCTTGTCGGCGTTCCAGAGGTTCTGCTTGATTATTACCTGCCGCTCCATGCCGAGATCGCGGGCGACCGCGACCATTTCCGGCAGCGCATCGACACCGAGCTTGTTGTCGATATTGACCATGATCCGGCCCTTGGCGGCGGCAAGCATGTCGCGCAGCGTCGGTACGCCTTCATCGGTCACTTCACCGGTGCCTTCGACGATCAGCCGGCAGTCCTTCAAGCCGGCAAGTGTATGATTGATCAGTTCGCCCTTGCAGGTGGTGGTGCGGTCGAGCCAGCTGTCGTGCAGCACGACGAGTTCGCCGTCCTGCGTCTTCTGGACATCGAACTCGACCATCTCGACGCCGAGGTCGATCGAGTGACGGATTGCCGCCAGCGAATTCTCGGGGCGGATGATTTTTCCGTCGGCCTTCCAGCCGGCGCGATGGGCAACGATCATGACGTGGTCGCGCCACTGGTTGGCGTGCTCGAAGCGATCGATGATCTGGTCGATCCGCGCGTTCTGGGCCGACACGGATGTCGAGCCTTGCATGAGGAAAGCGGCAACGGCCGCGCCCAACCACATCATCCGCATGAGAATCGTTTCCTCGCCGGTTTGATGTGGCGAGGACATAAAGGCAGCGCGTGACAGCGCGGTGAACGCCGCCGGCTACATTTCTTGTATCCTGACCGTATCAGGTGTGAACAAAAAAGAGGTCGACAAATAGTTAATATGAGCCGATGAAGGCGCTCTGCGAAGCGAACCCCGTCGCTGAATAGTGAAAAGCGCGACCAGGAGAGCGCAGATACCCCGCCAGGAATCGAGCACTTCGAACCGTAGGCGGTGGCCGCCAAAGGCCGCGTTAGCGGCAAAATCGATGAAGGAGCCCCCGCCGAGGAATGCCGTCTGCGTCAAGATGGTCCACCTCCTGTCCCGCTGATATAGAGCCGGGGCGAATTCATTTTCCCACCGAAGCCGCGCAATTGCAGCGCCGCTTCATCAGCCCGTCACAAGACAAGTTTTAGGAAATCGTGATGCCTGCAAAATCCATTGACCATGCTTTCACGGCCAACAAGAACACCGGTCGCTCGGGCGATCCGACTTATGCCGGTGCGCTCTCTTTCATGCGCCGCCGCTACACCAAGAACGTAAAGGGCGCCGATGCCGTCGTCTGGGGCATACCGTTCGATGCCGCCGTCACCAACCGCTCCGGCGCACGCTTCGGCCCGCAGGCGATCCGCCGCGCTTCGGCGATCTTCGACTGCGATCCGCAATATCCGTTTCATCTCGATCTGTTCGAGAATCTCGGCGTCGTCGATTATGGCGATTGCCTGCTCGACACCGGCAACCACCAGAAGACGCCGGGAACGATCGAGCGCGAAGCGGCGAAGATCCTGAAATCCGGCGCCTTCCTGCTGTCGCTCGGCGGCGACCACTTCGTCACCTGGCCGCTGCTGAAGGCGCACGCCGCCATCCATGGCCCGCTGGCGATGGTGCAGTTCGACGCCCATCAGGACACCTGGGACGACGACGGCAAGCGTATCGATCACGGCTCTTTCGTCGCCCGCGCGGTGCGCGAGGGCATCATCGATCCCGACCGCTCGATCCAGATCGGCATCCGCACCCACGCGCCCGACGATTTCGGCATCAAGATTATCTACGGCTACGAGGTCGAGGAGATGCGCGCCTCCGACATCGCCTATGCGATCGCCGAGCGCACGGGCGGCAAGAAGACATATGTCACCTTTGACATCGATTGCCTCGACCCGGCCTACGCGCCCGGCACGGGTACGCCGGTGGCCGGCGGACCCTCATCCGCCAAGATATTTTCGGTGCTGCGCCAGATGACGCAGATCGACATCGTCGGGGCGGATGTCGTAGAGGTTGCACCGGCCTACGACCATGCCGATATTACCGCGATTGCCGGTGCGACGGTGGCAATGCAGTATCTCGGTTTGCTGGCCGAGCGAAAGGCTCGCGAAAACGCCTTGAAGGCGAGTTGACCAAATTGAGGAGATGAATCCGCTTTCGGCTTCATCTCCCTGAAATTGCAAAGTTAATGGACGACAGGAACATGAAACCGAAAATCTTCATCGACGGCGAACACGGCACGACGGGGCTTCAGATCCGCACGCGCCTTGCCGAACGATCCGATCTGGATGTCCTGTCGATCCCGGAAGCCGAACGCCGCAACAAGGACATGCGCGCCGACTTCCTGAAGTCGGCCGACCTCGCCATTCTCTGCCTGCCCGACGACGCGTCGCGCGAAGCGGTCTCGATCCTGGAAGGCAAGAACTCGACGCGCATCATCGACACGTCGACGGCGCATCGCGTGCATCCCGACTGGGCCTATGGCTTTGCCGAAATGGACGGCGCGCAGCGTGCGCTGATCGCCAAGGCGCGGCTTGTCGCCAATCCCGGCTGCTATCCGACCGGCGCGATCTCGCTGATACGCCCGCTGGTGGCTGCCGGCATCCTGCCGGCGGACTATCCGATCAGCGTCAACGCCGTCTCGGGCTATACCGGCGGCGGCAAGCAGATGATCGCGCAGATGGAAGATCCGGCGAACCCGGAGCACATCGCAGCACCCCATTTCCTCTACGGCCTGACACTGGCGCACAAGCACGTTCCCGAGATGAAGCAGCACGGCCTGCTCGACCGCAAGCCGATCTTTGCGCCCTCGGTCGGCCGCTTTGCGCAAGGCATGATCGTGCAGGTGCCGCTGCATCTGGCCGATCTCAACGGTGCGGCGACACTCGCCGGCATCCATGCGGCGCTAACCGCGCATTATGCCGGCCAGGACATCGTGGAAGTCGTGCCGCTTGCCGAAAGCGCAAAGCTGGCCCGCCTCGATCCGACCGAGCTCAACGACACCGACCTGATGAAGCTTTATGTCTTCGGTACCGATGGCCAGGGTCAGGTCAATCTGGTGGCGCTGCTCGACAATCTAGGCAAGGGAGCCTCGGGTGCTGCCGTCCAGAACATGGATCTGATGCTCGGGCTGAAGCACTGAATGGATCGACCCGTCTTTCCGGGCCGCTGGAAGGTCAGCGACCCGGTCCTGATTGCCGAAACATTTTCGAGCCGCATCTGGAAGGTGCGCCGCGAAAACGGCGATCCGGCAGTGGTCAAGGCGCTCAAGCCTTTCGACGACGTCGCGGACGAATTGCGCGGCGCGCATTATCTATCGTGGCGAGACGGCGCCGGAGCGGTTCGGCTGCTTGGGCTCAACGGCCACGACATGCTGCTCGAATATGCCGGTGACCGGCTGCTCACTGACGAGCTGAACGAGCATGGAGACCGCCACGCGACCGATATCGCGGTCGAGGTTATGGCGAAGCTGTTTACGCCGTCCGACGTCCCTCCTCCAGCCGAGTTGCAGCCGCTCAGGGAGCGTTTTTCCAGCCTGATCAAGAAGGCCAAAGCCGATCGCGACGCGGGAACGGACAGCCCTTATGCCGAAGCGGCGGAGATTGCCGAACGCCTGCTGTCGAACCCGCATGAACTGCGCGTGCTGCATGGCGACCTGCATCACGATAACATTTTACACGGAAAACGCGGCTGGCTGGCGATCGACCCGAAAGGCATTCTCGGCGATCCTGGCTTCGATGCGGCGAACTTCTTCTACAACCCGCTCCATCGCCACGATCTTTCGTTGGACCCGGAGCGCATCGCCTATATGGCGGAGGCTTTTGCCCGCATGCTTGGACAGAACCCGCGCGCAATCCTCGACCATGCCATTGCATGGGGCTGCCTGTCGTCATCCTGGCACGCCGAAGACGAGAACGAGGCTGAAGAGACAAGCGAGATTGCCGTCGTGGCGGCGGTTCGCGCGGTGAGGGCTAGCTTCTGACCGCAATCTCCGTCGGCAACGGATAGGCGCCCTTGGCGCCACGCCAATGAGCGGTCGCGAAGATCAGCACGATCATGGCAAAGCCCTGATGCAGCAGCGCCCAATGGATATGGGCCTGCGCCAGCAAGGTGCCGACGCCGATCGCCGCCTGCCCCAGAATGAGCGCCACCAGCACCCAGGCCCGGCGCGCATGCGTCGTCCCCGGAAGCGCCCGCATCGTCGCCAACGCATGCCAGAGTGCGACGGCCAACACCGCATATGCAAACATGCGGTGCACGAACTGCACTGTCTTGGGGCTTTCGAAAAGATTTCGCCAGGCGGGATCGATGATGAACAGATCGCCCGGAATGACCGCCCCATCCATCAGCGGCCAGGTGTTGTAGGTCAGCCCGGCATGCAGGCCGGCCACCAGACCGCCAAGATAGATCTGGATCAGCACCAGCAGCACCATGATGCCGGCGAAGCGCTGGACGCCGCGATTTGCCGGCGCTTCCGAATAGGTCGCGACCCCGCGCGCGATATAGGCTGTCGCCATGATGATGATGCAGGCAAGCGTCAGATGCGTCGCCAGCCGGTACTGGCTGACGGAAACGCGCTCGGAAAGCCCCGATGCGACCATCCACCAGCCGATCGCGCCCTGCAATCCACCCAATGCCAGAAGCCCTAAGAGGCGCGGCTTCAGCTTTCGTTCGAGGCGGCCGGATAGCCAGAAGAATGCGAGCGGAATGGCGACGAGAAAGCCGACGCCCCGCGCCAGCAGACGGTGCGCCCATTCCCACCAGAAGATCCCTTTGAACTCATCCAGACTCATGCCCTTGTTGATCTGCTCATATTGCGGGATCTGCCGGTATTTCTCGAATTCCTCCTGCCATTCGGCCTGGTTGAGCGGCGGGATGACGCCGTGGATCGGCTTCCATTCGGTGATCGACAGCCCCGAGCCGGTCATGCGGGTTGCCCCGCCGACCATCACCAGCGCAAACAGCACGACGAGCACGACATAGAGCCAACCGCGCACATAGGCGCGGTTTTGCTGCTCCCGGTCGTGCGAGGCAAGCGGTGCAGCGTTGGCGATTGCGGCCATGGCTCTCAATTCCAAACCGTTAGAAATGCGGCGATTGGTGGACCATCGGGACAGCTCTTACAAGGCTATCATGCACGCGACACGCCGTCGCGCCGGCGTGCGAGCTCTCGGGTTGCGCAGAGCATCGAGAAGTTTTAGGACGACGGCGAAGGAAGAACCATGCCCATTCGCCTGAAAAAACTCATCGGAACCGTGCTGCTGATCGTGCTGGTCATCGTCTATGCGCTCGTTGCAACTACGGTGGCGGTAGCACAATTGTCGGAATCAGGCCCGCTGGTGCATCTGGCCTTCTTCCTGTTCAGCGGCATTCTTTGGGTGGTGCCGGCGATGGGCATCATCAAGTGGCTCATTATCGAGCCGAGGCCGAAGCCCTGACCCTCAAACAGTAACCAGCATCTTGCCGGCATTCGCCAGCGGCGTGGTGATACCCGAAAGCATCGTGCGGATATAAGAAACGCGCTGGTAGCGGCCATTGATCGAAATGCGCGGCAGAGCGTAAAGATGTCCGGCGTGATCGGCCCGCAGCACTCCATGACGTGTCGTCACCGCCGAAGCGTAGCCGGAGGCTTTCGCCAGCGCCACCTCGCGCTCGCCCACCGCGCTCGGATAGCCATAGGGATACGCCATGTGGCGCGGCCGCTCGCCAAGCTCGGATTCAAGAATGCGGCCGGCATCGATGATCTCGCGCCGGGCCGTCTCCTCGCTCAACCGCTTGAGGCTGTAGTGGTGCACCGTGTGTGCGCCGATCGTCACGAGAGGGTGTGCGGCGGCGGCCCTCAGCTCGTCCCAATTCATCAGCGTCTTGCGGCCCGCCGCGGCGGGATCGACGCCGCATGAGCGTGCCAGTTCGTGCAAGGCCGTGCGCTGGTCCTCCTCGCGCACGTCAATGGTCAAATACTCCTGAAGCCGCGCATTGGCTTCTGCCCGCTTGGACGGCGACGAGCAATCGATCATCACGCGGCCCTCGGACGTGTTCAGGAACAGCATGTCGCGGGCGTTGACGATGTCGTCGACCACCTCCCACCACAAATCGACCGTGCCGTCGATCAGAGCGGGCGCGATGTAGATGGTGATCGGCACACCATGCTTTTCGAGCACAGGCAGCGCCTCTGTGAGATTGTCGCGGTAGCCGTCATCGGCGGTGAGCGTGGCGAACTGGCCGCCCTTGCCGCCGCGCCTCACGCGCTCCAGCGCCTCGTCCATCGTCACGAATTCGGTGCCGCCGGCCTTCATGTCGGTTATCACCGCGTCCAGAAAGGCCGGCGCGATGTTGAGATGGCGGTTGGCACCATCCGGCCTTTCGAGATGGGCGGTGACACGATGCAGCATCAGGATCGCACCGATACCGCCAACGAAGGGACGGGCGAGCGGCGCCAGGCCGGAATATCCGACCGCGTTCAGCACCAACCTTCGCAGCGTATCGCCTCCGTCGATCATTAATTCACCTTTTGGCCCTAAAATCCTTTGAATGGGGCCTTCCCTCGGCAAGACAGGCGACCAGCATTAGCCGCGAAGGATTGAGGTATGGTTGACGCTACCGCGTCATTTGGAATCGAACCGTCCGCGCAGGAGCATGCTTCAGCTCGACTGGAGGCTCCTGCGACGCATACGGAGATTTCAACGGCCACGCCAGACGCACTTTCCTCCTATGCGCGGCTCTGTGCAAAGGGCGTCGTCGCGCCTGCCCAGAGCGCACTCTGGGTCGAAAACTGGGTCAGGCAGATACGCCCCGACAGCCTGATCGCCACGATTACCAGCAATGAACAGCCGGTTTTCGCCCTGGCGCTGGAAGTCGTCAAGGCCGGGCCGTTTCGCGTTGCCCGCTTCATGGGAGGCACGCATGCCAACGGCAATTTCGCACCTGCCCTGCCGAAATGGCTCCAATCGGCAAGCGCAGCGGACATCATCGGCCTGACGCAGGCTATCGGCAAGGCGCGGCCGGATATCGATGCGCTCGTGCTCCAACGCGTTGCCGCAGATCTCGACGGCACCGCCAATCCACTGCTCGCCCTTCCCCATGCCCCGACCCCGAACATCGCGCTCAGTGTCGATCTCGGCGGCGGGTTCGACGCCGTTCTGGAGCGCACAAGCGCCAAGCGAAAGCGCAAGAAACATCGCGCGCAGACGCGGAAATTCGAGGCGGCCGGCGGATATCGGCGGCTCGTAGCGCAAACCGGCGATGAAACGCGGCGCCTGTTCGACGCATTCCTTGCGATGAAGGTGGAGCGCTTCCGCAAGATGGGTATCGCCAATATTTTCGAAGAGCCCGAACTGCAGGCGTTTTTCCATGCCCTGTTTGCGGAGAGCTTAAATGCCGGCCAGCCGATCTTCGCGCTGGAAGCGCTCGAAGTCGGCGGCGTGTTGCGCGCAATCACCGGCACCAGCCAGTGCGGCAAGCGCCTGATCTGCGAGTTCGGCGCGATCACCGACGATGAATTGGCCGCCAGCAGCCCCGGTGAGTTTCTTTTCTACGAGAATATCGGCGAAGCCTGCGCCGCCGGTTTCGACATCTACGATTTCAGCGTTGGCGACGAGCCATACAAGCGTCTTTGGTGCGATATCGAAACGCGCTACGTCGACATCGTCCTGCCGCTCTCGGCAAAGGGGCGGATGTTTGCGGCAGGCACGCGAGCAACGGCGCGGCTGAAAGCGGTCGTGAAGAACAGCCCGTTTATCTGGAAGATTGCCAAGGCGCTGCGCAAACGGGCGGCAGGCGGACCGGCAGCGTCAGCAGACGATTGATCTTTGATTAGGCTTCAAAGCGGAAGCGCTTGCGTTCCTTCGCACCCCCTCTGGCCTGCCGGCCATCTCCCCCTCAGGTGGGGAGATTAGCTGTCATCAGCGCTTTCGCCATTCTTCAATGTCTCAAAATTTGCGGGACGAACGAAGCAGCTAATCTCCCCACCTGAGGGAGAGATGGCCGGCAGGCCAGAGGGGGGCAACGTAGGGCGCAAACGCGGACTAACCGCGCGGAATTTTTGCCCTCATGCCACGTTCCTGCCCGGCACCGGCGACGTCGGCAATTCGTAGCCGGCCGGCGTCACCAGGATAAAACCGTGGTAACCACCCTCGCGGAGGTTGTCGGCAGCCGACAGCACGTCCTCGTCCGGTTCCAGCATGCTGATGAAGATTTCCGTGCCCTCGCCTACCAGCCTGCGGATGCCATCGGCATCGATAGGGCCGCATTCGACGACGACGATGTCATAAGCGGTGGTCAGCGATTCCAGGATGATGGGCAGGCGGTCGGCGGCGCGCATGGCGCGAACCGGGTCGGCGGTACCAACCGGGATGACGTGGCAATCGGAATAATGGTCGGCATGGATGACGTCGGTGAACTGCGCCTGCGCCGACAGCAGATTGGTTATGCCGGGATAGTTTCCACTGTCGAGCATCGGACGCGAGGCAGCACCCGAGGCGGTGAGATCGAGAAGCAGCACCCGCAATCCGGCATCCGAGACCTCGCGGGCAACCATGACCGAGGTCGCTGCCGCCTCGTCACCCTCGGGCGACACGAAAATCGCTCGCATGGCACCACCGGCGATCAGCTTTTCGGCAGCGCGCTCGATGCCGATCTCGCCAAGCATGCGCTCAGGCCTGGACAGTTCGCCGTGATCGTCCTCGACCTCCGGCTCCGCTTCGGAGGAAGCAGCCGGCGCGGCCAGGTCATATTCCTTCGCGGCAGGTGCCTCATCCGCCTCTGTTTGGAAAACCGGCATCGTCAGATGCTCGACCGGATCGAAATGCGTGCCAGGCGCCGGGCGCATAGCGCGGCCGGAGAACAATTCCTGCAGAAGCGTCACCACAGCCATGATCAGCAGCGAGGCGACGAAGGCAGCACCCACGATCGGCACGATCTTCGGGAAATATGGCTCCGCGGGAACAACCGCTGGCGAGAAGATACGGGCATCGGCCGGCAGATAGTTGCGGTCCTTGCGCGAAGCGGCCTCGCGATAGCGGGTCATGTAGGATTCGAGCAGCTGGCGCTGCGAAGTGGCCTCCCGCTCCAATGCGCGCAGTTCGACCTCCTGCTCGCCGGAGCGCGCGGAGGCGGCCTTCAATGTATTGAGATCGGCCACGATCTGGCTCTCGCGCATTTGCGCGGTCTGCGCTTCCGTCACGATGCTTTTCAGCACGTTCTGGGCTTCGATGCGGATTTGCCGGTCGAGATCAGCAAGCTGCGAATTGAGCGCACGAACGCGCGGATGATTCCCCAGCAATGTCGTCGACAGGTCGGCTATATCGGCCTTGAGCTGCACCTGCCGCTCGCGCAGCCGCTGAATGAGCGGCGACGACAGGACGCCCGGCAACGCATCGAGCGAACCGCCGCCTTGCAGCACCTTGCGCATGCTTTCGGCATTTGCTTCTGATGCCGCGCGGCCGGCGCGCACACGCGACAGTTCGGAAGACAGTTCGGAAAGCTGCTGCGTAGACAGAACCGCGTTGTTCTGTCCGATCAGCAGGTCCGATTTGCCGCGATAATCGGCAACGCGCGCTTCGGCTTCCTTGACGCGTTTGCTGAGGTCAGCGATCTCGGGCGCCAGCCAATCAGTGGCGTCGGAATTCGACAGAAGCTTGGCGTCCCGGCTCACCGTCAGATAGGCGTCGGCCACGGCGTCCGGCACCTCGGCCGCGAGCCTCGGGTCTTCGGACGAGAACTCGATGACGATAACGCGTGACCTTTCAACGCGGTAAACGTTCAGCTTCTCGCGGAACGCCTTGAGCACGCGCTCGTCGGCGGGAATTTCATGCGGATCACTTTTCAGCCCCGCAATCACCAGCAACCGCGTTGCCAGCGACATATTGGCGGCGGGATCGAACTCCGGCAGCTTCGAAAGGCCGAGCTTCTGTGAAACCTGCTTGAGAATGTTGTTCGAGGAGATCACCTCTACCTGGCTGGTCACCCCTTCCTCGTCGAGGATCGGCCGGTCGGCCTCGGCATTGCCCGTATCAGGCCGGGTAAACACGGATTCGCGGGTTTCGATCAGGATGCGGGTTTCGGCCTTGTAATGCGGCGTCGCCATCCAGGCGAGAACGAAAGCAATTCCGGTGACGACGAGCGCAACCAGAAGGATGCGCAGCCAGTTCCTCGCAAGCGAGGCGAAGAGCTTTCCAAGGTCGACATCGATATCGTTTGCAGTTGTTTGAGCGCCTGACATGCATCCTGCTCCAGTATCGGATGCCACTTATGGTAAACGTCTATGGTAACCCATCGGTTAAGATGCTGGAAAGAATCTGTTTTCCTTGATTGACAGAACGTTAATAAGCCAGCCCTAATGCAACTTTACGTAGACGCATCGCCCCAAAAAGGCAGCAGGCTTTACTGAGCATTAACCCTAACAAGACGATAACAGCGACATAGAAGTCGCTGAACCTGAGTCCAGCGCGCAGCCAAAGGTGTCCGTTCGGCCATGAAAAGCTTTCGCCCTGCCTTTCACGCATTGCTCACCGTCGCACTGCTTGCCGGCTGCTCCAGCTATCGCCCGGCACCGGCAGCATTCCATGAAGCGCTTGACCAGCCCTACCGGCTCGGAGCCGGCGACCGTATTCGCGTGACAGTCTTCGAACAGGAAGGCCTCACCAACACCTACAGTGTGGATCAGTCGGGCTATATCGCCTTCCCGCTGGTCGGCGCGGTGCCGGCGCGCGGCAACACCGCACAGCAGGTCGAGGCAACGCTTGCCGCCAAGCTGCGGCAGGGTTTTCTGCGCGATCCCGATGTTTCGGTCGAAATCGATCGATACCGTCCGATCTTCGTCATGGGCGAAGTGGGCGCGGCCGGGCAGTATTCCTACGTTCCCGGCCTGACGGTGCAAAAGGCGATCGCCATCGCCGGCGGCTTCTCGGCGCGCGCCAATCAGGCGGATGTCGACATCACCCGCGACATCAACGGCAAGGTGATGACCGGCAGGGTGGTCACGTCCGATCCACTGCTGCCCGGCGACACAATCTACGTTCGCGAACGTCTTTTTTAATCCATCGTCCGTAAGATTGTTTTCGACTTACGGAATGGATCATGAATAAGCACGCAAATGGCAGCGAGAGGAGCGCGGGCGAAAAGCTTCGCATCGTCCATTGTTTCCGTTCGCCGGTCGGCGGCATCTTCCGCCATGTCCGCGATCTTGCCGAGGCCCAGGTCGCAGCCGGCCATCAGGTCGGTATCGTCTGCGATTCGACGACCGGCGGCGATTATGAGGAACGCCTGTTTTCCGGCATGAAGGACATGCTGGCGCTCGGCATATGGCGCACGCCGATGCAGCGTCACATCGGCCCCGGCGATATGACGGCTGCCTTGCGCACATACAGGATCATCAAGGAATTGCAGCCGGACGTCCTGCACGGACATGGCGCCAAGGGTGGCGTCTATGCCCGCATGTTCGGTTCACTGTTGCGGGTTTCAAGGTCTCGCGTTGCCCGCCTATATTCACCGCATGGCGGCAGCCTGCATTACGACGAAACGACTACGACGGGGAAAATGTTCTTCGGGCTCGAACGCCTGATGGAGCGCTTCACCGATCATCTGTTGTTCGTTTCGGATTATGAGCAGCGGACCTTTCGCCGCAAGATCGGCACGCCGCGCCCGCCGCACGGGCTTGTCTATAACGGCCTTCGCGCCGCCGAATTCGAACCCGTACCACCTGCCGCGGACGCTGCCGACTTTCTCTATATCGGCATGATGCGCGACCTGAAGGGCCCCGACCTCTTTATCGATGCGCTCGCCGCCACGGAGGCCAAGCTCGGACGCAAAGTCACCGCCGTGATGGTCGGCGACGGCGAAGACCTGCCGCGTTACCACGCGCAGGTGAAGCATCTTGAACTGACAGACCGGGTGCGCTTCCTGCCGCCCATGCCGGCGCGAAAAGCCTTTTCGCTGGCCCGGCTTATCGTCGTTCCCTCGCGTGCCGAGGCAATGCCCTACATCGTGCTCGAAGCGCTCGGCGCGGGCATGCCGATGATCGCAACTGCGGTCGGCGGCATTCCTGAAATCTTCGGCATCGGCTCGCCGGCGTTGGTCCACCCGCTGGCCAGCCAGTTGACCGCGAAGATGAGCGAGGCGCTTCTCGATCCCGAGGCCTATCGCGCCTTGATGCCGACACCAGCCGAGCTGAAAGCCAGGTTCGGCGCCGACGTCATGGCCGACCAGATCGAAAGAACCTATTTCACAGCCCTCGGCCGAAAGATTTCCGAGCCGAAGGACGGTTTGAAGCGACCGATAGTTTCAAGGGTTTCTTAGCCCCTGTCTGTTAGATATGATCCGTACTCTACGGGTCTTGACCATGAACGAGATTGAACCTCCACACCGCTTTTCGCTCAATGCGGTCCGGAAAGTTGACGCTGGCTCCCCAGGTCAGCCCGTCAAGCTCAACAAGGTTGCGCTCCAGGTCGCCTCGCAGTATCGCCGCGATACGATGTCGCCGATCATGGTCAGCGGCGTCATGCGCCTCGTCGAATTCATGCTTCTGTTCCTGCCGGGCTTCGCGCTTTTCGCGTTCCATGTCGGCCTGACCACACATCTGTTCTGGCACTATCCGGTGATCATCGGCGCGGCTTCGCTGCTGATGGTGATCCTCCTCGAGTTCAACGATCTCTACCAGATCTCCGCGCTGATGCGGCCGCTTTCCAGTTTCGGACGCATCCTGCTGATGTGGTTCGGCACATTCGCCATGCTGGCCGTGGCCGGCTTTTTCCTGAAGATTTCGAGCGATTTTTCCCGTCTCCTGTTCGGCACCTGGTTCGTCATCGGCTTCGCGCTGATCTTCGGCATGCGGCTGATCCTTTCCCGAGTGATCCGGCAATGGGCGCGCAACGGCCGGATGGAACGCCGCGCGGTCATCGTCGGCGGCGGCAAAGCCGCCGAATCCCTCATTCGCTCGGTCGAGCAGCAGCCCTATAACGATATCCGTATCTGCGGCATTTTCGACGATCGCGACGACAAGCGCTCGCCGCCGATCGTCGCCGGCTACCCCAAGCTCGGCAATGTCAGCGAACTGATCGAATTCGCCCGCATCGCCCGTATCGACATGCTGATCGTCTCGTTGCCGATCACCGCCGAAGCGCGCGTGTTGCAGCTTTTGAAAAAGCTCTGGGTGTTGCCGGTGGACATCCGGCTATCGGCGCATTCCAACCAGCTTCAGTTCCGGCCGCGCTCTTATTCCTTCATCGGTTCGGTGCCGATGCTCGACATATTCGACAAGCCCATCAACGATTGGGATTCGGTCGCCAAGCGCGCCTTCGACATCATCTTCAGCCTGGTCGGCATCATCGTCTTCTCGCCGGTGATGCTAGCAACCGCAATCGCCATCAAGCTCGACAGCAAGGGGCCGGTTCTGTTCAAGCAGAAGCGCCATGGCTTCAACAACGAGATCGTCGAGGTCTACAAGTTCCGCTCGATGTATACGGACATGTCGGATCCGTCTGCCAAGAAGAGCGTCACCAAGAACGACCCGCGCGTCACCCGCGTCGGGCGCATCATCCGCAAGACCTCGATCGACGAGTTGCCGCAGTTCTTCAATTCGCTGTTCGGCAGCCTGTCGCTGATCGGCCCTCGCCCGCACGCCATTGCCGCCCAATCGCACAACCTTCTCTATAACGAAGTCGTCGACGGTTACTTCGCCCGCCATCGCGTGAAGCCCGGCGTAACCGGCTGGGCGCAGATCAACGGCTGGCGCGGCGAGATGGATACCGACGAGAAGATCAGGATGCGCACCGAATATGACCTCTTCTACATCGAGAACTGGTCGCTCTGGCTGGACCTGAAAATCCTTTGCCTGACGCCGGTGCGGTTGCTCAACACGGAAAACGCCTATTGAGCGCGATCGCCCATGAACTGCCGCGGGCCGCGGTCAACGCCAAGCTGATCGCGCTGATCTCGTCCGCCGCGGTCGGCCTTGGCGTGCTTCTGTCGGGTTTCGTCATCAACGAGCCGGCCCCGTACGAACTCTATATGGCAGGGCTGATCGCCATATGGGCATTGTTCGGCCTCAGGCTATCACGCTCGGTCACGCCGCTGCTGGTGCTGCTGGTCATCTTCAACATCGGCGGCATGATCTCGATGAGCCAGATGTCGGACCTGATGAGCACGCCGCTCTATCTGGCTGTTTCGGTTTTCCTGGCGTTCACGGCGGTCTTCTTCGCGGCCGTCACGGAAATGAACCCGAAACTCTACCGGGTCATCTTCACCGCCTATGTCACGGCGGCGGTGGCGACCTCGCTGCTCGGCATCCTCGGCTATTTCCACGCCTTCCCCGGCGCGGACATGTTCACCAAATATGAGCGCGCCGCCGGAGCTTTCCAGGACCCGAACGTCTTTGGGCCTTTCCTCTGCCTGCCCGGCATCTACCTGCTTCACCGCCTGCTGACCGGCAGTCCGGCGAAAATGTTCCTCTACGCAGGTCCGCTGCTGATCATCGTCGGCGGCATCTTCTTTTCCTTTTCTCGCGGCGCATGGGGTCTGTTCGGCGCATCCGCGATCCTGCTCACCGGCGCGCTGTTCCTGCAAAGCTCAAGCGGACGCTTTCGCCTGCGCATCGTCGTCATGAGCGTTGCTGCTTTCCTGTTTCTGGCGCTGGCCTTGCTGATTGCGCTGCAGATACCGAGCGTTGCCGAACTGTTCACCGCACGCGCGCAGCTCGCGCAGGATTACGACAGTGCCCGCCTCGGCCGCTTTGCCCGTTACGGCATCGGCTTCATGCTGGCGCTGGAAAAGCCCTTCGGCATCGGCCCGCTGGTGTTCGGCCAGATCTATGGCGAGGACACGCATAACATCTGGCTGAAAGCGTTGATGGATTACGGCTGGCTCGGATTTGTCTCATGGCTGACCATGATCTGCTGGACGCTTGCCGGCGGCTTCCGCATCCTGTTCCGCGACCGGCCATGGCAACCCTACGTCCTATGCGCCTATGTCGTCCTCATCGGCCACATCGCGCTCGGCACTTTCATCGACACCGACCACTGGCGGCATTTTTATCTCCTGCTCGGCCTGATCTGGGGCGGCATAGGTTTGGAATATCGCCATCAGCATGCGCTGCGTAGCGATGCACAACGAACTCAAGCGTGACAACGAATTTTGGTTGACCGACAAAGGCATATGCAGATAGACAGCAACCGGTCCGGAGTGTAGCGCAGCCCGGTAGCGCACTTGACTGGGGGTCAAGGGGTCGTCGGTTCGAATCCGGCCACTCCGACCATTCTTCCCTTGAAATTTCCCCAGTAGATATTCAGCAAAATCGTTGCGCGACACATTCGCGGCCGGCAACGGGTAAAAATCCTGCTTCGGGGATGCCGAAGCAGGATTTGCAATCAATCTGCCCGTGAAAGCTCTTCGGCCTATTTCCGCCAGGCCGAAGCAACCTGATCCTGGCTTGGAACCTGCCCGCCAGGCGTCAGCTTGTCGACGAGGCCCGGCAGCGCCGTCGACAACTGCTTGAGCAGCTCGTCTTCGCTGATGCCGGTTCTCTCGGAAATCATCCTGATCGTCTGCGCGCCGAGCGCCTTTCCGAGATCGTTTGCCGCGATCGGCTTGTTCTCGCCAGTACCGACCCAGGAGTCGGCTGCGGAACCGTGGCCGGCTTCCTTCAGCTTGTCGAGCAACCCGCCAAGGCCGCCCAGAAGGCCGCCATCGGCTTCAGCCGCGGTATCGGCAGGCTGCGGCTCCTGGGGAGCCTGAGGTGCTGCCGGCTGGCTGCTTTTGCCGCTCAGCATCTTGCCGACCAATAGCGCGCCGAGCGCGATGACCAGGGGTTTAGCGATATTGCCGCCAGGTACGGCGTCGTCGAAAATTCCCATATCGGCCTCCATGTGCCAGGATTGTCGCCCCCGCACTACAATAGTGGCACTGTGCGACGGCTTTTCAAGCCCGCAACCGACCAGTTGTGTTTATTTCGCACCTGTGGAACTCTCGGCCCGTCTGACGTTGGAGGAGAATTCTGTATGTCGGTCATCGCTTGGATCATTCTCGGCCTGATTGCGGGCTTCCTGGGCAGCAAAATCGTCAATAAAAGCGGACAAGGCATGCTGATGGACATCGTCCTCGGCATTGTGGGCGCTGTTGTCGGCGGTGTTATCTTCAACTTCTTCGGCGCAGCCGGCGTGACGGGCCTCAACATCTACAGCCTTATCGTCTCGGTTATCGGCGCCGTCGTCGTGCTGTGGCTCTATCATACGCTGGCCGGACGCAGCAGCGTCTAGCCGACGATCCCATAAAAGCGCTCGCTTCGCACGAAGCGAGCGTGCAGTGCCAATATCGTGGGCTTGCCGCGTGTCTCGGCGCGGATGTATTTTCATTTATCCGCAGCCCGCGAAACGCCCGTTCGGTCGGGAACCACAGACAGCCGCATTCGTTCATCCGCTCAGACAGGAGCATGACGATGACAAAAGTGACCTATCAGATTGTGGAGCATGATGGCGGCTGGGCCTACAAGCTCGGCGATGTTTTTTCCGAAACCTTTCGCACCCATGACGCGGCGCTGAACGCGGCCAAGGCAGCAGCCTCCGAGCAGCAGCTCGCCGGCAAGACCGAAGGCATTTCCTATCAGGATGCCGACGGAAGATGGCACGAAGAGATCGCACAAGGCAGCGACCGCCCCGAAGCCGACGTCACCGACAGTGGCAAAGAAGAAGACCGCGGCTAAAGCGCGTCGCGATCTTTCAGATTCGCTTCTCGCGCTTTAAGTCTTTGTTTTTGTGCATGTCGTTATCGCAAAACCGCTGCGCACTTTTGCGCGACATGCTCCAGCGCCCTCCCCAACTGGAATGTCAGGCAAGAAAGACGTCATCCCCGACGCGCAAGGCGCCGGCTGTGGTGACGTTGACTTGTATGCCGAAGCCGCCGCCACCATGACGCGCGATGGTGTGGAGCACCGGCGGCGCGAAGGGCAAGCCGCCCTGCGCCAGCGCGACGAAACTGCAACGCTCGCAGGGTTCGATCACCACCGCCTTTGCTGAACCGATGGCAAGGCTGCGGTTCAGCCACTCCTTTTCGATGAAGCCTTCGAGTTCCGGCTCGGTCTCGATCACGATGTTGGCGCGGAACCGCCGGACATCCACCTGAACGTCGGCAGGCGCCAGCGATGCCAATCTTGCCAGCGAGGCGGTGGTCAGCACATGCAGATGAGCGCGATCGTATCGCGGCGCGGATACCGCAGTCTCGCCTTTCGGGAAAGGATCTTCATAGCGCCGGAATTCCACCGTAAATCCGAGAATTTTTGTCGCCGCCAACGCCGCATCCTGCGTGCCGACGCCCCGCCATGTTCCATCACCGGCCAGCACCTCGACTGCGTCGCCTACCAGCCGCGACTGCATTTCCGGAGCTACGCGCCAGCGTTTTTCCTTTTCCGGAGCAGCCACCTTGCCGGCTTCGACATCGAAGAGGCCCCAGCGCCGATCACCGACGATGCCATGCGCATCGAGGGCTGCTTCCTCCAGCCGCTCGCCACGCAGCGAACTGACCGGATATCGCCATAACTCGATGATCTTGCCGACTTTTGTCATGACCGCAGCGTAACGGTTTCATTTGTGAACGAAAGTCGGAAAGGATCGATATTCAGGCAGCAGAAAACAGGTTTCGTTGTGCCACGGCAGCGCACGCCTGAAGCAGTTCCGGCAAGAGTCCATCGGCTTCCGGTCGGAATTTCAGAACGGGTTAGACGGCTCCGTTACAGGAACCAGTTCAACGCACCTGATCGAGCAGTCGCTTGCATTCGAGGAGATCAAACAGCGCTTCCTGAAGCAGCGCGCGGTTGTCGCGCGACAGCTTTCCGCTGTCGGGCTGCACCGGGCCGTCGTCGTCGGCCTTGCCGAGCCCGAAGAAACGACGGTTCGGCTTGGCCTTCGGCTCGCCAACCAGCATCTCGTCATCGGTGCGCGGTTGAGCGCCGGCAGTCATTGGCGCGGCTTCCGCCTGCTTGCGCTGGGCGATCGCCTCGACTGCCGCAACGTCGCCATTGCCGATCGCCACGAGAAACTGGTTGCCGTTCTCGCGCAGCAGCTTCTGCACGCCCTTGATGGTGTATCCCTGATCGTAGAGCATGTGGCGGATGCCCTTGATCAGCTCGACATCCTGAGGCCGGTAGTAGCGGCGGCCACCGCCGCGCTTCATCGGCTTGATCTGGTTGAAGCGCGTTTCCCAGAAACGCAGGACATGCTGGGGAAGATCGAGGTCTTCAGCGACCTCGCTGATGGTACGGAAGGCGTCGGGGCTCTTGTCCATGGGGCGCAACTCTCGTTCGGAACGCCTATCCGTTACGACGATTTCGCAACGCGGCTCTTTCCAACAGTTCGAGCGCAATCCTTTCCGACATCGGTCCCGCCACTCAGGATCACGCCCGGAAACCGATTCGTACACTATTTCAGCGCTTTGCGCGCTAACATTCAAGCCTGGCCTGAATCATACCAAGGTTTGTCAACCGTATTCAGGATGATCAATCGTAGAGACAAGGCAAAAGGTGCCGGCAAAACTACTTTGCGGCCTTGTCCTTGCTGTTCTGATGGGTGCGCAGGATGCGGCTCTTCAGGACATTGGACGCCTTGAAGGTCATGACCCGGCGCGGCAAGATCGGCACTTCCTCGCCGGTCTTGGGATTGCGGCCGATGCGCTCGTTCTTGTCGCGAACATGGAACGTGGCGAAGGACGACAGCTTGACCGTCTCGCCACGTACAATCGCTTCGCAGATTTCGTCGAGAACGGCTTCGACAAGTTCAGCGGATTCGGTTCGGGAAAGGCCCACCTTTCGGTAGACGGCCTCGGCTAGATCGGCGCGCGTAAGTGTTTTTCCCCCCATGCGACCGTCAACCATCCTCAAACAACAGATTTCGTTACAAACGCCGAGACGTTAGAAAATTGACCCGTCAAGGTCAAGGCCCTGAATGCTTTGACTTTTCCGAAACGAAGGAATCTGTTTCATGCTGCGTCGCGGCAAAACTGGAGCGGTTTCCCATTCGCCGGCAAATCCACCGCAAATTGCAGCCGCGAACCCCTCCGGCAACCCGAATCCGCCTCTTACCAGCGCAAAAGCACCGCGCCCCAGGTGAAACCGCCACCCATGGCTTCCAGCAGCACAAGATCGCCTTTTTTGATGCGTCCGTCGGCAACTGCCACCGAAAGCGCCAGCGGAACGGAGGCCGCAGACGTATTGCCGTGCAGATTTACCGTCACGACCACCTTTTCCTCGGCAATGCCGAGTTTCTTGGCGGATGCGTCGATGATGCGCTTGTTGGCCTGATGGGGCACGAACCAGTCGAGATCTTCGGAGGTGATCCCGGTCTCGGAATAGGTGGCTTCGATCACGTCAGTTATCATGCCGACAGCATGTTTGAACACTTCGCGGCCTTCCATGCGCAGCATGCCGACCGTTCCGGTGGTCGATGGGCCGCCATCGACATAGAGCTTGTCCTTGTGGACGCCGTCCGAGCGCAGGCTGGCGGCTAGGATTCCGCGATCGGCGATCGTGCCCTCGCCTTCCGCCGCCTCGATCACCAGCGCGCCGGCGCCGTCGCCGAAAAGCACGCAGGTCGAACGGTCGTTCCAGTCGAGAATACGCGAAAACGTCTCGGCGCCGATCACCAGCACGCGCTTGGCGAGCCCGCCGCGAATATAAAGGTCAGCCGTCGTGATCGCGTAGACGAAACCAGAGCACACCGCCTGCATGTCGAAGGCGAAGCCGTGATGCATGCCGAGGCGGTTCTGGATTTCGACGGCGGTCGCCGGAAACGTATTGTTGGGTGTCGAGGTGGCGAGCACGATCAGGTCGATATCGGCGGGCGTCAGGCCGGCATTGTCGAGAGCTGCGCGCGCGGCTGCCTCGCCCAGCGAAGCCGTCGTCTCGTCATCTGCCGCGATGTGGCGCTGGCGGATGCCGGTGCGCTGGGCGATCCACTCGTCGGAGGTCTCGACCATGCCTTCGAAGTCGGCATTCTTCATGATGCGGCGCGGCAGCGCAGACCCGATGCCACGCACAATCGATCTGATCATAGAATATCCTGTTCCTAATTCTCGTCCGCTAGTTCCGACGATCTTGTCGCCTGCGGGTGGCGGGCGTGGAAAAGATCGAGATCGGCCTCGATGCGATCAAGAAGCCCGTTCCTGACCATGTCATAGCCGAGTTCGATCGCCGCTGCGAAACCTTCCGCGTCGGCGCCGCCGTGACTTTTTACCACAATGCCGTTGAGGCCGAGAAAGACTCCGCCATTGGCACGGCGGACATCCATCTTCTCGCGCAGCGTGTCGAAGGCACCCTTGGCGAAGAGGTAGCCGATCTTGGCCATCAGCGTCCTGCTCATCGCCGAACGCAAATAGCCGGCGATCTGGCGTGCCGTGCCTTCGGCCGTCTTCAGCGCGATGTTGCCGGCAAAACCCTCGGTGACGACCACGTCGACCGTTCCCTTGCCGATATCGTCGCCCTCGACGAAGCCATGATAGTCCATTGCCATCTTGCCGGCTTCACGCAGCAGGCGGCCGGCTTCCTTGACCTCTTCCTGGCCCTTGATCTCCTCGACGCCGACATTGAGCAGGCCGACCGTCGGCCGGTCGATGCCGAACAGGGCCCGGGCCATGCCGGTGCCCAGAATGGCGAAATCGGTCAGCTGGTGCGCGTCCGCGCCGATTGTGGCGCCGACGTCGAGCACGACGCTCTCGCCGCGCACCGTCGGCCACAAGGCGGCGATTGCAGGGCGATCGATCGTCGCCATGGTGCGCAGGCAGAATTTCGACATCG
>VFQO010005661.1_pt1 | contig 49610 bp, 39 predicted proteins | sample 3512331 | NCBI WGS metagenome assembly VFQO01 (sample SAMN10412371, study PRJNA504923) | tailings metagenome | isolation source: Replicate 3 from Balatoc abandoned mine | place: Philippines: Itogon, Benguet | collected 2017-08-28 | reverse complement strand
CCACGAACGCCGCGCCGACATCCATCAGGCCTTCCTCTCGCTCGGCTGCATCCTCATCTGCTACCGCACCCTCGATCCGCTATTCTGTTAGAGGTTCTAAGGCAATCGCAATGCGCAGGATGTGAAAGCTGACGCGAGCCCAGCGCAAACCTCCGGGACTCCGGGACTCCGGGACTCCGGGACTCCGGGACTCCGCCATGGGAGTTTTCATGGTCAGATCGCCATGCATATCACCACAATACCCGGCAGTACTCCTGGCTGTCAAGGAGCAGGCGGGAACGTACCTGATACATCTGTGCAAGGCGTCACCAGCATCGGCACGCCCCCGACCACCGGGTAGCGCCGCGTGCCGTCCTCACTCACGAGTTCGTGGCGATCGCCCGCGATGACTTCGCGCAGGGCCTGGCCCGTCGCGGGGCAGCGCAGGAGCGCGAGCACGCGCGGGTCCAGCGGCGTGGGCGTCGGCTCACTCTTCGTCAAAGCCGCTCTCCACCAGGCGGCGCAATGCCGCGAGGGCCGCGTCGGCGTCGGGCCCGTCGGCGGAGATGGTGAGATCGCTCCCCTGGCTGGCGGCGAGCATCATCATCTGCATGATCGACTTCCCGTCGACATCGGTGTCACCCTTGCAGACGCGGATGGCGCACTGGAAGGTCGACGCCACGTCAACGAAGGTCATCGCGGGGCGCGCGTGCAGCCCCAGGCGGTTGACAATCCTGACCGTGATGGAAGCCACGTTCGCCACGAGCGCTCCGCGAGCATGCCGGAGGGGATCGACGCGCCGGGCGTCGGTTCTCCGGGCGCCGCACTCACCCCGTCAGCCCCTGCCCGTCCGCCTCTTCGAGCAGCGTGCGCACGTCCGCGACGGTCTGCGCCTGGCGCAGGAACCGGCGGAACGTGTCCTTGCTCAGGTTCCGGAAGATCACCTCCATCGCGTGCAGATGCTCCTCCGGCCGATCCTCCGGGCTGAGCAGCAGCACCACCGAGTACACCGGCTGGCGGTCCAGGGCCGTGAAGTCGATGCCCCCGGGCGAGAGCCCGATCGCCGCGACCATGCCCGCGACGCCCTTGTGCTTGACGTGGGGCACGGCGACGCCCTTCCCGAACCCGGTCGAGCCGATGCGCTCGCGTGCCAGCACCTTGCCGACCAGTTCGTCGCGCAGGTTCTTCGCCACCGACCCCGCCGCGATCAGCGCGTCGATCAACTCGCCCACCGCCAGGTCGCGGTCCGACGATGCCAGGGGCACCACGATCCCACCCTCGGGCACGATGCGCGTCAGTTTGACCACCACACGCCTCCTGGTCCGATACCCCGTCTTCCCGGCTCGCGCGGCGGCCCGCACCCCGGCCCGCACCCCACCACGCCCCCGTCAGGCGTGCTTGTTGTCCTTCAACTTCTGCTTGAAGTCCCGCAACTGCCGCTCGCCCTTCTCGCACACCAGGTCGATCCCCTCGTACGGGTCGCGACAGTCCGAGTGGCTCACGAAGTCGTCGTGCTTCTCCACGTCCAGGATCAGTTCCACGTTGTACCCGGAATCGGCCTTGTGATTCAGTTTCGCCACCTTCACCCGCACCGACTGCAGGCCGTCGAAGTACTTCGTGAGTTTCCCGGCCTTCGTCTCCGCGTAGGTGCGGATCGCGTCCGTCACCTCGAAGTTCTGCCCGATGACATCCACACGCATCCCGGCCTCCCATCCACGGGCGTAGGTCGCCCGCTATCGTTCATGATACGCGCGAGAGACAGGACCACCCGCGTCCTCCCGCGCGCCGCCGCCGATCCCAAAAGCACGCCGGGGCGCCCCGAAAAGCGCCCCGGCCAGTGGGCCTGATTGGATTCGAACCAACGACCTCACCCTTATCAGGGGTGCGCTCTGACCAACTGAGCTACAAGCCCGTACTCAGCCCCCGCGTCCGCTTTCGCGTTCCCGGGGGGTCCAAGTATACCGCCCGCCCCCGCGCCGGGAAAGGTCACGCTACTCGATCCCCGCCGCCGCGGGCTCACGCTCGCTCCGGCGTTCGATCGCCGCTCCGAGCGAGCGGAGGCGTTCCTCCATCCGCTCGTACCCGCGGTCGAGGTGGTACACCCGGTTCACGACCGTCGTGCCCTGGGCCGCCAGCCCCGCCAGCACCAGCCCCGCGCTCGCCCGCAGGTCGCTGGCCATCACGGGCGCCCCCACCAGTTTCCGCACCCCGGTGATCATCACGCTCGGGCCCTGGCGCAGGACCTTCGCTCCCATGCGCAGCAGTTCCGCCACGTGCAGGAACCGATCCGGGAAGATCCGCTCCGTCACCACCGAGTTCCCGTCCGCCAGGCACAGCAGCGTCACCAACTGCGCCTGCAGGTCGGTCGGGAAGCCCGGGTGGGGCTGGGTCGTCACCTCGACCGGGCGCAGCACGCGGTCGCACGTCACGCGGACCGTCCGGCGCATCGGGTCGTCGGTCACCCCGCGCGGGTTCGACGTCCCGCTCGTGATCGTGAGCGAGGGCGTCCGCTGGCGCACCCCGTGCACCGGCGCCCCGGCCACGGGCGTCACGTGCACGCCCGCGCTCTCGAGCGTGTAGACCGTCGACAGGAGCGCGTCGAGCGGGCAGTTGTCGATCGTCAGGTCCCCGTTCGTGATCGCCGCCGCCATCATGAACGTCCCGGCCTCGATCCGGTCGGGGATGATCGTCCAGTCCGCGCCGCCCAGCGACTCGACGCCCTCGACGATGATCCGGGGCGAGCCCGCGCCCTGCACGCGCGCGCCCATCGCCGTCAGCAGCCCCGCGAGGTCGACGATCTCCGGCTCGCACGCCGCGGACTCGATGATCGTCGTCCCGCGCGCCAGGCAGGCGGCGCACAGCACGTTCGCCGTGCCCAGCACCGTCGACCCGAAGGGCCCGCCCATGAAGATCGTCGCGCCCTTCAGCCCGCCCGGGGGCGTCTTGACGACGATGTCGCCCGACTGGAGCGTGATCTGCGCCCCCAGCGCCGCCAGCCCGCGCAGGTGGATGTCCACGGGGCGGTCGCCGATGGCGCACCCCCCGGGCATCGACACCCGCGCCACGCCCCGGCGCGCCAGCATGGGGCCCAGGGTGCAGATCGACGCGCGCATGGTCCGGACGATGTCGTAGCGGGCGTGCGACTTCTCGGGGTCGGCCACGCGGAGCGTCACCACCCCGTTGCCGATCTGCGCGGGGTCCTCCGCGCCGTCCTCGCGCACGCACCCCAGCTCGCCCAGCAGGCGGAGCATGTTCCGCACGTCGGCCAGGCTGGGCACGTCGCGCAGCGTGACCGGGCGGTCGGTCAGGAGCGTCGCCGCCAGCAGCGGGAGCGCCGAGTTCTTGGACCCGTTGACCTGCAGCCGCCCGTAGAGCCTTCGCCCGCCCTCGATCACGAACGTGTCCATGCGCCGTTCATCCTCTTTGAAGTAGTGCGCGATCCGCTCCGCCCGCCGTCGCCGGCGGGACGCCACACCGGCGCCGTCCTGGGCCGATCTCTCCCGTCCGGGGAGGGTCCGATCATACATCGGTCCGCGGGCCCGCCGGGCTTGTGAAGCCCGCACACCCCGCACGACCCCTCCCGGCACGCGTCCAACTCGCCCCGCCCGACCGCGAAGGCTTGCTCCCCCGTCGGGGAATTGCACATTCGCTCATGGTTCGTCGTCGGGCGCGTGCCCGCAGCGACCGGCCGTCCGGTAGTTCCGGCGGCGGACCCAAGGAGGAGGATTCTCATGAGCATGCAGCGAACGACCCTGATCGCGGCCCTGGCGCTCGTCGGCGCCGCGGGCGGTGCCGCAAGCCTGGCGCCCGCCAACCGTTCGAGCGACCCGCACGCCCACCTGCCCTCGTCGATCGCCCTCACGGGCACCGTCCGCGACTTCAAGGAGCGCAGCGCCGCGGGCGGGCACCCGGACTTCGAACGCCAGCCCACCGCCGGCTTCGGGCACTACCTGAACATGGTCCAGGACACCCTCAGCGCCGACGGGAAGCCCGTCTTCCGCTCCACCGGCAACCGGCTCTCCTCCCAGTGGCGCGACGCCCAGGGACGCAACCGCATCCAGAACAAGCCCTACATCGACTCGCGCCCGGGCGACGTCAACGGCGCCATGGCCGCCAGCGTCGGCGGCGCGCTCACCACCGCCGCCAACTTCGACCAGTGGTTCCGCGACGTGCCGGGCGTCAACCTCTCCCGCCAACTCACCCTGAACCTCGTCCGCCAGCCCAACTCCAACATCTACACCTTCAACGACCGCGACGACCCCATGTACTCCCAGCGGGGCGGTTTCTTCCCCATCAACGGCGAACTCTGGGGCAACTCCGGCGGGTCCACGCCCAGCCAGAACTTCCACTTCACTTACGAACTCGACACCACCTTCGTCTACGAACGCGGCAAGGGCCAGTCCTTCACCTTCACCGGCGACGACGACGTCTGGGTCTTCATCGACAACAAACTCGTCATCGACATCGGCGGCGTGCACAGCGCCATCTCCCAGACCATCGAACTCGACCGTCTGAACTGGCTGGTGAACGGGCGCGAGTACAGCCTCAAGTTCTTCTTCGTCGAGCGCCATCGCACCCAGGCCAACTTCCGCATCGACACCACCATGGTCCTGCGGAACATCGACCCGCCCGCGACGTCGGCCCTCCACGACTAAGGACAGGCCGGCCCCACCGCGGGCACGACACTTCGGGGCGGGGGTTTCCGTGCTGACCCCCGCCCCGTCTCCTGAGTTCCACGCCCGGGTTGGGCGCGTCGCCCGCCCGGGCGTTGACGCGCGCCCACCGCATCCCGCATTCGTTCAGGGCGCCGTGCGGAAGTACACGTGCGTGTCCGCCCGCCGGTCCCACAGGTAGAGCCGACGCGCCCGGTCCAGGCTCGGCCGGGGCGCCTCGGGCCACGCCCGGGCCTCCAACGCCGACGCCTCCGCCCGCGGCCCAAGGTCCCCGTCCCGGCGCGACCACTCCCAGCCCGTCTCCCACCCCTCGCTCGCCGGGGCGAACACCAGGGCCGAACCGCTGCCCGACGTCTCCATCCGCACGCCCGACGATCGGATCGGCACCGATGTCGAGCACGCCCCGAGGGACGCGCCGACCAGCACCAGCCCGATCACGGCACAGACTCTCCGCACGCCTCCACCGTTTACAACGGGCGTGCCGACCCCGCGGAGGACGCCAGAACCGCCCCCGCCCCGCCCCGCGTTGCCCGCACGCAACACCGCCCGCGCCCCCGCGTCGCGCCGCGGCAACCCGCGCCAATGCCGCCTGGGGGTTTCCTTAGATGATCACGTCGAGGATCCGCCCCAGCCTCAGCGGGCGGTCGATCACGTATCGGACGTGCTCCTGGCGCACCACCCGCTCCTCGCGGACGGGCGACACGTCCCCGATCCTGGGCGTGCCGAGGTTCGCCCCCGCGGGCTTGTCCGCCCGCCAGGCATCCCAGGCCGCCGCGGACACCTCGCACCGGTCGTCGTCCCGGCGGACGCGCGGGCCACGCTCGTCGCTCCGAGCGCCCTCGGGCAACCCGATGGGCCTGGGCGGCTCGCCCTGGGGCGTGTCCCACGGGCACCGCCCGGGCTCGACCACCCGAGGCAGGGTGTGGTGGGCAATCCCGTGCGGGAGGCACCAGGAGGGGCAGGGATGGTCGGCGCCGATCTGCACGCCCAACACGCGTCAACGCCCGGGCCACGCGTGCCGACGCCGATAAGATCGCCCGCCTCGCCCTCGTCCGCTGCATCCTCGCCCGCCAGCGTCCGTCCGCCTGTGCCGCGCGATGCCGGGACGCAACATCCGGCGTGGCGTCCGACGCATCGCCCCACCCTCCATGCTCCGCACCAGCGACCTCGACTACGACCTACCGCCCGGGTGCATCGCGACGCTGCCCGCCGAGCCGCGCGACGCGGCCCGGATGCTCGTGGTCCCCCGCCGCGCGGACGATCTTCGCGACACGCGCGTCGCCGACCTGCCCAACTTCCTCCGACGGGGCGACCTGCTCGTGCTGAACACCACGCGCGTCCTCCCGGCCCGCCTCTTGGGCGAACGTGCCGACACCCACGGGCGCGTCGAAGGGCTCTTCCTCAGCGAGGAGCAGGCCCAGGGCGTCGCCCCGAGCCCCGGCACCGGCGAGGTGGTCTGGCGCGTCATGCTCCGCGCCCGCCGGCTGCACCCGGGCGTGGTCGTTCGCCTGCACGATCACGCGGCCCGCGCCTCGGGCGTCACCCTCACGCTCCTCGACAAGGTCGACGACGAACCCGGCGCCTGGCGCGTGCGGGTCCGGGCGCCGGACGCGCCCGACCTCGCCGCGGGCTCGCTCCTCGCGCAGATCGGGCGAACGCCCCTGCCCCCGTACATCCTCCGGGCGCGGGCGATCGCCGGGCAGGCCGTCGACGACGCGTTCGACCGCGTCCGCTACCAGACGCTCTACGCGGGCGAGTCCCCCGGCTCGGTCGCCGCCCCCACCGCCGGGCTCCACCTCACGCCCGCGGTGCTCGGTGCCCTGCGCGAGGGGGGCGTCGCGCTGGCGGAGGTCGTCCTGCACGTCGGCACGGGCACATTCAAGAGCGTGGAAACCGAGTACGTCGAGCAGCACCCGATGCACGCCGAGTGGTGCTTCCTGGGCGAGCCCACGGCGGACGCCATCGCCCGCACGCGGGCGGGCGGGGGGCGGGTGGTCTGCGTGGGCACGACCGCCGCCCGAACGGTCGAGACGTTCGCCGCCGGGGGCGTGCGTCCGGGCTCGTGGCACGCGACGCGCCTGCTCATCACCCCCGGCTACCCGTGGCGCTGGACGGACGCCCTGCTCACCAACTTCCACCTGCCCCGCTCGACGCTCATGGCGATGGTGGGCTCGCTGCTCGATCGGGGCGTGCCGCGCCTGCGGGAGGTGTACGCCCGCGCGATCGCCGGCGGGTACCGGTTCTACTCCTACGGCGACGCCATGCTCGTGACGCCCGAAGGCTGACGCGTTCCACGCCCCGGGGATTCGCCCCGCGCCGGGCGTTTCGCCGATACGCTTGGCCGTCACGGAGGACGGATGCTGCTCTCGCAACTGCTCGCGGGTCTCCCGGTGCGCTGCGCCCCCGGTGCCGACGCGCGGGTCTGCGACCTCAGCGAGGACAGCCGCACCGTCGTGCCCGGATCGCTGTTCATCGCGCGCAAGGGGCTGAAGTCCGACGGCAACGCCTTCGTCGAGCAGGCGCTCCGAGCGGGCGCGACCGCCGTGCTCACCGACAACCCGACCCTGCGCCTCGCGGGCGATCGCGCCGTGCCGCTGGTCTACGCCGCCGACGTGCCCGCGGCCATCGCCACAATCGCCGAGCGGTTCTACGGGCAGCCCTCCGCGGCCCTCGCGCTCATGGGCGTCACCGGCACCAACGGCAAGACCACGACCACCCACCTGGCCTGGCGCCTGCTGAACCACGCCGGGCGGCGCTGCGGGCTGCTGGGCACGGTGCGCATCGACGACGGGCGCGAGGTCGCCCCCGCCACCATGACCACGCCCCCCGCCACCGAGATCAGCCGGTGCCTGGCGACGATGCGCGAGAGCGGGTGCGTCGGGGCGTGCATGGAGGTGTCCAGCCACGCCCTCGACCAGCGCCGGGCCGACGCGCTGCGCTTCCGCGTGGGCGTCTTCACGAACCTCACGGGCGACCACCTCGACTATCACGTCACGATGGAGCGCTACGCCGCCGCCAAGGCCCGCCTGTTCGAACTGCTGCCCGCCGACGCGCTCGCCGTCGTCGCGGCCGACGATCCCTGGACGCCCCGGATGCTCCGCGACTGCCGGGCGAGTGTCGTCCGGTGTGCGATCACACCGCGCGACGCCGCCACGCCCGCGGAGTGCGAGGCGGAGGTGCTCGAGGAATCGCTCGACGGGATGCGCCTGCGTCTGCGGGGCCCGTGGGGCGAGTTCGCCGCGCACACGCCCCTCATCGGTCGGTACAACGCGATGAACGTGCTCCAGGCCTGCGTCGGCGCGCACGCGCTCGGGATGACCGGCGACGACCTGGCCCTGGGCCTGCCCCGCACCGACGCCCCGCCCGGGCGGCTCGAACGCGTGAGCACCCCCGCCGACGACCTCAGCGTCTACGTCGACTACGCCCACAGCGACGACTCGCTCCGCAGCGTGCTCCGCACCGTCGCCGGCGCCATGCCCGCGCACCGGGCCACGGGCGCGCTCGTCGCCGCCCACGCCGGGGGCGACCGCCCGGCCCAGCGTCCCGCCCGCCTGTGGTGCGTCTTCGGCTGCGGGGGCGACCGCGACCGGACTAAGCGCCCGCGGATGGGGCGTGCCGCCGCCGACCTCGCCGACCGCATCGTCGTGACCAGCGACAACCCGCGCACCGAGCGCCCGGGCGACATCATCGACGAGATCCTGACGGGCATCCCCCCCGCCGCCCGCGACCGCGTCGACGTGCAGGCCGATCGCGCACGGGCGATTCACCACGCTGTCCTCCACGCGTCCCCGGGCGACGTCGTCGTCATCGCCGGCAAGGGGCACGAGACCGAGCAGATCCTCCCCGACGGGGTCGGCGGCACGCGCCGCACGCACTTCGACGACCGCGAGGTTGCGCGCGAGGCCCTGGCCCGCCGTCGCGCCGGCGAGACCGGAGCCTCCGCATGACCTTCTGGACCCCCGACGCCATCAAGGGCATCCTGGGCGGCTCGTGGCTCGCGCGGGGCGACGCGGAACTCGCCGGCGTGAGCATCGACTCGCGCACGCTCGCGCCGGGCCAGGTCTTCGTCGCGCTCCGGGGCGAACGCACCGACGGGCACGCGTACCTGCGCGACGCCGTCCGCGCCCGCGCGGGCATGCTCGTGATCGACGACGCGCGCGCCGTCCCCAGCGAGGGCTGGGCCCGTCCCGTCGCCGTCCTGCTCGTCCCCGACGCGGGGGCCGCCCTCCTTCGCCTGGGGGCCGCATACCGCAAGACCCTCGACCCCGCGCGCGTCGTCGCGGTCGGTGGCTCCAACGGCAAGACCACGACCGTCCGCCTGATCCACGCGGCCCTCGCAACAACCATGCGCGGCACGCACGCGCCCAAGAGTTTCAACAACGCCGTGGGCGTGCCCCTCACGCTCCTGGCGGCCCGCCGGGGCGATCAGTACGTCATCTGCGAGGTCGGCACGAACGCCCCGGGCGAGATCGCGCCCCTCGCCGCCGCCGCCGGGCCCGACATCGCCGTCATCACCAGCATCGGGCGCGAACACCTCGAAGGCCTGGGCTCGCTCCGGGGCGTGGTGCAGGAAGAAGCCAGCCTGCTGCTTGGCCTGCGCCCGGGCGGGGTCGCCATCCTCCCCGCCGACGCGCCGCTGCTCATCGAGACCGCGCGCCCGATCGTCGCGGCCCAGCGCGGGCTCATCATCACCTTCGGCGTCGCCCAGGACGCCGACCTGCGCATTACCTCGATCGAACCCACGCCCGCCGGCCTGCGCGTGCGGATCAACGACCGCGAGGAACTCGACGTGCCGCTGCTGGGGCGGCACAACGCGCTGAACGCCGTCGCCGCCTTCGCCGTCGCGCGGCGCCTCGGGCTCGACCCCGCGGCAATCGCCCGGGGCATCGCAAGCGTCGCCCCTCCCCCGATGCGCCTGGAGCGCGTGCTCGCCGGCGGGGTCGAGTTCATCAACGACGCGTACAACGCGAACCCCGAGTCCATGCTCGCGGCGGTCGAGACCTTCCGCACGCTCCCGCCCCCCGCGGGGCGGCGCGTCCTCGTGCTGGGCGACATGCTCGAACAGGGCGAGCACGCCCCCGCGCTGCACGAAGAGGTCGCCACGAGCCTCGCCGCCCGCGACGACGCCGACCTGGTCGTGCTCATCGGCATGCACTGGGCCCGCGGGGCGGGAATCCTGCGCGACGCGCTGGGCGACGAGCGCGTGCGCACGCTCCCCGACGCGGGCCCGGCGAACGCCGCCCGCCTCGCCGCGGACCTCCGCCCGGGGGACCGCGTGCTGCTCAAGGGCTCGCGGGGCGTGGCGCTGGAGCGTGTGGTCGAGGCCCGGCGCGCGCCGGGCACGCGCCTGGCCGAGTGCAAGCCCGGGGGAGCATCGTGACGCGCCGGGCGGGGGACGCATGATCTACCTGCTGCTCGTCGAGTGGCTGGGCGAGGCGCTGCGCGAGCGCGGGCTCTACGCGCCCGTCCGCGTGCTCGAACAACTCCAGTTCCGCGCGCTCCTCGCCTCGGGCCTGGCGTTCGCGCTCGTGCTGCTCTTCGGGCGGCGCACCATCCGCCTGCTCGTCCGCCTCAAGATCGGCGACACCGGCGCCACCGACGCCGACGCCCTCCGCGCCCACACGTCCTCCAAGTCCAACACCCCCACGATGGGCGGCGTGCTCATCGTCGGCGCCATCCTCGCCAGCACACTCCTCCTCGCCGACGTCTCGCAGTTCTACGTCCTGCTCGGGGTCATCGTCGTCGTCTGGCTCGCCGTGCTCGGCGGGTTCGACGACTACCTGAAACTGACGGCCCAGCAGCGCGGCACGGGCTCGCGCCAGGGGCTCTACGCCTGGGAGAAACTCATCTTCCAGATCGGCGTCGGGCTGCTCGTCGGGTGGTTCGTCTTCCGCCAGGGCACGCCCCCCGACGACGTCCGCCACGCCCTCAACCTCCCCTTCCAGAAGACCTACGACGGGCCGGGGCAACTCAACGACGCGCTCATCTTCATCGGCGCCCCCGCGTTCATCATCCTCGCCACGCTCATGGTCGCGGGAATGAGCAACGCCGTGAACATCACCGACGGCATGGACGGGCTCGCCGGGGGCATCAGCGGGATCGTCGGCATCGGCGTCGTCGTCCTCGCGATGATCGCCGGCGACCAGGCGATGGCCCAGTACATGCTGGTGCCGTACGTCCCGGGGTCGGGCGAACTGGCCGTGCTCGCCGGCGCCACCGCCGGGGCGTGCTTCGGGTTCCTGTGGTGGAACTGCTCGCCCGCGCAGGTCTTCATGGGCGACACCGGCGCGCTCTCGCTGGGCGGAATCATCGGCTACGTCGGCGTCGTCACCCGCCAGGAGTTCGTCGTCCTGCTCATGAGCGGGGTCTTCCTGCTCGAGATCGGCTCGGTCGTCCTCCAGGTCGGCTACTTCAAGGCCACCGGCGGGCGCCGCATCTTCCGCGTCGCCCCGTACCACCACCACCTGCACCTGGGGGGCTGGCCCGAGCAGCAGGTCGTCGCCCGACTCTGGATCATCTCGGTCCTGCTCGTCGTCGTCGCGCTGGCCTCGCTCAAACTCCGCTAGCGCACCAGCAGCAGCGGGCGACGCAGCACCACCCGATCCTGCACCGATCCGCGATTGCCCGGATCGAGCGTCACCCGCAGACGCGATCCCGCCGCGACGGGCGCGCCGAAGTCCAGGCGCAGGTCTACCCGCGGGTCGTCCCCGTGCAGCCGGCGCCGGACGAGTTCGCGCCCGTCGAGTTCGACGATCAGCACGCAGTCCCCCCACACGCGCGCCGACTCGGGCAACTCCGCCTCGCACGCCAGCAGCGCCGCGCCCGCGGGCAAGGCCCACTCCACGCGCATCGGCCCGGGCAGTTCGATGTCGCCGGCGAAGAGCGCCGCCGTGTGCGCCTCGGTGACGATCGGCGGCGGGGTCCACCGGCGTGCGCCCGCCTGCGCGGGCATCGTCCAGGGAATCGCCGACAGCGCCCGCACCGCGCGGGCGTCGAGCAGCGCCGCCCGCAGGTCCCGCGCGTCCACGCGCAGATCTCCCGAGCCCGCCCGCGGCGTCGCGCGCAGCACGCCGTCGGCGATCGTCGGGCCGCCGGTCCCCAGCACCGTCCCGTCGTGGAACCACAGCGTCACGCCCTCGGGCATGCGCGCCGGGTTCGCCAGCGCGATCGTCGCGACGCGGCTCACGGGCACCTCGACCACGCGCCCGTCCCGCTCCACGCGCACCAGGCTCCCCACGCCCGCGACGAACCCCTCCAGCACGTCCCCGTTCTGCAGGCGCACGACGTCCAGCGTGCTCGGTCGCTCGGGCGTGGACCCCGCGCCGAGCACGATCGCCGCGATGTCCTCCAGCGCCACCCGCACCGGGCCCGCGAGCGCCGACTCCCAGCGCATCATCTCGCCCTCGTCGCCCGGCGAGAACGACCCGGGCAGCACCTGCCCGTCCACCAGGTGCAGGCGCGCCGTCGGCCGCTGCTCGGTCGGCCCCGTCGGCACGCGCCCGGCCCGCTCGGGCAGGATCGCCAGCACCTCGCCCCGCGCGATCGTCCGCTGCAGCCCCGAGTCCTCGCGGATGGCCAGCGACTCGTCGTTCAGCGCCACGATCCGACCGCGGATCGGGCGCAACTCGCGGTCGAGCACGACGCGCGGCGCGTCGGTCTCGGGCTGGGCGTGCGCTCCCGCGGGCCCCAGGAGCCCCGCGCCGCACGCCCACGCCGCACACACTCGCGCCACGCCTGCCCGCATCCGTGCTCCCTCGCCCTTCCGTCCGTCGCCGCGGGGCTCACCGTTCCGAACATCTGCCCGCCTTACTTCTGGAAGATCGGCAGGTATCGCTTGGGCATTTGCAGGATGATGAGCGCCATCGAGGTCCCGTAATCATCGCCCGCGCTCGTGTCGGCCCACATCCCGTCGGGGCGCTGCGAGAGCAGCAGTTCCCGTCGGATCGCCGGCCACCAGCGCGCCCACCGATCGCCCCCCGCGAGGAACGCCGCCTGCACCGCGTAGTAGTGCCCGTAGAAGTAGTGGATCGCCTGCGGGTCCGGGCGCCCGGGCATCGCGCTCGCGAACATGTAGTTCATCCCCGCGTCGATCGCCCGGTCCTCGTAGATGCCGGCGTACTGGAGCGACGCGATCCCCGCCGCCGACCGGGGCCAGGCGCTCGGGCCCGCCATCATCTGGTAGCGGAACCCTCCGTCGGGGTTCTGGCACGCCCGCACGTAGTCCACCGCCTTGTCGATCACCGCCTTGGGCACGTCGATCCCCGCGTTGCGCGCCGACCGCAGCGCCATGATCTGGCAGATCGTCACGCTCACGTCCGCATCGAACGGCACGGGGTTGTACCGCCATCCGCCCTCGTCGTTCTGCGTCCCCTCGATCAGCCGCACCGCGCGCACCAGCGCCGCGTGCAGCCGGTCCGACTGGGCCGTCTCCCCGCCCCCCTGCGTCATCCCGTAGATCTCGCCCAGGAAGAGCGCCGCGAACCCGTGCCCGTACATCGGGCTCGTCGCCGTCGGCGTCGCCAGCAGCCCGTTGTCCCCCGCGTGACGCAGCACGTACTCCAGCCCGCGCGCCACCTGCTCGGCGTACGCGCCCCGCCCGGGCAGGTTCCCGTCCGCCATGAACGCGATGCACGCCAGCGACGTCACCGCCACCGTCCGCCCGTACTGCGCCTGCCCGAACGACCCGTCCGGGTTCTGCGTCCGGGCCAGCGCCGCCAGCCCGCGCGCGATCGCCGCGTCCAGTTCGGGCGTCACCTCGTCCGCCAGCGGGTTGTTCTCCGCCGAGCGCCCGGGCTCGGGCTGGCCCGCCATCGGCTCGACCGCCGCAGGCGCCACGCCCACCGGCGCGAAGAGCGCCAGGGGCGGGGGCGTCGCCGTCCACGCCTGCACGCACGCCGCCATCACCAGCAGGCCCGTCACGGACGCCTCCCGGCCTCTTCGGCGAGGCGCTTGTAGTACTGCTCGGTCATCTGCTGATACAGCGAACTGAACTTGTCCGACTGCCCCTGCGTCAGCGCCTGGCGCACGTGCTCGGGCAGGTTGCCCCACGACGCGCCCCCCGCCGCCCGGGGCGGATTCGCCGCCCCGTCCTGGCGAGGCACGCTCCCCTCACCCGCCTGCGCCCCGGGGGTCTGCCCCTGCGCCTGGGCCTGCGATGTCTGGCGCTGCTGCGCCTGGGCCTGCGCGTCCTGCTCGCCCTGCTGCGGGCGACGCGACTTCGACTGGCTGCGGCTCGACTGGCGCTGCGCCTCATCGATCAACTTGTCCAGGCGGCGCAGCGCCTCGTCCTGCACCCGCTGCGTCTGCACGCCCGTGTCGCTCGCCTCGCCCAGCCGCTTCGCCGCGTCCGCCATCAGCGCCACCGCCTCGGCGAACTCGCCCTCGCCCCCTTCGCCCGCCAGACGACGATCCAGTTCCGTCCGCGTCGCGTCCTCCGCCTTGGGCGCCTCCGCCGGCTTCGCGGGGGGCAGGCCCAGCAACTCGTCCAGCGTCGGCAAGGGTGGCACGCCCGGCTGCCCGCTGGGCGGCGTGACGGGCTGGGCCGCGGGCGCGGCTCCCGGCTGCGGATCATCCGCCAGCGCGACCACCCCGGTCACACACGCCGCCAGCACGAACACCCGGCGCCACGTCCTCATCGCCACACCCCCATCGGCGCGTTCGCCCCGCCCTCGGGAACAACGTCCGGCTCTGGCACGGCCGGCCCCAGCGGGGCCGACCGCGAACGTTCCGTCGCCTCCAGCAACTCCCGCGCCCGGCGCGCCAACTCCTGCTGCAACGCCCGCAGCGCGGCCAGTTCCGCGGGCGACGCGTCCGGCGCGTCGTCCAACTCGCGCGTCAGGTCCGCCGCCTCGCCCTGCATCGCCCGGAGCAACTTCAGTTCCGCCAGCGGCGGGATCAGCGGCTGCTCGCCCCCCGCGCCGCCGCCACCACCCCCGCCACCACCGCCCCCGTCGTCCTCGCGGAACTCGTCGTCCCGCCGGTCGTTCGTCAGCGAACGCACCAGCCCCTGCAGGATCCGCAGCGCCGCCCGCTGGTCGCGCAGCGTGGGGGCGCCGATCGTCCCGCCCCGCAGCCCCTCGGCCGCCCGGGCCATCGCCTCGTCCAGCCGGCGGTGCGCGAACTCGAAGACCTTCGCCTCCTCCAGTTCCTGCGTGCCCGACCGCAACTGCGCCATCCGCTCGCGCAGCTCGCTCTGCACCTCGCCCAGCCCGCGCACCTCCGTCCGCTCGCGCCGGTTCAACTCGCGCCCCGCCAGCGGCTCGCCCCGCCCCACGAGCACCGCCTGCGCCTCGGCCGCCTCCGCGTACGCCCGGCGCAGTTCCGCCCGCCGGCGCATCGCCTCGCGCTCGCCCGCCTCGTCCTCCAGTTTCTGGGCTTCCTCGAGCGCGTCCCGCAGGCGCGCCAGGCTCAGGCGCTCCGCCGCGTCCGCCTCGCCCAGGTCGCCCAGGCGCAGCCCGCCGATCGCCGCGGCCTGCGCGTCCCCGGCCGCCCCCAGCAGGTCGATCAGCCGCGTCGCCGCACGCATCGTCTCACGCACGCGCGCCTGCACGCCCAGCGTGTTCTGGTTCAGCGCGATCATCGCGCTGTCGAGCGCGACCTCGCCCGCGCCGGGAGGCGTGCCCCCGATCGCCCCCGCCAGCCGGTCGATCTCCCGCGCCTGCGCCTCGATCAGCCGCTCGATCGACTCGGTGATCTCCGCCAGCGCCCGGCGCAGTTGCTCGTCCCGGCGCGACTCCGACCGATCCAGTTCCTCCAGCACGCGCTCGATCGCGCGCTCCGCCTGGGCCTGCATCGCCTCGGCCTGGCCCGTCTGGTTCCTCTCCACCTGCTCCGCCGCCCGGCGCTGCAGGTCCGCCAGTTGCTCCTGCTGCGCCCGCGCCGCCGCCGCACGCATCGATTCCGCCTGCGCGCTGTCGCCCCCCTCCATCGCCTGCGCCCGCTGCAAGAGCGACTCGACGATCGCGTCGGCCCGCTGCCCGGCCTCGCGCTGACGCCGGGCCACGCGCTCCAGGTCCTCGCGTTCGTTCCGCGTCAACTGCTCGGGCGCCCGCCCGCGCGTGGCTTCCCCCGCCGCCCGCGTCTGCGCCCCCACCTGTCGCTGCTCCGCGAGCAGTCGCTCCAGTTCACGACGCACCGCCCACGAATCCTGCCCCCGGTCCAGCAGGTTCGCCAGGGACGTCAGTTCCTCCTCGACCCCGCGCTGCGCCGCCTCGGCGTTCGCCGCGCCCTGCGCCCGCGCCTCGGGCGACGCCTGCCCCTTCGCCAACTCGTCCAGCGCGCCCGTCGCCCCGTCCGACCGTTCACCCGCCGCGTCGACGAACTCCTGCGCGTCGCGCAGCATCCCCGCCAGCGACTCGTCGTCCAGGCGGTTCCGGTCCACCCGCGCGCTCAGCCGGCGCAGCACGTCGCCCATCGGCGTCAGGCGTTCGCCCAGCGCCGCCTGCGCCCGCGCCTGGTCACCCGCCGCCTCCGGGTCGTTCGCCGCCCGCTCCAGCCGTCCCCGCAGGCGTTCCTGATCGCCCGCGAGACGCTTCGCCGACTCGCGCACGCCCGAGAGTTCCGCCCGCACCTGCTCGACGAACTCGCTCTCGCCGATGACGCGCAGTCGCCGTCTCGCCGAGCGGCTGGGCTCGCGCCCCTCCGCCGCCCCCAGCGCGTCCTGCGCGTGCGCCTCGAGCCACACCTCGTCGCCCGAGCGCAGGCCCAGGGGCGCCAGGTCCAGCACGCCGCCCGCGCGCACGCGCGTCAGCGCCCCGCGCGACGCGTCGGCCGGCGCGCCGTGCGACAGTTGGATCGGCTCGCCCTCGCGCTCCGCCGGCGCGCCCTCGGACCCCGCGGGGGGGCGCGCCACCTCGTGGTACAGCCGCACCCACGCGAGCGCCACGTCGTCGCGTCCTTCGCCCACAACCTCGATCCGCGCGCCCGCGAGCACCGACTCGTCCGCCGGGGGCTCGACGACCGCCGCCAGCGCGGGGCGATCGTCCAGCACGTCCACGCGGAACGTCGCCTCCTCGGTCGCGCCGATCCCCGCCTCGTCGATCAGCATCACCGGCAGGCGCACGCTCGCGTCGGCCCGGAACGACACCTCCCAGCGCGCCCCGCCGAACGACGCCTCCAACTCGCCCGCGTCCTCGAGCCCGGGCAGCGTCCGCGCGATCCAGCCCCGCAGGTCGCCCTCGGGCGCGCCGGGCACGCGCTTGTTCAGGTCCAGCCGCAGGCGCACGCGTGAGCCCGCGAGCACGGGCCCCAGCACCGCCCGCTCGTCGCGCCCCGCGCCAAGGTCGCGCACGCCCCCGCCCACGATGCCGCCGTGCACGCCGCCCGCCGGATCGCTCCCCAGCAGGTCCGCGACGTACGCCGGGGGCGTCACCTCCGCGCTCGCCCCGCGGATCGCCGGGGGCTCGGAGAGCAGCACCTTCCACGGCGCCGACCGGTCGTCCGCCGTCACGAACACGTACTCGAGTTCCACCCGCGCCTCGGGGTCGCCGGTGCCCATCGACACCGTGTCGATCAGCCGCTCGAAGAGTTCGCCCTCGACCACGCGCTCGCCGCTCCCGGGGTCGAACGTCGCACGACGCCGTTGCGAGGTCATCAGCGCCCGGCGTGCCGGGCCGGCTTCGCCGTTCACGAACACGCGGTACTCCACGCCCACGTCCGTCGCGCCTTCGCGCGACGCCGTCCGCGTGAGCAGCGCCCGCAGCGGGATCGGCGCCCCCAGCGCGTGCGCGCTCGGACGCGTCGCGTTCACCACCTGCGTGCGCTTGGGCCACGAGTCGCCCGTCCAGGGCGTCGCCACCCGCGCCCAGCCGATCCGCGCCAAGTCCGGCGTCAGGACCGTCAGCGCCACGATCGGCGCCGCCACCGCCAGCAGCATCCCCAGCGCCCGACGCAGCGGCCGCGCGTCCATGAACGCGCCGGCCCCGGGCAGACGCGCCACGCCCTCCGCCGCGCGCGTCGCCGCGGCCGTCGCCAGGTCCGCCCGCGCGCCCTCGCCCCCCGACCGCCCCAGTTCCAGCCCCGACGCAAGCACGCCCGCCAGCCCGGCGCGCCGACCGGCCTCGCTCTGTTCAATCCGCAGCGCGACCTCCGTCAGCGACGGCCTGAACCTCGCCGCCGGCACCACGCGCCGCCACGCCCACCACAACGCCGTCCCCAGCCCCCCCGCCCACAGCACCAGCCGCAGGGGCATCGGCAGGCGCAGCACATAGTCGAGCACGCCCACGACCAGCGCCCCGGCGAACAGCGCCGCGAGGATCACCCCCGCCCGCTGCACGACCAACTGAACCCGGGCCACACGGCGCAGACCCGCCAAGAGCCCGACCAGCCGGGCAACCTCGCCGCCAACGCGCGGTGTGTCGTTCATCTGGGAATCCGCGGGGTGCACGCCCTTGGTCCCTCCGTCCGTGGGTCGGGCGGGCTACACCCGCCTCTGTTTGGGATCGGCACAACGCCCCCGCCGCTCCCGCGCAACCACCGCCCGGGGCCAGTCCGGACACCGCACGTCCCATCACAATGTACGCGTCCCCCGCCCGCCGGGTGCGGGCCGGCCCGTCCCGTGACACCCCGGTGACACCCCTAATTCCTCGCGCCGGCCCCGCCACGGGCGTCCGAGCCGTCGCCCGACGCCTTCACGACAACTTGATCAGCCGACGCCCCATCCACTCCATCGTCACCAGCAGCATGAACACCACCCACACGAACGGCTTGTCCCATAACGTCTCGACCTCGGGCACCCCCTGCACCCGAACCTCCCTGTTCGGCAGCAGGTCTTCCAGCGCCTCCAGCCGCTCGGGGTCCAGCACCACGCCCCCCGTGTCCCGCGCCAGCGCCTCCAGCACCGCGTGGTCCGCCTGCGGGTGGCGCATCTCGTCGTCCGGCGGCACCACCTCCACCTGCGACCGCACGTCCAGTCCGGCGAACATCGCGTCGATCGGCTCCACCACGTACGTCCCCGCGTCGGGCGGGAGCCACGTCGCCGTGAACACCCCCGACCCCAGCCCATCGTCGCCGCTCCCATCCGGGCGCAGCACGATCTCGATCGGCCTCCCGCCCTCGTGCTGGGGCGTCACGCGCACCAGCACCGACGACGGCCTGCGATCGATCAGCGCCTGGTCGAGCAGGCGCAGCGTCAGCGTCACCACGTCGCCCCGCCCGGCCCGCTCGGGCGACGCCGCCAGCGTCGCCGGGCGCCCGGAGCGCCCCAAACTCTCGCGCGCCAGCAGCCGCACCAGCGGGATCCACATCCGCTCGGGCAGCGTCTCGCCCCGTGCATATCGGAACCGCCACGTCTCGTCCGTGCCCACGTACACGACCCGCCCCGCGCCGTAGCGCATCGTCATGATCAGCGGCGTGCCGGGCCCTTCGGGCTCGCGCACCGGGTGCGCCGTCGCCAGCACCTCGGCCGTGGGCTTCAGGCTCGCCGGCGGGAAGCGCTGCGCATAGTGCAGGCGCGTCCACCCCAGCGCGGGGTCGCTCAGTTCCGCCGGCCAGCCGCGCTCGCGGTCGTCGGCCAGGCGCAGCACCCCGTACCGCTCCGCACCCGGCGCGGGACGCATCACCACCGGCCCGGGCCACGCCTGCACGCCCTCCTCCGGGTTCGTCGACATCGTGAACGGCAGCAGGTCGGCCAGGGGCGTGGCGCGCCACGCGTCGGGCGTCGCGCCGGGCCCGCCGATCCACAGCAGCCCGGCCCCGCGCTCCGCCACCAGCGCCCGCACCTGGCGCAACTGCTCCTCGCTGAACAGCGCCGGGCGCAGGTCCCCCAGTACCACCACGTCGATCGTGTTCCACTCCGCCGTCGTCCGGGGCACCGCCGGCAGCGGGTCCGTCCCTTCCTGGATGTACCGGCGGTCCGACGCCAGCAGCAGCACCGACGACCGGATCGACGCCTCGCGCACCAGCAGGTTCTTGATGTACCGGTACTCCCAGCGCGGGTACCCGTCGAAGTACGCCACGCGGATCGGCTGGTCCACCACGTCCACCAGCACCGTCGCCGCGTTGTTGTCCGCCGTCAGGTCGGGCGTCTCCAGGTCCACCCGCACGCCCGCGCGCAGGCGCCCGGCGCGCCCGGGACGCGTCGAGAGCGTCACCTCCCACGCGTCGCTCGTCGTGTCGAACGTGCGCCGGTCCAGCGTCTCACCCGTGTCCTCGTTGATCAGGCGCACCTCGCCCCGCGACGCCGTGCCCGCGCCGCCCCGCCGGTCCAGACGCACCCGCACGGGCACGTAGTCGCCCGCGAACGCCGCCCCCGGCGCCTCGGCCCCGGCGATCGCCACGTCCGCCAGGTCCGACGCGCTCCCGAGCGCAATCGGGAAGACCGGCACGCCCCGCGCCTCCAGTTGGCGCAGCGTCGCGCGCGACACCGCGTCCGCCGACCGCCCGTCGCTCAGCAGCACCACCCCCGCCAGCGGGCGCGACGCCGTCCGGCGCAGCGCCTGCTCCAGCGACTGCCCCAGCAGCGTGCGCTCGCCCTCGGGCTCGCCCAGCGCGTCCACGCCCGCCGCCACGTCGAACACGCCCGCGTCGAACCCCAGCGTCAGCACGCCCCGCTTCTCGCCGATCCGCGCCAGCACCGGGTCCGCCGCCTCCAGCACCCCGCGCATCTGCGCCTCGCGCGTGATCCGCCCGCGCGGGGTCTCCACATCCGCCACGCGCATCGACCCCGAGCGGTCCAGCATCACCACCACCCAGTCCCGCTCCACCCGCTCGCGCGCCCGCACCAACTGCGGCCTGCACACCAGCACCACCAGCAGCACCAGCAGCAGCGTCCGCAGCGTCGCCAGCGCCACCCGCGCCCAGCGCGGGCCCAGCAGCCGCCCATACGACCACCCCGCGTACGTCACCGCCGCCAGCACCACCAGCACCCACGCCCACGCCGGCACCTCGTGCACCAGCGACAGCCGCACCCCCGCCTCCGACGGCGAGAGCCGCTCCAGCCCCAGCACACGCCCGATCCCGCTCGTCATGCCGACACCTGCCCCGGGACTTCATCCACCCGCGCATGACTGAACACCCGTGCAAACAGCGTCTCGACCAGCGCCAGCACCAGCGCCGCGATCAGCAGGTACGGGCTGATCGGCGGGGCGTCCGTCGGCGCCCCCTGCCCGGCTCGCTCCCCGCCGCTCCCGGCTGTCGGCGCGCTCCCGTCCAGCCACGTCACGGGCACGCCCGTGCCCGCCAGCCAGCGCTCCACCGCGTCGCGTCCGGTCGGATCGGTCTGCCCCGCCCCCGCGTCCGGGTTCACCGCCAGCAACCCCAGCGGCGTACCCCCGCTCCCTCGCACCCCATACACACCCGCGTGGCGGATCGCCGGCGTCGTGCGCCCATCAACCCCCACCCGCGCCAGCACGGGCCCGTCCGTCTCGGGCCCCTGGCGCGCCAGTTCCACCGCGCCCTCGGGCAGCGACGCCCCCGCCCCCGCCAGCCCCTGACGCACGCCCCCCGCCCGACCCACGCCCTGGCGCACCAGTTCCTGCACCAGCGGCACCATCAGCGGCCTGGTCGGCAGGTCCGTCCACCCCAGGTGCAGCGACGTGCCCAGATAGATCACCGGCGCCCGCCCGCCGGGCATCGACGCCACCAGCAGCGGCGTGCCGTCCGCCAGCGCCAGCAGCACCTCGAACGACCCCGGCGGGCCGTCCGGCGCCAGCACCCGGCGCACACGCACCGTGCGCGTCAACTCCGCCATCTCCGCGTTCAGCAGCGTCAGCAGCCCGCCCGCGTCCTCGCGCGTGTGCACGATCCCCGATTCGCTCTCCAGCGTCCGCGCCTCGCGCGGCAGCGCCCACTCCAGCCCGAACCGCGCCGCGAACGCATCGCCCCACAGGTGCGTCTGCACGCCCTCGGGCGCCACCACCAGCACGGGCGCCCCCCGCAGCCACGCCCGCGACACTTCCTCCCACCCCGCGTCGTCCAGCAGGTCGGGCCTCGCCACCAGCACCGCGTCGCTCTCGCGCAGCGCCAGCCCCGTGCTCGCCGGCAGGCCCGGGCGCGCGGGATCGAACACGCTCAGCCGCAGTTCGCCCCCCTGCCGCCGACGCACGCCCAGGTCGGTCTCGGGCGCCAGGGCCAGCGCCAGCCAGTCGCCCGCGTCGTACGCATCGACCCGCGCCCCCGCCCGCGCGCCCCCGATCGTCACCAGCCCCACCTCCAGCCGCTCCCGCACCGGCACCGCCCGCCGGTACGCGTTGTCCGGGCCCAGCGCGTCGCGATCAATCTCCGCCCGCAGCACCACCCGCCCCTGCGCCGACACCCCCGCGGGCAACTCGATCGTCAACGCCACGCTCGCCTCGCGCTGCCCGGGCGTCCACGTGTGCACCGCCTCGGCCCTGGGCGCCTCTCCCCCCACGCCACCCACGCCCCCCACCCCCTCGCCCGTCAGCCGCACGCGCGTGACGCCCCCGGCGCCCGCCCCTATTCGGCGCAGATGCACCCGCACGGGCGTCGACACCACGCCCCCGCCCCCCGACCCCAGCAGCATCCGACGCAGGGGCTCCACGCCCGTCACCTGCACGTTCTCCACCGCACCAGTCGCGGGCGTCAGCACGCGCAGCGTCGCGCCGTCGATCCACAGGCGGGGCAGGGTCGTCTCCACCGGCGCGCTCCCCACGCGGAACGCCGACAGCACGACCACCTCGGGCTTGGCCTGCGCCAGCGAGCCCTCGCCCGCCACCAGCGTCAGCGCCCCGCCCACGTCCGCCCGCGCGTGCGTCCCCGCCAGCGACGCCACCATCTCGCGCACGCCCGTGAACTCCGCCGACGCGGGCATGACCACCGCCTCCGCGGGCGACGACATCGTCACCAGCGCCACGCGGTCGCCCCGCGACGCGTCCAGCCCGTCGATCAGCGCCAGCGCCCGGCGCTTCGCGCGGTCCAGGTCGCTCACGCCGTCCGCGTCGGTCGCGAGCGCCGCCAGCGAGTCGTCGATCACCAGCACCAGCGTCCGCGGGCCGCCGCCCCCGCCCGGCCCCAGCGCCCCCAGCACGGGCTTGCCCAGCGCCAACGCCAGGACCGCCACCACCAGGCAGCGCGACGCCAGCAGCAGCATCTGCTCCAGGTTCGTCCGCCGGCGCTGGCGCCGGGCGGCCTCCATCAGAAACCGCATCGCGCCCCACGCCACCGGGCGCCGCCGCCGGCGCATCAGGATGTGGATGATGATCGGCGCCGCCACGCACGCCAACCCCACCAGCGCCATCATCGGGCTCAGGAAGGTCACGCCGAACTGCTCCGCTTCAGCATCGCGCTCCGGCGCGCGATGAACGCCGCCAGCGGCGGGCCCAGCCAGTCGTGCGTGCTGATCTTCTCCCAGTCGAAGTTCATCCCGCGCACGATGTGCGACACCCGCTCCTGGTGCGCCCGGAACGCCTCCAGGTACGCCTTCCGCAGGCTCCGCGGATCAACCCGCAGCGCGGGCTCCCCCTCCATCCCCACGAACGGCGCGCTGTCCGTGAACGCGAACTCCTCCTCGGCCTTGTCCAGCACCTGGAACACGATCACGTCGTGCCCGCTGTGCCGCAGACGCGCCAAGGCCGTCTGCAGGTCCGCCGGGTCCATGAACAGGTCGCTCGCGATCACGATGATCGACCGGTTCGAGATGCTCCCGCGCACCTGGTCCACCACGCGCGCCAGGCTCGTCACCCGCCCGCGCTCCGACGGCGCCGTCGGGTGCTGGTTCAGCGCCCCCACGATCTGCCGCCACGTCCCCTGGCTGCTCGACCGGCGCACGATCGCCCGCACCTCGTCCGCAAAGACGCACAGCCCCACCCGGTCGCTCTGGCGCAGCGTCACATACGCGATCGCCGCCGCCAGCGCCGTCGCGTGGTCGTACTTGCTCCACGTCGGACGCCCGTCCACGCTCTCGCGCCGCCCCGCCCCCGACGCCTCCTCGAAACTCCGGCTCCCGTAGAACATCGACCCCGACGCGTCCACCAGCAGCATCAGGTCCAGGTTCGTCTCCTGCTGGTGCTGCTTCAGGTGCAACTTGTCCGTCCGCCCGTACACCTTCCAGTCCAGGTGCCGCAGATCGTCCCCCGCCACATACGGGCGGTGCTGCGCGAACTCCACCGACAGCCCGCGGTAGGGCGAGCGGTGCTGCCCGCTCGAAATCCCCTCCACGATCATCTTCGCCCGCAACTCGAACGTCGCCAGCCGCGCCAGCGTCTGCGGGTGCAGATACAGCGACGGGTCCGCCTCCGGCGGTGACGCATGGTCCTGCTCGTGGCGCGGCTCGTCCGTGGGCATGGCCATCCGATGCTATCGGCCTTCCGCCCCCGGCGCTTCCGCCCCACCCGCCTCACCCGCCGGGGGTTCCCACGTCGCCGGCGCCACCTCCGGCTGCATCAGCGCCAGCATCGCCATCGCCGTCCCGTACGCGCGGCTTCTCCCGAACACCCGATCGTTCCACCCGCCCTCCTCGTCCCGCACCGCGAACAGCCGCTCCCGCACCCGCCGCCGATACTCCACCCGCTCCTCCGCCGGCAACCGCTCCACGCACTGCGCCGCGTAGTAGTGCGCGAACATGAAGTAGTACGGCGCCACCGCGTAGGGCCCCTCGTGCGTCCCGGGCTTCGCCCGACGCGCCTCCAGCCACTGCCAGTGCGTCAGAAACGCGTCCACCGCCGCCCGCGCGTCCCGCAGCCCGCCACGCCCCGCCAGCAGCAGCGTGCTCTCCGAACTCGCGATCCGCCCCACCGCGCCGGGTGTCGCGTCGGCCTGGCGGGGGCGACGCCCCTCGCCGACGCCGCTGTACACCACCGACCCCGCCGGCGTCCGCGCCTTCTCCAGCACCCCCAGAGCCCGCGCCACCACCGCCGCATCAACGTCCTGCCCCGCGGTGCGCGCCTCGAACAGCGCCTGCAGCGCCCGCGCCGTCATGAAGGGCGACGGCGCCGACGGGTTCTCCCTCGCCCCGCGCGCATAGTTCCACCCGCCCGCCCGGGGAATCTCCATCGCGTGCAGCGCCCGGCAATACCACGCGAGCGCCGCGTCGCACGCCTCGCGCTGCGCCTCGGGGATCAGCCCCTTCGTCCGCAGCGTCGCCAGGCACCCGATCGCCTCGATGTACCCCCACGTCCGCACGTCGTACCCGCCCGTGTAGTCCTCCGGGCTCATGAGCGCCTCGCCCTGCGCGCCGCAGATGAACGCCAGCCCGCGGGCCACGCTGTCCTTCCGCGCCGCCGACGCCTCGTACCCCGGCGCCAGCGCCAGCGCCTGCACCACGATCGCCGTGCCGCCCACGCGATACCCGATCGGGATCCGCCCGCCCACGCGGTACACACCCTCGTAGGGCCATTCGCCCTCGCCCTCGCGCATCTTCACCAGCAACTCGGCCCCCGCCGCGATCGCCGAGGCCACCGCCGCGTCCGACAGATCAACCTCGCGCGCCGATTCCGCGTCGCCCCACGCGCCCGGGGCCGCCGCGTGCCCCGGCGCCGTCCGCCCCCCGGCGCACCCGCCGATCACCACAGCGCCGGCCATCGCCAGCACACCCGCCGCCATCGTCCACCGCCGCGCGCGCGTCGCCATGGGCACCTCCCGCGCGACAGCCTACCAGCGCCCGCGCCTCGCGCGATACGCTCGCCGCATGAGCCAGACGCCACCTCCCACCCCGCCCAACCGCTACGACGCCTTCCAGGCCTACCGCGCCCGCATGAACGCCCGGATCCTGGGCGACGATGACGCCCGCGCCGCCGCCGGCGCCCACACCCACGCCGGCGTGCCCGCCCAGGGCGGCACGCTCGTCACCAAGCGCTTCTTCTCCCTCGACCACCAGACCTACGCCGCGGGCGCGCTCGACGTGAAAACCAAGGAACTGCTCGGGCTGGTCGCCTCCGCCGTGCTCCGCTGCGACGACTGCATCGCCTACCACGTCGACCAGTGCGTGAAGGCCGGCGTCACCGACGAGGAACTCTGGGAGTCCTTCGACATCGCCCTCATCGTCGGCGGGTCCATCGTGATCCCCCACCTCCGCCGCGCCGTCGAGTTCCTCGACCTCGCCCGCCAGCCCCGCACCTGACCCTCCCGGTTCTCAGTTCCGCTCTCCACTCTCCACTCTCCGCTCTCCGCTCTTCCGCCTTCCTCACTTCCATCCCACTGGGGCGGGGCCTTTCCAGGCCCCGTCTTCCCTCCCTTCTCACGCACTCCCGCCTCGCTCTCCCATTCGCCCCTTTCTCCTCTCGGTACCATCCAAACCTTCCCATGCCACCCGCCTCCGATCCTCCCCCCGCCCGTCGCGCCGCCGAGCGCATCGTCCGGACGCTCCGCGACGCCGGGCACGTCGCCTACTTCGCCGGCGGGTGCGTCCGCGACGAACTCCTGGGGCTCGAACCCAGCGACTACGACGTCGCCACCGACGCCACCCCCGACCAGGTCACCGCCCTCTTCCCGCGTTCAGGCGAGGTCGGCAAGTCCTTCGGCGTCGTCATCGTCCGTCTCCCCGAAATCCGGGGCGAGGTCGTCGAGGTCGCCACCTTCCGTACCGACGACTCCTATTCCGACCGCCGCCGCCCCGACCGCGTCCGCTTCTCGACGCCCGAAGACGACGCCCGCCGGCGCGACTTCACCGTCAACGCCCTCTTCCTCGACCCCTTCGGCGTGCCCATGCCCGGCGCCCCCGCGCCCCGGTTCGGCGGGGCCGTCATCGACTACGTCGGCGGGCTCGACGACCTCCGCGCCCGGCGGCTCGCCGCCGTGGGCGACCCCGACGCCCGCCTCGACGAAGACCACCTCCGCGCCCTCCGCGGCGCGCGCCTCGCCGCCCGCCTGGGGTTCGAACTCGCCCCCGCCACCGCCGACGCCATCCGCCGCCACGCCCCGGCCCTGGCGGGCGTCAGCCGCGAACGCATCGGCGACGAAATCCGCCGCATCCTCGCCCACCCCACCCGCGCCCGAGGCGTCGCCTTCCTCCGCGAACTACGCCTCGAACCCACCGTCCTCGACCAGCCCGCCAGCCTCGACCAAGCCGGCGGGCCCGATAACTCTCCGAACGCCCTTCCTCGGCTTTCCGGGCTCCCCTATGCCGCGTCGACGGGCCTCTGCCTGGCCGCCTGGGCACTCGACCGCGGGCTCGACCCCGCCGGCCCCGACACTCCGCACCTGCTCTCCCGCTGGCGGGGGGCCTTGTGCCTGAGCAACGACGAGCGCGACGAACTCGGCGCCACGTTGCGGCTCGTCGCCCTGCTGCGGGGTCCGTGGGCGGGGTTGGGCGTGGCCCCCCGCAAGCGGGCCGCCGCCCACGCGGCGTTCGCGGGGGCGCTCTCCCTGGTCGCCATCGAGAACCCAGACCTCGGGGCACGCCTGCGGGCCGATGTGGACGCCCTCGCCGCCAGCGCCGGGGGCATCGCCCCCGAACCCCTGCTCACCGGCGACGACCTCATCGCCCTCGGGGCGTCGCCCGGGCCGGCCTTCCGCCGGGTGCTCGACGCGGTCTACGACGCCCAACTGGAGGGGCGGGTGCGAACCCCGGCAGAAGCCGCCGCTCTGGCGCGGGAACTCATCCCCGCCCCGGGCGTCTAAGTGATGGTTGATCGGTCTTGCCCCGCGGGGGGCGTTCGGGTCTAATCTAGGGTTCGGTCTCTTTCGTCCATCTCGTGTCGTGCCTCAGAACCGTGCACGCCCCGGGACGGAGCCACGGGTCCGGCGGTCGGGCCTCGTGTTCGGAAGAATCCAGACGTCCGTGACCGCGTCCCGCCGTCGTCGGCGGGACGCACGCCGCGGCTTGCAGCGCAGGGAACAGCACGATGACACAACGGAACTCTTGGCGGACGGGCTGGACGATGGGCGTGCTGGGCGTGGTGCTCGCGTGCGGGCTCGCGACGACGGCCTCGGCGCAGAGGGCCGCCGCGCAGGCGGGGGCCGCCGCCGCGAAGCAGGACGACCCCAACCGCTTCGCTCGGATCATCCTCCGCGCCACGAACAAGGTCCTCGAGGGCGAGATCGTCTCCGAGACGACTACGACCATCCGCTTCCGCTCGTCCATCAACGGGATCCCCTTCGAGACCGACTACCAGAAGAGCGAGATCCTCCACATCCAGCGCGGCATCGGCGCCCCCGACGCAACCCCCACGACGCCCGCCGGCATCCCCGCCGGCACGCCCGCCGCCCCCGAGACCACGCGCTCGGTCGGGGCCGTGCCCCCCTCGCCCGGGAGCCCGCGGACGAACCTGTACTGGATCGACCTGCAGGGCAAGTTCGGCGAGGACATCTCGCAGACGCCCATCGCCCGGGCGATCGAGGACGCCCGGCGGAACAACGCCGACGTCATCGTGCTCCACCTGAACGCTGACTTCGAGCAGAACCCGCTGGAGCCGCTGCCCAACGACGCGGCGAACTTCGACGAGATCTTCCGGGCCGAGAGCATCGTCCCGATCTTCACCGAGCAGATGCAGCGCACGTGGGACAAGCCCCCGCGCGTGGTCTTCTGGGTGCGCCAGGCGATGGCCGGCGCCGCCCTGCTGCCCCTGGTGTGCCCCGAACTCTACTTCCACAGCGAGGGCCGCCTGGGCGGGCTGGGCAACCTGACGTTCATGTTCGAGGGCGTGGGCGACGACGTGGTGCGTGAGAAGCAGCGCTCGCTCCGCCTGGCGCACGCCGAGGGCTGGGCCATCGCCGGCGGGTACGACCCGCGCCTGGTCCGCGCCATGGCCCGCTACGAGTACGTGCTGTCCGTCCGCTTCGTGAACGGACGCCCCGAACTCTTCGAGGGCTACCCCTCGAACCCGGGCGAGGAACTGCTGACCGACGACGGGAAAGACGCGAACGTCGACTCCCTCCGCGAGCGCGTCACCGGCACGGGCAACGACGTGCTCACCCTCACCGCCCGCACCGCCAAGGTGCTCGGGGTCTCGCGCGACACCGTGAACACCCGCGACGACCTGATGGTCGCCATGGGCATCGACCGCACCTACCAGGACATCCCCGGGCGCTCCCGCCAGATCATGCGCGAGTGGACCGACGGGCTGGAACGCACGAAGCGCCAACTCCGCAAACTCGTCGAGGACTACGGCGACGTCCGCGTCGACGAGCCCAACAACTACCAGAACCGCACCAAGGCCCGCGGGCAGCGCAAGCGCATCCTCGAAGAGATGCGCCGCCTCCTCCGCCAGTGGGGCGAGGGGCTCAGCCCGCGCTGGCTCGCGCAGAACGGCATCCCCAGCGAGGACCAGATCAACCTCACCATCGAGACCATCAACATCGATCAGCAGAAGGACCGTCGCTGATCCCACCCGCCACGCACGCACACCACACCACGAACCCGCAGAGATTCACCGCTCGGAGGACTGATTCATGACGAACCTGTGGAACCTGACCCGCACGCTGCTGCTGACGCTCCTGGCGACGGCGGCCCTCGTGCTCTCCGCCGCCGGCGCCTTCGCGATCGACCGCGTCACCCTGAAGGACGGTCGCGTCGTCGAGGGGACGATCGTCCGCGAGGTCGAGGGCTTTGTCTGGATCCGCACCAGCGTGGGCGGGGTGATGCAGGAGCGGATGTTCACGCCCGACGAGGTCGCGACCATCGCGCGGGACGCCGCCGCCGCCCCCGCGCCCAGCGAGCCGGTGGTCGCCACCGGCGCCGACGCGCCGCGGGCCGCCGCGCCCCGCACGGGCGCGCCCCGGGCGGCCATCATCACGCTGGGCTCGCGCGATTCGCGCGAGGGCAGCACGATCGGGATCGACATCCAGGCGTACGCCCTGCGTGAGATGATCCCGATGCTGGAGCAGGAACTCGGGACGGACGGCACGGGGATCGTGGTCTTCCGCATCACGAGCGGGGGCGGGCTTCTGCTGGAGATCCAGCGGCTGAGCGACGTGATCCAGGACGAGTACAAGAAGCGCTTCCGGACGGTCGCGTGGATCGATTCGGCCATCTCGGCCGCCGCCATGACCGCCCACTGCATCGAGGAGATCTACTTCACCCCGCAGGGCAACTACGGCGCGTGCACGGGCTGGTTCGGCGCCCTGCAGGCCGTCTCCGGGCGCGGGCTCGAGCAGGTGCTCTACCAGATGGAGCGCATCTCCGCCCGGGGCGGGTACGACCCGCTCATCATGCGCTCCATGCAGATCCAGGTCCCGCTGTCGGCCTCCATCGACGCCAACGGCGAGGTCCGCTTCTACCCCGACGCCACCTCCGGCGACATCCTCGTGAACCGCGACAACGAGATCCTCACGTTCAACGCCAACTCCGCGGCCCAGGTGAAGTTCTCGCGCGGGACCGCCAACACCATCCAGGAACTCCAGGCGCTCATGGGCTACCAGGAACTGGAGTGGGTGGGCGTGCAGGAGCGCGGGTACAACTGGCCGATCTCCCGCGCCGAGAAGTGGAACATCAACTGGCGCCGCAAGATCAAGGAAGACCAGGACCGGATTCAGGAGTTCTTCACCCGCTACCAGATGCTCGTGAACGCAGCCGCCAGCGAACCCCGCGAGACGCGCGGGCGCTTCGTGAACCAGGCGCGTGAGATGCTCAACCGCATCCGCGAGGCGACCCGGCGCAACCCCAACATGGGCCTGCTCACCTTCAACGTCTTCACGGAGGACGAACTCCGCGAGATCTTCGACCGCGAGGAGAAGCGCCTCCGCGACCTGATGCGCTGACCCGCGTCACGACTCCATCGCACCACGCACGCCCCGGGCCCCGCGCCCGGGGCGTTTTTGTTCACCACCGACCGTACCATCCGCCCATGCCCACCTCCCCCATCGCTCCCGGCACGCCCCGCGCCACGCACCCGCGCCGCCCGCCCTTCGTCCCCGCCAGCGTGGACGCCACGACGTTCCCCGCGCTCGAGCCGCTCTTCCGCGGCCTGCTCGACCGCCCGGTCGCGTCCGCCGCCGAACTCGAGGCGTGGCTGCTGGACCGCAGCGACCTGGCCGCCGCCGTGGGTGAGGGGCGGGCGAAGTTGTACGTCGCGATGTCCTGCCGGACCGACGACGGGGCGGCCCAGCAGGCGTACGCCTCGTACATCGAGCACGTCGCCCCGCTGCTGGAGCCGCTGTTCTTCGAACTCAACCGGCGCCTCGTCGAACTGGAGCGCGCCCACCCGCTCGACCAGGCCCGCTACGGCGTGCTGCTCCGCGCCGCCCGCATGGACGCGGCCCTCTTCCGCCCCGAGAACGTCCCGCTCAACACCGAACTCACCACGCTCGCGCAGAAGTACGACCAGGTCGCCGGGGCGATGACGGTCACGTTCGACGGCGAGGAGCGCACGCTCCCGCAGATGGCCCGCGTGCAGGAAGAGACCGACCGCGCCCGGCGCGAGCAGGCGTGGCGCCTCGTCGCCGCAAGGCGCGCCCAGGACACCGACGCCATCGACGCGATCTACGACGCGATGATCGACCTGCGCACGCGCGTCGCGCGCAACGCCGGGCACGTCACGTACACGTCGTTCGCGTTCGCGCAGAAGCACCGGTTCGACTACGGCGTGGCCGAGTGCCTCCGCTTCCACGAGGGCGTGCAGCACGCGATCGTCCCGCTCGTGCGCCGGCTCGACGAGCAGCGCCGGCGCACACTCGGGGTCGACACCCTCCGCCCGTGGGACCTGGCGGTCGACGTGAAGGGTCGTCCGCCCCTGCGCCCGTTCACGAACGGGGCGGACCTGGTCGCGAAGTCGCGCGCGGTCTTCCGCCGGCTCGACCCGCGCCTGGCCGACCTGTTCGACACGCTGGGCGACGGCACGGAGCGCGTCGCGAGCGCCGCCGACGTGGGGCGCGTGCTGCTTGACCTGGACTCGCGCCCGGGCAAGGCGCCCGGGGGCTACCAGTACATGCTGGAACGCGCGCGCCGTCCGTTCATCTTCATGAACGCCACGGGCATGCAGCGCGACATGGAGACGATGGTGCACGAGGCGGGGCACGCGTTCCACTCGATGCTCTGCACGAACGAGCCGCTGGTCGACTATCGCGAGAGTCCGATCGAGTTTGCGGAGGTCGCGAGCATGTCGATGGAACTGCTGTCGATGGCGCACTGGGGACCGAAGGGCCCAGGCCGCGCGTTCTACGACGACGACGTCTCGTACGCCCGGGCGCAGCGCGGGCAGGTGCTCAACACGCTCTCGCGTCTGCCCTGGACGGCGACGATCGACGCCTTCCAGCACTGGGTCTACGCCCACCCCGGGCACACCCGCGCGGAGCGCACCGCCCACTGGCTGAGCCTCGACGACCGCTTCGGCACCAGGTGCGACTGGTCCGGGCTCGAGGCGTTCCGCGCCACGATCTGGCAGCGCCAACTGCACCTCTTCAGCGTGCCCTTCTACTACATCGAGTACGGCATCGCGCAGCTCGGCGCGCTCCAACTCTGGCTCCACGCCATGGAGCACGGCGAGCGCTCGGCCATCGAGCGGTACATCAAGGCCCTGTCGCTCGGCGGGTCGCGCCCGCTGCCCGAGTTGTTCGACGCCGCGGGGCTGACGTTCGACTTCGGCACCGAGACGCTCGCGCGCCTCGCGGCCCGCGTCGGCGAGTACCTCGACCGCCTGCCGGAGTAGTGCGCGATGCCCGACGACGCGCCCCAGAGGGCGGACCACGCGCCCGCGCACATGCCCCCGGATGAGTTCCGGCGCCTGGCCGAGCGCCTCGCGTCGTGGATCGCCGACTACTGGACGCGCGTCGAGCGCCTGCCGGTGCGCTCGCCCGCGTCGCCGGGCGACGTGCTCCGCGCGCTCCCCGAGCACCCGCCCGAGACGGGCGAAGACCTCGGGGCCGCCCTGCCCGCCGACCTTGACCGCCTGATCGTGCCGGGCCTGACGCACTGGCAGCACCCGATGTTCTTCGCGTACTTCCCCGCGAACATCTCGGGGCCCAGCGTGCTGGGCGAACTTCTCGCGGCGGGGCTGGGGGTGCAGGGCATGCTCTGGTCCACGAGCCCCGCGTGCACCGAACTCGAGATGCGCGTGCTCGACTGGCTGGGCGAGGCGCTGGGCCTGCCCGAGTCGTTCCTGTTCCGGGGTGGGGGCGGGGGCGTGATCGACGGCACAGCGAGCGAGGCCGTGGTCGGCGCGATTCTCGCCGCGCGACACGCCGCGCTGCGCACGCTCGGCGATGGGGCATCGCCCGACGCCCGGCGCGACCTTGCCTCGCGCCTCGCGCTCTACACGAGCGCCCAGGCGCACTCGTCGTTCGTGAAGGGCGCGGTGGTCACGGGCTTCGCGCTCGACGCGGGCGACCGCTCGCGCGTGCGACTGATCCCCACCGACCCCGCGGGCGCGATGGACGTCGTCGCCCTGGGCCGCGCGATGCGCGAGGACGAACACGTGGGGCTCGTGCCGTTCTTCGTCGGCGCGACGCTGGGCACGACGGGCGCGACCGCCGTGGACTCGCTCCCGGCGATTGGGCGCGTGCTCGACGAGTGCGCCGGGTCGCGTCCGTCCGCGCTGCGTCCGTGGCTGCACGTCGACGCGGCCCACGCCGGGGCGATGCTCGTGTGCCCGGAGTTCCGCGCCCTCGCCGAGGGGCTTGCGCACGCCGACTCGTTCTCGTTCAACCCGCACAAGTGGCTGCTGACGAACTTCGACTGCAACTGCCTCTGGACGCACCGCCCGCGCGACCTCACGGGCGCTCTGTCCATCACGCCCGAGTACCTTCGCAACGCCGCCAGCGACCGGGGCGCGGTCGTGGACTATCGCGACTGGCACGTGCCGCTCGGGCGTCGGTTCCGCGCGCTGAAACTCTGGCTCGTGATGCGCCACTACGGGCTGGACGGACTGCGCGCGTACATCCGCGAGCACGTGCGCCTCGCGGCGGTTGTCGAGTCGTGGGTTGCCGCCGAGCCGCGCCTGGAACTGGCGGCCCCGCGCACGATGAACCTCGTGGTCTTCCGCCCGGCCCCGCGCCCGGGCGAGACGACGACGAGCGTGAACACCCGCGCCGCCGCGCTGCTCGAACGCCTCAACGCGTCGGGGCGGATGTTCCTCACGCACACCACGCTGCCCGCGACCGATCCGAACGACCCCACGCCCCGCTACGTCCTGCGCCTGTGCGTGGGGAGCGTGCAGACGCGTGAATCGCACGTGCGGCAGGCGTGCGACCTCATCCGCGAAGCGCTCGACGCCGAGCCGGCGTCGGCGGGCTGAACTTGCACCATCGGGCCGATCCGCACTATTGGGCGGCCCGCTTCGCGGCCTCGCGCTCGATCGCCCGGGCGAGGCGTGCCTCCAGGTACGTGTCGCGCGTCGCGGCGACCGCCGAGCCGACGTTGATGCCCCGGGCGCTCAGCGCCGGGTCGGTGGTGAACGACGCCGTCTGCCACGTGCGGCTCGACACGCGCAGCCCGGGCGACTGCACGCGGTAGACCGTCACCTCGACGCGCCCGCGCGTGGGGTCGGCGCCTTCATCCCCCTCGAACGTCACTCGCACGCGCCGGCCCTGGCGGTTCAGCAGGTCGGAGACTTCCTGCGTGAGCGTCGTCTGCTCGGTGTCCCACGGGGCGGCGAGCCCGGGCGACGCCTTGTCGCGCGTTGTCACGACGCCCTCCGCCGCGTCCACACGCTCGAGCGTGAACCGCGAGCCGCGCAGCACGTCGCGCGTCGCGTCGAACACGGCCGGGTACGCGCCCGGCGCCACGACGAACTCGCCCGTGCCCCTGGCGGCACACCCGCCCAGCCCGCTGGCCGCGGCACAAGCGACAACGCCGGCCACGCACGCCGCGAGCACGAATCTCACCCTCGCCACGCTCGGTCCACGCATGGGGCAAGCGTACCGCCTCCACCCGCCGCGCGGTATCGTGCCCCCATGGCGCTTCTCCGCCCCCTGCTCGCGTGCCTGCTGTGTGCCGGTGCGGCCCTGATCGCCGCACAGCCCGCGGGGCAGCCGGTCGGTCAGCCGGTCATCCAGCCCGCCCCGTCGGCACCCCCCGCCCCCGACGTTCCGGGCGCGCTCGCCCGCGCGGGCGACCTCCTCACCACGCAGCGCGGCACCATCCCCATCATCCTCACCGCGCCGCACGGCGGGGCCATCCGCGTTCCTGGGAGCGCCGACCGCACCACCGGCATCAGCGTCCGCGACACCCACACCGCCGAGATCGCCCTGCTCGTTGCCCAGCGCCTCACCGAGCGCCTCGGCCAGCGCCCGTACCTCGTCATCGCCCAGTTCTCGCGGAAAGACGCCGACGCCAACCGCGCCCCGGGCGAGGCGTACGAGAACGACGCGGCCCGGGCCCAGTACGACGCGTTCCACGCCGCCGTGCGCGACGCCGTGGACGAATGCCGGCGCCTGCACGGGCGGGCAATCCTGCTCGACATCCACGGGCAGGCCCGCGTGCCCGGCGCGATCGTCCGCGGCACGCGGAACGGGCGCACCGTCACGGCCCTGCGCGAACGTCACGGCGACAGGGGCGTCGAAGGGCCCGACAGCCTCTTCGGGCTGCTCAAGGCCGCGGGCTATGCCACGCTCCCCGAGCCCGGCACGCCCGAATCAGGGCTCGGGCGCGAGACGTTCTTCGACGGCGGGTTCATCGTCGAGCACTACGGCAGCCACCAGCCCACGGGCGTCGACGCCGTCCAGGTCGAGATCGGGAGCGAGTTCCGCACGCCCAGCCCGTGGACATTCGCCCGCGACCTCGCCGACGCCGTCGCCCGGTTCTACGAGGCGTTCGTCCGGTGAGCGCGGCCCGCTGCCGTCAGTAGGCGCGCGGGCCGGACGGGCGCCCCCAACTCCTGCCCCCAACATCCGCCGCACACCCCCGCACGGGTGCTCGCCTCCTATCGTTAGTGTTCGCGCCGGGCCCCGTGGGGACCAGCGCCGCCACCAGGGAGTTCCGATGTCCGACGCCGCCGCCCGGGGCACGCCCCGGCCTGACGCCCAGACCGCACCTTCCCCCGTCCCCACGCGCGATCCCGGGCGGGTCGTGATCCTCGGCGCCGGCCCGACGGGACTGGGCGCCGGCTATCGCCTTCGTGAACTCGGGCACGAGAACTTCGAACTCTTCGACCGCCACGCGTACGTCGGGGGGCTCGCGCACAGTTTCACCGACGACGCCGGATTCACCTGGGACATCGGCGGGCACGTCATGTTCAGCCACTACACCTACTACGACCGCTGCTTCGAGCGCCTCATGGGCGACGAGTTCACGCTGAACAACCGCGAGTCGTGGGTGCGCATGATGGCGCGCTGGGTCCCCTACCCCTTCCAGAACAACGTCCGCTACCTCCCGCCCGAGGCGTGCTTCGAGTGCCTCCGCGGGCTCATCCGCGCGCAGCACGGCAAGGGCCGCGTGCCCTCCCCCGGCGCCGCCCGCAACTTCGGCGAGTTCATCGACGCCGTCTTCGGCGAGGGCATCGCCACCTACTTCATGCGTCCGTACAACTTCAAGGTCTGGGCCTACCCGCCCGAGCGCATGAACAAGCAGTGGATCGGCGAGCGCGTCGCGGTGCTCGACGTCGAACGAGCCCTCCGCAACGTCGTCCTGGGCACCGACGACTTCGGCTGGGGGCCCAACAACCAGTTCAAGTTTCCCCTGCGGGGCGGGACGGGCGAGTTCTACCGGCGGTTCGGCCCGGAACTCGGGCTCACCCAGGACGGGCGCGAGACGCCCGCGTCGAAGATCCGCCTGCAACGCGAGGCCGTCGCCATCGACCACGAGCGCCGCGTCGTCACCTTCCGCGACGGCTCCACCACCACCTACGACGCGCTGCTCACCACGATGCCCCTGGACGTGCTGATCGGGTCGGTGCTCAAGGGCCCGATCCCCGACGAGGTGCGCGAGGCCGCCGCGGGGCTGCTGCACTCTTCGGGGTACATGGTCGGCATCGGGCTCAAGAGCCGCACGCCCGGGGGCGGCACGCCCAGCACCATGAGTTGGATGTACTTCCCCGAGGACAACTGCCCGTTCTACCGGGCGACGTACCTCTCGAACTACTCGCCCTTCATGACCCCCGACCGCCACAACTACTACTCGCTGCTGTGCGAGGTGTCCGAGAGCCCCGCGAAGCCCACCCCGGGCGACTTCGGGAAGAACCCTGACGCGGTCGTCGAGGACGTGATCGGCGGGCTCGAGCGGGCGGGCCTGCTGGAGCCGGGCGAGCGTGCGAACATCGTGAGCCGCTGGTGCTACTACGCGGACTACTCGTACCCGACGCCGAGCGTCGAGCGGGACGAGATCCTGACCGTGGTGATCCCGTGGCTGGAGGCCCGGGGCATCTACTCGCGCGGGCGGTTCGGGATGTGGAAGTACGAGGTCGCGAACACCGATCACTCGCTGATGCAGGGCGTGGAACTGGTGGACCGCCTGCTGCTGGGCACGCCCGAGACGACGATCGGGATGGTCTACCGCGTGACCGACGACGGGCGCAACGCCGCGGTGCACGAGCGCCCCGCCCACGCGGGGAGCGGCGAGAAGCGCCTGGCCCCCGCCGTCCCGGCCCCCGCCGTCCCGGCCCCCGCCGGGGCCGAGGTCAAGCCCATGCCCGCCCCGGCAGCCATCGGCGATGTTCCCAACGGGGACGTCGGCGAGGACGAGGTCGGCATCACGGGGCGGTGACGGCGGACGAAGTGGCCGAGTGAAGTGGTCACGTGGCAAAGTGCCTGCGTGACTGCATGCGCACTGTGCCACTTTGCTATTGTGCAAGTTGAGCATGCCAAAGCACAACGCCCGCCCCTTGCGGGACGGGCGTTGCGAAGATCAGAGATGGTGTTCGACGCCGCGTGAGTCACGCGGATCGAACGACCGGATTACCAGATGATCTGGCCCTGGAAGGCCACGACGAACTCGCCGTCCTCGGAGTCGCCGAGGAACACGTGGCGGGTGTTGCCGATCTGGCCGCCGGAGCCGAAGAGGTTGAGGGTGTCGTTGAAGGCGTAGCCGGCCTGGACGGTGAAGCGGGCGGCGTAGGACTCGGGGGAGAGGAAGTAGTGGACGCCGGCGGTGGCGAAGTGGATGTCGGTGTCGCCGCCGTAGGCATCGTCGTCGAGGAAGATGCCGTCCCAGCGGGCGAAGAGCTCGACCTGCTCGGTGACGAAGAAGCCAGCGCTGATTTCGGCGCCGAAGTTGTCGACCTCAGACCCGCCGGTGGGGTCGACGCGCGAGCCGTAGAACGCGCCGAAGAGGTTCCAGCCGGCGCCCTTGTACTGGGCGTCGATGGTGTAGTCGAGAACGTTGGCGTCGGTGGTGGAGCCCGTCTCGCCGCCGAACTGGTAGTTGATGCCGGCGCCGATCAGGAGGCCGTCCTCGCTGTTGCTCTGCCAGGAGGACATGTAGTTCCAGGTGTTCCAGTCGGTGCCCATGGCCATGAACTCAACGCGGACGTTGAGCCCGAGGTCGACGGAGCCGGCGTTGAAGTCGACGTTCTGGCCGCCGAAGCCGCCGCCGTCACCGAAGATGTTGCTGCCGTCGTGGATGCCGCCCATGACGCGGAACTGCTCGGCGGTGTAGGCGAACTGGAAGCCCTGGACGTAGCCGCTGGAGAAGGTGGCGTAGGCGATGGAGCGGTCCATGCCCTGCTGGAACTCGCGGTCAACGAGCTGGGCGCGGTGCAGGCCCAGGTTCTGCTGACCCCAGCGGACGGTGAAGCCGTTCTCGAAGTCGTACTGGCCCCAGGCTTCCTCGAGGGCGAACACGCCGCCGCCGGGGTTCTCGTCGGAGAAGTTGCCCTGGATCTTGTAGGACAGGTTCTTGTCCCAGATCGTGCCGTGCATGCGGATGCGCTGGACGGGCAGGTTGGCGCCCTGGGTGAAGTCGGCCTGGTTGCCGACGGTCGCGTCGTCACGCAGGGAGACGCCCCAGCGGAAGGTCGAGGTGCCGCCGATGCGGAGGGTGTTGTTCCCGCCGTCGCCGATCTCGAAGACCCCGCCGTTGAACCCGGAGGACGGGGCCAACTGGCTCGTCCGGTTCGCCGCGTCCGCGCGGAGTTCCGCGTCGGTGCCCGCGAAGGCCACGCTCGACATCGCCAACCCAGCCGCCGCCACCATCACCTTGGTCTGACTCATCTGTGTCAACTCCTTGCAAGGGACCCACTGACTTCTCGCATTCCTACCCGGCTCAGGGCGGCGTGCTCGCCGTCCTTCCGGCACACGGGGCGGCCACGAAGCCGTCCCGTTCAACTCGCAGCCCGGTTGCGGCGGGTCGTCCCGCTGCCCGCCCCGAGCCGGGGCCTCACGCCCCTGTGTGCCCGACCTCGCCGGGTCGGCGCTCTCCCGGGGGCTCCGCCCCGGCTCCTTCGGACCTCCAAGGTCCGATCACTCTCACGTTCTTCGGTCACCGCACCACGATCCACACGAATTCAGCCGTTCCCAGTTTCCGTCTTGCTCGCCCGATCCTGCGATCGTTCGCCGCGGACAACCGCCCCGGCCGCCGCCTGAGAAGGAAGCGGGAGGGCCGGACTATACCCCCCCTGATTAGCGAACGCAAACCGGCATGGTCAGAATTTCGACCACCCCCCATCCCCCGCACAAGTTTTCCACGAAACCATCTCCCAGGTTGGGTGTCCCCCCAAACCTTCACACAATCCAAACCACCGAGGGGTAGACCCGCCCCGCTTCTCCGTTTACGCTGTACCCATACAGACCCGAACACTCCATGAAGACGCAACCGCCATCCGTCATTGAGGTTAAGGACTCCGCCATGTCCAGCGCCCGCAAGCACGTCCTCGTGGTCGACGACGAGAAGGACCTCGTCGAACTTCTCACGTATAACCTGAAGCGGGCCGGCTTCGAGGTATCTGCGGCTTTTACCGGACGTCAGGCGCTCGAGCGCATCGCCCAGGAGCCCCCGGACCTCATCATCCTGGACATCATGCTCCCGGAACTCTCGGGCACCGAGGTCGCCAGCCGCCTGCGCTCGAACCCCGCCACCGCCTCGCTCCCCATCATCATGCTGACGGCCAAGAGCGAGGATGTCGACCAGATCGTGGGCCTGACCGTGGGCGCGGACGACTACATCCCCAAGCCCTTCGCGATGAAGGTGCTGCTGGCCCGGATCGAGGCCGTCCTCCGGCGCGCGGGGCGCACCGGCGCCGAGCAGCGCACCGCCACGATGGGCGGGGTGACGATGAACCTCGAGACCCACGAGACGATGGTCGACGGCGAGCCCGTGAAACTCACGCTGACCGAGTTCCGCCTGCTCAGCGCCCTGATCCAGGCGAACGGGCGGGTGCTGTCGCGGGCCTCGCTCATGTCGCGCGCGATGGGCCCGGGCGTCACCGTCACCGAGCGCACGATCGACGTCCACGTCACCGCCATCCGGAAGAAACTCGGCGCGCAGGCCGGGCTCGTCAAGACCGTTCGCGGCGTGGGCTACCGGGCGACGCCCGAGATGGAAGGCGAAGAGTCCGCCGGCGAGGCGTCGTCGGCGTCGCTCCCGTGAGATCCGCGTGTTCGTCGCCCAGCCCGCCGCGGACATAGGCGGGCCCGGCTCTGTCGTACAGTCGCCCCATGCCCACCCCGCCCGCCGAGCAGACCCGCGCCTGGCGACTGGGGCTGGTCCTCGCGCCCAGCGCGGTGCTGCTGGGCGCGGCGGCCGCGGGGTGGACGGGTCCTTGGGCCCTCGGGCTTGGGGCGGCCCTCGCCGCGGGATGCGGGCTGGCGGCGCTGCTGGCCTTCCGCACGCCGCCGCGAGATGTCGGGGCCAAGTCCGAGAACGGAACGTCCGAGAACGCCTTGCCGGCTGACGTAGCCCGGCGCGAGCGCGACGAACTGCGCCGGGTGCTCGAGGGCGTGCCCTCGCCGGTGATCGCCCTCGACCGGGCGGGCGTGGTGGTGGCGCACAACGCCTCGGCCCGGGAGTTCTTCGCCGACCGCCCCGGCGCGCTGCTCGGGCTCACGCTCGAGGAGCTCTTCACCCAGGCCGAGGTGCTCGGGCAGCACTCGGCGGCCCTGGCGGGGACGGCGCGGACCGGGCAGATCCGCGTCACCACGCGCGAGGGCGTCCGCACGTTCCAGGTGCTGACGGCCCCGGCGCCCCGAGGGCCCGGGGCTGGGGGAGCGGGCGGGACGGGGAGTACGGGCGGGGGCGTGGCGGTGGTACTGACGCTGCGGGACGTCACCGAACTCGCGACGGCGGTGCAACTCAAGACCGACTTCGTGGCGAACGCGAGCCACGAACTCCGCACGCCGCTGTCCTCGATCCGGGCCGCCGTCGAGACGATGGCCGACGGCGCGTGGGACGACCACGCGATGCGCGGGCGGCTGGCGCAGTTGATCGCGCAGAACGTCGAGCGCCTGGAGGACATGGTCCGCGACCTGCTGGACCTGTCGCGTCTGGAATCGCCCGAGGCGCCGGTGCAGTCGGTGCCCGTCGATCTGCGGGAGGTCTTCGCCCAACTGCGGGAGACCTTCGGCACGGAGGCCGCCGAGCGGTCGCTCGCGCTGGCCTTCGAGCCCGCGCCCGGCACGACGGCGCTCCGGACCGATCCGCGCCTGCTGCACCTGATCCTGAAGAACCTGCTGGAGAACGCGATCAAGTTCGCGTACGCGGGCACGACCGTGCGCGTCGCGGCCGAGCGTGCGGGCGAGATCGACGACCCGACGCGCCGCGTGGGCCTGCGCCTGCGCGTGATCGACCGGGGGATCGGGATCCCCCTCGCGAACCAGCAGCGGGTCTTCGAGCGGTTCTACCAGGTCGACCCCGCGCGCTCCGGCGGGGCGCCCCGGCGCGGCACGGGCCTGGGGCTCGCGATCGTGAAGCACGCCGTCAAGGTGCTGGGCGGCACCATCACCGTCGCCTCCATCTGGAAAGAGGGAACGACGATGACCGTCGAACTGCCGGGCGTGATCGAGCCGGCGCCGGCGGCCCCGGCTCCGCTCAGCCCCGCGTCCGCTCCCCCGGCCCATCCGTCCGGATGATCCCGTCGAGCCCGCGCAGGCCCAGGGGCTCGCGGGTGAAGAAGGGCTCGGCGTGCGTCGTGCCGATGCGCGTGCCCCAGTACGCCGCGAACGAGAGGAGCAACTCGGGCAGGTCGCTGGTCACGAGCGTCGCGTTCGGGGCACGCCCCGCCTCTCCCTTGGGATCGCCCGCGGCGAACGCCGGCGCTGCGTCCTCCCACGGGCCGAACTGCGAGCGGTAGGCCCGCACCGCGGCGACCTTCGCCGGGGCATGCCCGGTGATGTCGATGCAGAACTGGGGGACCGCGGCGCGGCGGAGGTGCGAGACGTCGTAGTAGAACAGCCACGCGGGGTAGATCGGCGGGCCGATGCCCGCGAACCCGGGGGGCACGGGCATGTCGATCTTGGTGAGTTTCGCGTCGAAGCGCGCGTCCTCGGCGATGCGCGTGGCGGCGAGGTGGTCCGGGTGCGCGTCTTCCCAGTGGGGCACGAAGAGCACCGAGGCCTGGTGGGCGCGGATGACGCCCGCGACGGCGTGGCGCGCGGGCACGCTGTGCGTGAGCGTGCGGTTGGGCAGGTCGAGCAGCACGCGCGTGACGGGCTCGCCCCCCGGGGCCTGCAGGTGCGTGAGGGCGTCGGCCGCCTCGCGCAGACGCGTGGCGCGATCGCCCCGGGGCGTGGGGCTCCCGTCGGTAAGGTCGCAGATGAGGACGCGGTGCCCCTGCGAGGCGAGCAGGCGGATGGTCCCGCCCATGCCGATCTCGGCGTCGTCGGGGTGGGCCGCGATGACGAGGATGTTCATGGCTGGCGGCTCGGCGGGTGCTTACTGGGTGGAATCGTCGGACACGACGACGAGCGTGACGAGTTGGGGCGTGCCGTCGTCGCCCGCGAGTTCGATCTGTGCGAGCACGACCGGCTTGGGCGGCTCGCTCGAGAAGAACCCGCCCGCGCGGAAGGTCTGCCCGTAGTGGTCGACGAACTCTCGCAGGTCCACGTCGACCCGCCCGCCGATGGGGACCGCGTCGATGGCGCGGGAGAACCGCATGTTGAGCCACAGGCGTGACGCGGGGAACGACCGCGCCGTGGAGTTCGTGAACTGCAGGCGTGTGCCGCGTCGGAAGACCTGGATGTCGGCGACCCCGGCCTTGGCCGCGGCCTCCGGGTAGCGCGGGGCGGCCCCCTCGGCCCGGGGCGTGCCGGCGCACCCCGCGAGCATGGACGCCAACGCGCCTGTCGCGAGCACCGCGCCCAGCAGCACGCCGCTCAGCAGCACGTCCCTGGGGGCTTTCCGAAGATTCAACGCACGGGTGACACGCGGCATGGAAGGCCCCTTCGCGCCCGCCCCCCGCGGCGGGAGGTTCGGACGCGTTCACCTATAGTCACCCGCATGACGCCCGAGGGCAACACCCACGTCTGCGCCCCGGGCGGCAACGCCACACCCCCCACCCCCGCCATCGCCCCCGGGGGCGAGTCGATCGATCCCCGGCGTGTGGCCGAGGCGCTGGGCGCGTCGGGCGGCGTGGACCCGCGGGTGCGGGCGGTCGTGCCGGGGTTCGACGCGCCCTTCTTCCAGGCCGGGCTGGCGGGGTATTCCGACGCCGCCATGCGGATCATCGCGCGCCGGCACGGCTGCCCGTACTGCGTGACCGAGGCGCTGCTGGACCGCACGCTGCTGGCCGGGGGGCGCGGCTTTGCAAAGGCCGACCTGGGCGAACTCCACGACAACGTGCCCGGGGGGCACGAGGACACCCCGCTCGCGGGGCAGATCATGGGGAGCGAGCCGGCGGAGATGGCGGCGGCGGCCGTGAAGATGATCGAGCAGGGCGCCCGCCACGACAGGGCGTATCGCGCGCTTGCGTACGCCGATTCGGGCACCTTCACGCCGACCACGCACCTGCGCCTGCCCGGGGGCGAGCAACTCGGGCGCGTCGGGGGCGGCACGAGCGAGGACGACAACGACGGGTGGGGATCGTGCGACCCGGAGGAGAGTTCCGACAGGCCGGGGTCGGCGGACGCCGAAGCGCCGGATGCGCGCACCGCGCATGTCTTGGGCCCGCGGGGCTCCGCGGCGACGCTTCCCCAGGCGTCTTTCGCGGCCATCGACGTGAACCTGGCGTGCCCGGTGAAGAAGATCGAGCGCAAGGCGCGGGGCGGGCACTGGCTGACGGAGCCCGAGGGGGCGATCCGGATTCTCGAGGCCGTGCGCGAGGCGGTGCCCGCGCACGTCGCGTGCAGCGTGAAACTGCGCCGGTCGTTCGACGACACGCCCGAGATGGCGGCGAACGTTGCGCGGATCATGGACGCGGCGTACGCGATGGGCTACGCGTGGGCGACGGTGCACGCGCGGACCGTCGAGCAGAAGTACGTGGGCCCAAGCCGCTGGGACCTGCTCCGCGACCTCATCCGCACGGTGCGCCGGACGCGCCCCGACGCGATCGTGTTCGGGAGCGGGGACGTGTGGGACGCGCCGGACATCTTCCGGATGATCGCGTACACGGGGGTGCAGGCGGTGGCCGTCGCGCGCGGGTGCATCGGCAACCCGTGGATCTTCCGCCAGGCCCGCGACCTGATGGCGGGGCGCGACCCCCGCGGGCCGACGATCCCCCAGCAGGCGACGGTGCTGCGCGAGCACTTCGCGCTGCTGCTGGCGGTGAATCGCGGCGCGCGTCACGCCGAGGCGCTGTCGTCGCGCCAGATCCGCAAGTTCGGGATCCGCTTCGCGGCCCACCACCCGCGGGGCGACGAGGTGCGGCGCGAGATGATCGCGGTGAACACGCGCGAGGACTGGGAACGCGTGGTGACGCGCTGGTACGACGGGGCGGGCGCGGGATGAATCGGGCGTGCCGTGCGCGCGCTCAGAACGGCTGGGTCTTGGGCCCCGAGGCCGGGTCGGGGGAAGGCCGCTCGGGGGGAGTCTGCACGTCGGTCGGCCGCGCGCCGGGCAGCCCGGCCGTCTCGCCGGCCCGTGAATCGCCCGCGCGTGAGTCGCCGGCCCGCGAGTCCCCCGCGCGGGTGTCGGCGGCGCGCGTCTCGCCGGCGGGGTAGGCGATGCGGACGTGGTGCATGCTCGTGAGCGTGCGGACGATGCTCTCGACGATGAGGTTGAGGTCGCGGAGGGTGAGTTCGCAGTCGTCGAACTGCCCGTCCATGAGGCGTTTGTGCGCGATCGAACGGACGAGTTGCTCGATCTTCGCGGGGCTGGGCTCGGGCATGGCCCGGGCGGCGGATTCCACCGCGTCGGCGATCATGAGGATCGCGACTTCCTTGGTGCGGGGCTTGGGCCCGGGGTAGCGGAACTCGAGTTCGTCGGGGACGTACGTGTCGTCCTCGACGGGGCGGCCTTCGGCGTCGCGCGGGGCCGTCGCGAGCGCCTGGGCCTTGGCGCGGTGGTAGAAGTACTCGACGAGCGTCGTGCCGTGGTGGGCCTCGATGAAGTGCTGGATGCGGGGCGGGAGGCGGAACTCGCGGGCCAGTTCGATGCCGTCCTTGACGTGCGCGACGACGATGAGCAGGCTCATGGCGGGGCTGAGGCGGTCGTGGCGGTTGGGCCCGCCCCCCTGGTTCTCGACGTAGTACTCGGGCTTGCTCATCTTCCCGATGTCGTGGTAGAGCGCGCCGACGTAGGTGAGGAGGCTGTCGCCCCCGATGCGTTCGGCGGCGGCCTCGGCGATCGCCGCGACGTTGAGCGAGTGGGTGTACGTGCCCGGGGCGCGCTGGGCGAGTTCGCGGAGCAGGGGCTGCTTGGGGTCGCGGAGTTCCGCGAGCGTCATGCCCGTGGTGACGTTGAACGCACGCTCGATGAGCGGGAGCAGGAAGAGCGTCGCGGCGCCCACGCCCACCGCGGCGAGCGCGGCGAACCCGGCGTCGAGCGCGATCTCGCGCATCGCGGGCAGAGCCCGCGGGTGCTCGACCACGCCGAACAGCGCCGAGGAGACCGCGACGGTCACCGCGGTGATGAGCGTGGCGCGGAAGAGCGTCCCGCGATCGCGGATTTCCTTGAGCGACCAGACGATCGCGCCCGTGCCCGCGACGATCACGCCGTAGGCCCCGATGGTCTCGCGGAGCGCCACGCACACGAGCAGCCCGTGCAGGAGGGCGAAGGCCAGGGCGGCCCGCCGGTCGTAGCCGACGGTGATGAGCATGGCGACGAGCAGCGTGGGCGCGAGCGTGGAGACGGCGCGCCACTGCGGGGCCCAGACCGAGAGCGTGCAGGCGAGGACGAATGTCCCGCCGAGGATGCCCGCGACGCCCCCGATGCGCTGGGCGTTGCGCCGGATGCGCGGGCAGAACAGGAGCGTGTACCCCGATAGGGCGAGCGTGACGGCCAGGCTGACGCCCAGGAGCGACGCGTGGCGTGCCCAGCGGTAGACCCGCGGGATGCTCGCTTCGTACGCCTGCATCTCGGTGGCGACCAGCGCCGCCTGGGCTTCGGTCAGCACGTCCCCGCGCCGGTAGATGACCTCGCCCTCGCGGATGACGCGGTATTCCTGCGGGACGCGCGCCTCGGCGGCGTCCTGGGACGCGAGCGACGCCGACTCGTCGTACATGAACGTCGGGCGCGAGGTCCGCGCCACGCGCGCGACGATCGCCGGGCGGACCGCCGCCACGAACCCCGCGTCACGCGCCATCGCGCGCACGGCGTTCTCGAACGCCTCGCGGTCCTCGATGTTCAGGGCCTCGCCCCGGGGCACGCTCACCGGGTCCTTCCCGATGAGCACCAGGCGGATCGACGGGCTCGTGCCGTCGAGCGAGCCCCGCTGCCACGTCGTGCGGTCCAGGATCGGACGGCGCGCGAGCACGTCCATGAACACGCGCACGCGCGTCAGCCACGCCTGCCCGCTCTGCCCGTCCACCACCTCCGCGCGCAGCGCCCGCAGGATGTCGGGCGTCAGGGCGTACTGGTCGACGATCGCAGGGTCCACCTGCTCCAGCGTTTCGGCGGCGGCGAGGGTGCGGGGCAGGTTCTCCAGCGAGGTCTGGATGGCGTCGAGCGCGGGGCGATCCCCCACGTAGACCCGGGGCGTCGCGTCGCGGGCCGCCTGGCGCAACTGGCTCGTGAGACGCAGGTCGGGCGTGCGCAACTCCGTCCGCACCACGCGCGTGTCGATCATCACCCGCCCGGGCGCGACCAGCGGCGACGAGTGCGTCCAGATCGCCACCACCCCGCACAGCAGCGCGAACCCGACGGCGATCAGCAGCCCACCGCCCAGGCTCGGCGTCGCGAGCGCATCGACCAGCCGCCCGCGCATGCTGCCGGCCCCGTTCGACGACCGCAGCCGGTCGGCGAGTTCGCTCACGCGCGTCGGGGTGTTGGCGTTGCGGCTCATGCGATGCCGGGCTCTCCCACCCCGGTCGGGCCAACCACGGTCGGATCGGGTTCCGTCAGCGTCCGATCATCCATCGGTCGCTCCGCATCGTCCGCTTCCGGGTTATCGGCGCTGCGCTCAACGCGCGACGATGCCGGACGGCGCCCAAGCCTCGTCGGGGCGTCCCCGCCGTAGGCGTCGATGATCCGTTGGACCAGCGCGTGGCGCACGACGTCGGCGCGTCCGAACGTGACGAACCCCACGCCGGGCGTGCGTGCCAGGCGCCGGGCCGCGTCAACCAGCCCGCTCTCGCCCGGGTCGGGCAGGTCAACCTGGGTGGCGTCGCCGGTGACGATCATGCGGCTGCCGTGCCCCAGGCGCGTGAGGAACATCTGCATCTGCCCGCGCGTGGTGTTCTGCGCCTCGTCGAGGATGATCACCGCGTTGTTGAGCGTGCGTCCGCGCATGAACGCCAGGGGCGAGACCTCCACCACGTCGTTCTCCATGAACCGGCGGAGCGTCGAGTAGTCGATCATGTCCGCGAGCGCGTCGAACAGCGGGCGCAGGTACGGGTTCACCTTCGCCCGCAGGTCGCCGGGCAGGTAGCCGAGTTTCTCGCCCGCCTCGACCGCGGGGCGCGCCAGGATCACGCGTTTCGCGCGCCCGGTCTTGAGCAGGTGAACCGCCGCCGCCACCGCCAGGTACGTCTTGCCCGTGCCCGCCGGGCCGATGGCGAAGACCAGGTCGTGATCGCGGATGGCCTCCAGGTAGGCCTGCTGGTTGGGCGTCTTGGCCCGCACCGGGCGTCCCGCGGCGTAGACGTGCAGCGAGCCGTCCCACGTCCCCAGCCCCCCGCCGGGGTCATCGCCCTCGCCCACGGCGTCGGCCTCGCCCGCGATGAGGTCGAGCACGCGCTGGCGCGAGGGCATCTCCTCGCCCCGCATCGCCGCCCCGGCGAGGTACTCGAGCACGTTCCGCGCCACCAGCACCGGCGCGCGATCGCCGGTGACGTGCACACGCCCGTCCCGGGCCGCCACGTTGACCCCGAGGGCTTCGCGCAGCAACTTGAGCGTCCGCTCCGCCGGGCCGAGCACACGGACCCGATCGGACCCGCTGGGCACCTTGACGATGATCTCCAACCGGTGAGTACTCCGGCGGCTCCGCCGCGTGCGTTCGTCCATATGGTAGCGAAGGCGTCAACCCCCCCGCACCATGACCCGATCATATACCAAACTACGATCGCCCGCCCGCTCGGCGCCCCGCCACGACGCCGACATGAGCGCGTACGTCGCCGATCGCCGGGGTGTTCGCTTCCTGCGCCTTGCGGCCGCGGTACTTGCGTCGGTCGCCGTCCTCCTTCCCGGGTGCACGGCCCGGCGCTTCGACCCGCCGATCCCCTCCGACGGGTGGCGCGAGATCGCCCGGGGCGATTGGGACGATCTCGACGCCGCGGTCGAGGTCGCGTGCATGCGCCACGAGATCGCCCGCGTTTCCGCCGCCGACGAACCGACGGGCGACGCCGGCTCGCGCCGCCGCGTTTTTACGCTCGTGACCGCCGGGTCCGAGCCGGTGTCGATCCAGGCGACGGGCCAGGGCGTGACCGACCCTGGGGACATCGTGCTGACCGTCCGCGTCGGGCACTTCGGCGACGAACGCCGGGAACGGGCCATCGCCCGGACTCTGTCCCGGCGGCTGCGCGACCTCGCGGGCGTGACCGTCGCACCTCTGCGCCCCTAACCCATCTCCCCCCACTCCATCCCCACTCCTCCCCGACGGCGCACCTCGGCGCCGCCGGTCGGCGCACGGCCCGCCCCGCATCCGCCCCGGCGTGCCCGTCGAAGCCATGGGTATGACGCACCCGACCACGCGCCCTGATTCTGCTCGCCCCGGTTTGGCTCGCACGCCCTCGCCCACGCTGATCGCGGCCACGCTGCTCGCGGGGCTGGCGGTCGGTGCGGCGGCGTGTTCATCCGCACGCCCCGCGCGCCCTGTATCCGCCGGCATGACGAGCGACGCTACCGCCATGTCCGGCACGCACCACACACCCTCGGCCCCCGCCGGCGCGTCCCTCACCCCGCCCATGCCGGGCGAGACGCGCCGCGTAGGCGGGGACATGGCGGCGACGGTGATCGAGCGGAGCGGCACGTTCCGCTTCGGCTCGCTGCTGATCGACACGCCGCTGCCGGCGGGCTACCCGGCGCCGACGCCGCCGGGGTCGATCGATCTCAAGACCTACCCGGTGGTGCGTCGGGCGGAGTATCGGGCGGAGGGCGTGGGCGAGGGCGGGATGAACCGGGCCTTCTGGCCGCTGTTCAATCACATCAAGTCGCGCGACATCGCGATGACCTCGCCGGTCGAGATGGACTACGCCGACGTGTCGGGCCCGTCGGACCGCACAACGCGGAACTGGACCATGTCGTTCCTCTATCGCTACACCGACCAGGGGCCCACGGGCGAGGATGGTCGCGTGATCGTGCGCGATGCGCCGCAGGTGACGGTGCTCGCGGCGGGGGTGAAGGGCGACTACGGCTTGTCGAAGGCGACGCCCGCGATGGAGCAGATCGAGGCGTGGCTCGCCGCCAACCCGCAGTGGAAGCCGGCCGGCGCGTGGCGGAGCCTGTATTACAACGGCCCGCAACTGCGCTGGTGGAACAAGTGGGGCGAGGTGCAGATCCCCGTCGTGCCGGCGGACGCTCCGGCGGGCGCCTCCGCCGCCGCGGACGCTCGCTGAGCAGCGCCGCGCACGCGGCGCCCTGTTATACGGATCACTTCTCGATCTCGTGCGTGAGGTAGGTACATGCACAGACCGACCGGAGGAGTTCCGGGGTGAGCTTCTGCCACGCCTGGGCGCCGGCGTCGAGCAGGTGCTTGTAGTTGTCGTAGGCCCGATTGCTCAAGTAGTGGCTGCGGA
>VFQO010000382.1_pt1 | contig 49636 bp, 46 predicted proteins | sample 3512331 | NCBI WGS metagenome assembly VFQO01 (sample SAMN10412371, study PRJNA504923) | tailings metagenome | isolation source: Replicate 3 from Balatoc abandoned mine | place: Philippines: Itogon, Benguet | collected 2017-08-28 | reverse complement strand
AGAAACGTACATTTATACGTCAGTGAAATTCAAGGTGACTTCGCTGGGGGCTTACGTTTATCTTGGAATTGAAGTTGAAGTATTTTCTTGATCATCGGTCGCGGTATTTTTTTGCTCTATTGGTTTTTCTTGTCCCTTACGCGGCGGGTGCAGACAAAGGTGTCACCCGGTATCAACAACTTAACAGCCATTTCAAACACACACTTGCCTCACCTAACTCACAGTTAGAATCAAGACTTGATTCTTTACTTTCAATTGCTGCGACCGATGAGGAAAGGGCATGGCTGGTCTACCGGTGGGTGACTTATCATTTCAAACACGATGCGGGACTGGCTAACAAGATTGGGGATCCGTCACAGCATTCACTTCAGAAGCTTCATGAGTTGGGCGGCGGAAGTTGCGCTGTGTATGCGAATGTGACTCATCGCTTGATGCAGATGGCCGGTTTGGAGGTCAAGACAATTTATGGTTTGGTAAAAGGTGGTCCTGTAACCTCGCACCGGAATGGTAAACCGGTCAATCATGTGTGGAATGCGGTCAAGATCAATGGGGTTTGGAAGGTAGTGGATTCCACCTGGGGGGCTGGGTTTGTTGGTCGACATGGGTTTCAATCCCTACATAGCGATCTGTTTTTTATTTTACCGCCGGAAAGCGCCATTTTGAGTCACTACGATGGGGCGGATGAACTGGGTTATCAGCATTCGTTTGGAGTCAGCCAATCCCTGTTTGCCAAATTGCCAGACGATGCTTTGTATGCGGCTGCAGTGGGTTTGGATCCGAAATTAATAGTCGATGGGGTGAGGAAGAAGGGGCGTTTTACATTGGTGTCGATTTTTGATGTGCCTTCCGACTCTTTGAAAGTATTGTCAGCGCCTGTGAATGGTGTGCTTGACCGTGTCAGACATCGCTTCGTGATTGAATCGAATGTATTCGAAGAAATAATGATCGTTCAGGGAAAGTCATGGATACCACTGAAAAAAAGTGGCAGGGTGCACTCACTCTCTTTTGTCCCGACTCAGGGGGAACTGCTCGTTATGGGGAAACGCTCCAAGCAGTTGGAGTTTGACGCCCTTTTGGGTTATCGAGTTCAGTGACGATTAGTTACGCTCAAGAAAGGCGTGCGTAATGGCCAACCAAGCTTTCACGCCCAGCGGAAGTATTTTGTCGTTAAAGTCGTAGCTAGGGTTGTGCAAAGTGCATGGACCAATACCATGTCCATGGGTTCGGTGACCGCCATCGCCATTGCCGATCCAAAGGTAGGCGCCAGGTTTGTGTAGGAGCATGAAGGCGAAGTCCTCCGCGCCCATTGTCGGTGGCAAGCTGGTGTGAACTGCGGTTACTTCAGGTATTTCGACCAGCGCTTTCTTCGCCAATTCAGCCATGTCAGCGGAATTGATGGTTGGCGGATATTTTCGGTCAAACTCCAACTCGGCAGTTGCGCCGAAGGCGGCGCAAAGTTCGGTGCTGAGCTTTCTCATATGATGCTCAATCAGATCCAGGGTGTCTATGCTGAAGGTACGAACTGTACCCTGCAAGATCGCGTGGTCGGGGATCACATTGATTGCTTCCCCCGCCTGAATTTGGGTGACAGACAATACGGCGGGCTCCACAGGCTTGCAGCTTCTGCTGACAATGGTTTGGAAAGCCAGGATCAGTTGTGCGGCAATAACCACAGGGTCTATGCCCAGGTCCGGCATCGCTGCGTGCGCACCTTTGGCCTGAATTTTTACTGAAAATTCATTGCTCGAGGCCATGACCGCACCCGTGTGTGCAGCAAACTCGCCCTCTCGCAGACCTGGCCAATTGTGCATTGCAAACACTGCATCGACCGGGTAACGCTGAAACAGACCGTCGTCGATCATGCGTTGTGCGCCTGCCCCACCCTCTTCGGCAGGTTGAAAAATAAGGGCAACACTGCCTTTGAAGTTGGGGTTTTCTGCGATTTCCTGTGCGGCACCCAGCAGCATTGCAACGTGACCATCATGGCCACATGCGTGCATTTTCCCAGGGTGACGGGAAGCGTGCGGAAATTGGTTGCGTTCCTGAATGGGTAATGCGTCCATGTCGGCGCGAAGGCCGATCATTTTTCCTGGGCCTTGCTTGCCTTGAATAAGGCCCACCACACCGGTTTGCCCTATGCCGGTCTCGACCTCGTATCCAAGTTCGGTCAATCGTTTTGCAACAATTTCAGCGGTACGGTTTTCTTCGTAGCGCAATTCAGGGTGGGCGTGGATGTCACGGCGGGTTTTAACCCAGGATTCAATTTTGCTCGGATTCACAACAAACTTCGCGGGTTGGTACAAGCATTAAGAATCGCAGGTTTTGTCCACTGTGGCAATCACCGTGCTTTACTATGAATGTAATTGGTTCAAGGCAGGGCGGAAATGATTCAGCGAAGTGCATTGTTGGGCTTGATGTTGACGAGTGCATTTCTATTGAATGCATGCAGCACTGGGGCTTATTTCTGGCAAGCCACCACGGGTCATTTGAAGGTGTTGGCTGCTGCAGAGAATATTGATGAGGTGTTGGCGCGGTCAGATGTGTCGGACAGGTTACGCACCCAACTGGAATACGTTCAGGACATTCGTGAGTTTTCCGTGGGGCGCTTGGGGCTTCCTGACAATCAGAGTTATCGCAGTTATGCAGATTTGAATCGTGCCTTCGCAGTCTGGAATGTGGTGGCGTCCCCGGCAGATAGTTTGACTTTGGAGACCTGGTGTTTTCCTTTGCTCGGCTGCATTTCCTACAAGGGGTTCTATTCAGAGTCTAATGCAGTGGCCCTTGCGGAAAGTTTGCGGAAGCAGGGTCTGGATGTGGCCGTTCTGGGAGTGCCTGCATATTCAACCCTTGGTTTTACGCCAGACCCCGTGTTGAATACTTTTGTGAATTATCCAGCGGGAGAGTTGGCTCGGCTTGTTTTTCATGAGTTGGCGCACCAGGTGGTCTATATTGCCGACGACACGATGTTCAACGAAAGTTTCGCTACCGCCGTCGAGGAGCTGGGGGTGGTCGCGTGGTTGGCCAAGCCCGGGAGGGAGGGTTTGAAGGCGCAGTATGAGGTATTCGATTCACGCAGAAATTCCTTCCGGCTTTTGTTGGCACAAGCGCGTGATGATCTGGAGGTGATTTATGAAAGCCGCAACAGTCTGGACAGAAAGCAACTTCTTGATTTAAAGGATCAGCGTTTCAAGCAGCTTCTGGCAGATTATGCAAAATTGAAACAGTCTTGGGGCGGATGGACCGGTTATGACCGGTTTATGGCTGAGGATTTAAATAATGCAAAGTTGGGTGTGTCTGGCCTGTACACTCAGTATGTGCCTGCATTCAAGGCTTTGCATAAACTCTGCGGTCAAAGTTTTCCACGTTTTTATGCTGCCACGGAAGTGTTGGGTGAATTCCCCCGAGAACAGCGTGAAATACTGCTGGCCGAGTTGCAGCGCGCCGAGCCTTTGTCTTTTGGCTTTAAATGTTTATGAAAGCAGGCAGTGGCCGTTCTTCAACACTGGTCTGCCATCCTCGAACACCAAAAAGGATTGCGGTTCGAATGGGGTCCAGACTTCGTCGTCAGTGAGTGCGGCGGTCGCAATGACAGCAACCCGATCGTTCTGTGTTGTGACGGCACCGAAGTCGACTTGAATGTCACAGTCAACCAGATGCGCGGCTTTGAACGGATGAGCGCGAACGATGTACTCCAGCTTGGTGGAGCAATGCGTGTACATGGCCTGCCCGTTGGAGAGCAGCATGTTGAAGGTGCCGTGTTGAGCGATTTTCGAACACACAGGGCGAAGCACTTCATCGACTTCAGCGACGCTGGGGCGATTGCTTGCAGTACGGTAGCCAAACTCATTTTTCAGGGTTTGTAGCAATAGGCAGAATGCGAGTTCGCTGTCAGTTTCTCCGATGGGTAAAAAGTCGCCTTGAAGGTGTGGATTGAAATCTTTCAGATCACCGTTGTGAGCAAAAACCCAGGCTTGTCCCCAAAGTTCCCGAATGAATGGATGGCAGTTCTGCAGTTTGACTTGGCCAACGGTGGCTTTGCGGATATGGGATATCACGTTGTAGGAGCGGATGGGGTAGTTCCGGATTAATTCCGCGACAGGTGAATCGGAGGCTGGGCGGTGATCAATGAAACATCTCGCTGCGGAGCCTTCAAAAAATGCGATACCCCAGCCGTCTGCATGTTCATCGGTCAAGCCGCCTCGTTTGGCAAAGCCTTCAAATGAAAATTGGATGTCGGTTGGCGTGTTGCAGTTCATGCCGAGCAATTGACACATGGTTTAATTGGTAAATTGTTGATTAATTGATTTTTATTTTAAGAGACTTTTCATGTCTGAGAAGGATGATTTTTACAAAGACCTTTTGACCGAGGTTTTTGAGATGGGTGTTTTGGCGGCGCAACCCGAACAAGCCCTACAGGAGGCGTGGAAAGAGCAAATCATGCCTTGGTTAAGCCAATTGGCCCCGGAGCGCGAGCGCGTGTGGGTTTTTGGTGCAGGCAAGGCGGCTGCATCCATGGCCAAAGCCTTGGAGGGTGTGGCTGGATCTTCAGAAAAACTGCAAGGGTTTGTTGTAACGCGGCGCGGACATGAGGTGAAAACTTCAACGATCGAGGTGGTTCAGGCTGCGCACCCAGTGCCCGATGAAGACGGTCAGCGCGCCGCGCGCAGGCTGCACAAAGCGATTTCGGAAGTGCCTTCAAGTGATGCGGTGATCGCGCTGGTGTCAGGTGGCGGTTCAAGTTTGTTGAGCGTGCCTGTGCGCGATATTCCCTTTGTTGATTTGCAACAGTTGAACCGTGCCTTATTGACCTGCGGTGCGCCGATCGATGAAATGAACATCGTGCGCAAACATGTGACACAAACTCTGGGGGGGCAGTTGGCACAAGTCTGTCGTGCGCCCGTGTTCCAGTTGTTGATATCCGATGTACCGGGCGATGATCCTTCGTCAATCGCCTCGGGTCCATTCAGTCCGGATGAAAGCACTTTTCACGACGCAATTGAGGTAATCAAGCGTTGGGCGGTGCAAGTGCCACACTCAATTGCCAGGTATCTCGAGAAAGGGATAAAGGGTGCGGTGCCTGATACACCCAAGCGAAGTTCGCTGGTTTTTCGCAAAGTGAAAACGCATTTGTTGGCTAGTAACTTGAAGTCATTGAATGCGGTTACTCAACACCTCGAGGCCAAAGGCTATCAGGTGCTTAATCTTGGCGACACTTTGGAAGGTGAGGCGCGAGACGTGGCGCAGGTGCATGCTGCAATTGCCAGACAAGCAGCAATGGGGCGAGGTGGCTGGCCAGCTGCTCCGCTGGCAATTATCAGTGGTGGCGAATGCACGGTAACCCTGAATGACACTCAGCTAAGACAAGCAAGGGGTGGTCGAAATTCCGAGTTTTTGTTGGCCTTGGCTTTTTACCTTCGGGATTTGAATGCACCTGTTGAAGTGGCTGCGATTGCTGCAGACACGGATGGTATTGACGGTATCGGCGGGCATGCCGGTGCACTGATGTTACCGGGTGACATGCAGCTGTCCAAGGCGGCCAAGCTTGCGCCTCAGTTGCACTTGGATCAACATACCAGTTATGACTACTTTAAGAGTCTGGATCGATTGTTGGTGACTGGGCCAACCATGACCAATGTGAATGACTTGAGGATTATTCTGGTCGGCAGGCCTTGAGGAATTTTGGGCAATCTGCCTAAGGTAAAATACCAAGCGTCTACAACTATCTCTGCCCTCATGATTCAGACCATTCAAATTGCTCCGCCTGATGATTGGCATTTGCACCTTCGCGACGGCGAGGCCCTGGAGCATGTAGTTGCGGCCACGGCGTTGAATTTCAGACGCGCGATTGTGATGCCCAATTTGAAGCCGCCTGTGACCACGGTTGATCAAGCCGTGGCTTATCGTCAGCGTATTCTGGATGCCGTAGAGAAAGCTTGTCGCACAGGCGATTATTCCGCGGAGGAACAGGCCGTCATGCGTTTGTTTGAACCCTTGATGGTGCTGTACCTGACAGGTGCTACCAGCCCTCAGGAAATTGAAAAAGCGGCCAACAGCGGTGTAGTGCGAGCAGTGAAGTTGTACCCGGCCGGCGCGACCACAAATTCTGAAGCCGGTGTTTCCGATTTGCTGGGCCAATGCGGCGCTGTATTGCGGGCCATGGAGCTTCATGGTTTGCCTTTGCTGGTGCATGGTGAAGTGACGGATGCGGATGTGGATGTGTTTGATCGCGAAGCCGCATTTGTAGAGACGGTGATGAAGCCTTTGCGTCGGCAGTTTCCAAATTTGCGGGTAGTTTTTGAACACATCACCACTGAGCAAGCGGCCACATTTGTCACCGAAAATTCGGGGCGTGACGCGCAGGGCAGGCTGCTGCTGGCTGCTACCATTACGCCGCAGCATTTGCTTTATAACCGCAACGCTTTGTTCAAGGGTGGTTTACAGCCACATTGGTATTGCCTGCCAGTGTTGAAGCGCGAGGTGCATCGCAAGGCACTGTTGAAAGCGGCGACCAGTGGTTTACCGCAGTTTTTCCTGGGTACAGACAGTGCGCCCCATGCGAGGCATCTGAAAGAAATGTCGTGTGGGTGTGCTGGTTGCTATTCAGCACCCTATGCGATGGCCATGTACGCCGAAGCTTTTGAGCAGATGGGGGCATTGGAAAGCGTTGAGCTGTTTGAAAAGTTTTGCAGTTTGAATGGTCCCGCATTTTATGGTTTGCCTGTTAACGAAGGTGTGTTTGAGCTACAGCGCAAATCTTTTGAGGTGCCGCAACGGCTGCCCTTTGTGACCGAGAGTGGGATTGTGCCTTTGAGGGCAGGAGAGGTGCTGGATTGGACCGTTACCCGTCTTCGGTAATCGGTGGTGGCAGACTCAGCAGTTAGCCCCTGGCTATGGCCCTATGGTGAAAACCGTGCCCGTTTTGATCCTCGACTTGATCATGAGGGCGCTGTTGCCCGTCGGTTGAATGACCTGCGTGGAGAGACAGTCGAAACTATCCCTGTGTTTGTTCATTCGACAGAGAGTTTGGGAGCGCTGGAATATGAGCGCCTTGTGCAAACTGGCCAGATCCCGACTCGAGATCTTTCTCACGATTGGTACAACGGCCAAGTTTGGTTGGCCTTTTCCAAAGTAAAGCAGCTGATCAATGCGCTTCATGTACAGGACGCCTGTTGCTCCGCGGACCAAAGTGGAAGTTTGTCTGGCAATGGTCGAAGTCGCTTGCGCGATGCCCTGACTTTGTTCGATGAAAGCGGCGCGCTTCTTTTGACCACGGAGTGGTCGCTCTGTACGGCCTTGCTACAGCACGACTGGAAAACCTTGCTGCTTGATCAGCGAGAAAGCTGGAGTACTCGTGCCAGGGTTCTATTGTTGGGGCACGGTTTGCTCGATAGCATGATCAAAGCTCATAAAGGCTTGTGTGCAAAGGTGGTGCCCGTAAAGGTGCCTTCGCTTGACATGGAATTGCCTGAGTTGCAGCGATTGATGTTGTCGGTGGTTAAACAACTTCGCGCCCCCGGTAACTTAAGCCCCCTGCCGGTGATGGGGGTTCCCGGCTGGTTTCGCGTTTCCGAGACCCCCGGCTTTTATGAAGACTCTGCTGTTTATCGCGCGAAGCCAACACGTCGGGTTTCTTCATCTGATGAAAGATTGGCTTTTGTTTGGGATGGGTCTACACTTGCTCTCGGAAAGTGCGTCGGACAGTCGCTGCCTGAATTTCAGGGAGAGGAAAGTCCGGACTCCAGTGAGCACGGTGCTGGTTAACGGCCAGGCGCTATACGGTTTTGGCAACAAGACCCAAGGCGACGGAAAGTGCAACAGAAAACACACCGCCGATGGAAAGGTAACTTTCACAGGCAAGGGCGAACCGGAGGTGTAAGAGACCCCCGCAGTCTTGGCGACAAGGCTGGCTAGGTAAACCCCACTTGGAGCAACACCAAATAGGCGCGCAGGCGCTTGAAGCGTCAACGGCGCTCCCCGAGCGCGCGGGTAGGTGGCTTGAGCTGAAGAGTAATTTTCAGCCTAGAGGAATGATTGTCACTTTGGCTGCAAAGCCATTGAACAGAATCCGGCTTACAGACGCGCTTTCTAATCCCCTTCATCAAGATTTAATTCCCTGTTCGTTTCTTAAGACATTACTTTCAGTGTTGTCTTTATGCCTTTATTTTTTCAGCGATTTTTTTCTTGTAATTTTCTTCAAAGTGTTTCTAAGTCCTTGGTTGTAAAGCGTTTTCTCGAGAGAACTGCTTGACCGCCCATTTCATAATGCGTAAAGTGGTGATTCGTGGGGATTTGTGTGATTTTGTGGGAATTTAATTCGCGTGTATCAAGGCAGTTCTTCCTTATCCATGGATGCAAAAGGGCGCATGAATGTGCCGCAGAAGCATCGTGACGCGCTGCAAACGCAGTGCGAGGGGGCCTTGACGCTTACGAAACACCCCAACGGCTGTTTGTTGATGTTTCCGCGCCCGGTTTGGGAGCAGCATCGAGAAAAAATTGCCGCTTGGCCCATGTCTGCCCGTCCGTGGCAGCGTATTTTCCTTGGCTTTGCAACAGATGTTGAAATCGATTCCGCGGGTCGAATTCTGGTGTCCCCAGAATTGCGGGAAGCAGCTTCGTTGAGCAAGGAAGTGATGTTGCTGGGCATGGGAAGTCATTTTGAAATCTGGGATTCCACGCTGTTGAAGGTGGAAGAGGAAAAGGCAATTGCTGCGGGCATGCCTGAATCACTGAACGAATTCAGTTTCTGAAGGTGAGTGCCGATGAACACATCCCCGTGCTTCTTCAACCCACGGTTGACGCCCTGTTGCACACGCCCGACGGACTTTATCTGGACTGCACCTTTGGCAGGGGTGGCCACAGTCGGGCCTTGCTCGAGAAGCTCTCGGCTCGGGGGCGGTTGGTCGCCCTTGACCGTGATCCCCAAGCGGTTCATGCCATGGGTGAAATCGCGGATTCCCGTTTTCAGGGGGTTCGCAGCGCATTTGCCGATCTTGAGTCAGCGCTTGATTCATTGGGCATCGATCAGGTGGATGGCGTGTTGATGGATATTGGCGTCTCTTCGCCCCAAATTGATCAGGCTGAGCGGGGATTCAGTTTCCGCCGAGATGGTCCGCTGGACATGCGCATGGATCCGCAGACTGGAGAGTCCGCGGCCGATTTTCTTGCTCGGGCTGAAGCTCGGGAAATCAAAGAGGTGATAAAGAATTATGGGGAAGAACGGTTTGCTGTTCAGATTGCAACAGCGATTGTTGCTCGCCGCGCGGAGCGGCCGATCGCTACAACACTCGACCTTGCCCAGATCGTGGCAGGGGCAGTTCGCACGCGGGAGCCGGGCCAGGACCCTGCAACGCGCACCTTTCAGGCTTTACGGATTCACGTCAACCAGGAGCTTGCGCAGCTCGAACAAGGTTTAATTGCGGCCTTTAAAAGGTTGAAGGTGGGTGGAAGGCTGGCGGTGATCAGTTTTCACTCGCTTGAAGATCGAATAACCAAGCAATTTATTGAAAAGCTGGCCAATCCAAAATCGCAGCAGGATGCGCGTTTGCGCAAGTTACCGTTGCCCGAGCCTACGCCATTGATGAAAAAGCTGGATCGAATCAAGCCGAGCAAAGAAGAGTGCGAATTGAACCCCCGCTCGCGTTCATCCGTATTGCGCGTTGCTGAGAAGCTGGCCGAGTGGCCCAATGGTTCTTCGGTAGGGGGGGGCGCATGGGGCGCTTGAATATTCTGTTGCTCGCTTTGGTGATTTTTTGCGCCATGTTGGTGGTTGAGCAGCAACACGCGGCGCGAACCTTGTTTGTTGCATTGGGCCAGGAGCAACAGGCAGAGCACCAGATTGAAGTGGCGTTTACACGTTTGCAATTACAGCAAGTGGCGTTGGCCAAAGGTGAGCGGGTGGATGAGGTTGCGCGCACCCGACTGGATATGAATCCACCAGCACCGGGCTCGGTCGTTTTCATGCAGCTGGAGGGGGGCTTTCAGCGTGAGTAAAGCTGTTCGGTTCGGCGGATCAGAATTGTTGGAAATGCGATTGCCAGCCTGGCGATCGCGTTTTGTTTTGGTGTGCATCTTTCTGGCCTTTGGCGGTTTGATCGCGCGCGCAGCTTACCTGCAGATTATTTCCAACGACTTCTTGCAGGAGCAGGGGGCGAAACGCCTGGAGCGTACTTTGCCACTCCAGGCGAGTAGAGGCAGTTTGCTGGATCGCAATATGGTGGTGTTGGCTCAAAGTGTTCCGGCCCAGGCTGTGTGGTATGACGGCCGTCGAATTGTAGATGCCAAGGATGAAGATCTGCGCAAGCTTGCAGCCGTGCTTGGTTTGAAGCCCGACCGGATGATTGCCCAGATGCGTAAAGATTCCAAGCGCGCATTTGTTTATTTGGACCGTCAGGTGGATTCCGATGTTGCTGCCAAAGCAAAGGCACTGAAAATTCCTGGCCTCGGTTTTGTGACAGAGAGCAAGCGCTATTACCCCCAAGGCGAGACCATGGCGCATTTGGTGGGTTTTACAAGCATTGAAGACAAAGGTCAGGAGGGTGTTGAGCTCGCGTTCAACGATCGACTGACTGGCGAGGATGGTGAACGAAATGTGTTGCGTGATCGCTTGGGCAATGTGATCGAGGACATTCGGGAGCTGCGTCCGCCCATCAATGGTCAGGATTTGGTGTTGTCCGTGGATGCAGATGTTCAATACATCGTGTTGTCGGAGCTGAAAAAAGCGGTTGAGCAGCACAAGGCCAAGGCTGCTGCTGCTGTGGTGCTGGATGCAAAAACCGGTGAACTGCTGGCGATGGCCAATATTCCGACTTATGACCCCAACAACAGGGGGCAGTTGCATGGCGAGAAGTTACGCAACCGCGTATTCACTGACATGTTCGAACCCGGTTCAACCTTAAAGCCATTTGGTGTGGCCTTGGCGATGGAGCAAGGCAAGGTAAAAGCCAGTACGAAAATTGACACTGGCAATGGGCGTATGTCGATTGGGCCAGCCACCATCAGTGACACCAAGCCGCATGGTGTCATGACTGTCGAAGAAATCATTCAAAAGTCCAGTAACGTCGGTACCTCAAAAATTGTGCTGGAACTCGAACGAAAGGATTTGTGGGATTTTTTCAATTTGCTGGGTTTTGGGCAAACACCCGCGATTGCATTTCCAGGCTCGGTGGCGGGTCGTGTACGCCCTTGGAACAAGTGGCGTCCGATCGAGCAAGCGACCATGTCCTACGGGCATGGCATTTCAGTATCCCTGATTCAGCTGGCACAGTCGTACACCATCTTCGCAAACAAGGGACATTTCGTTCCGGCTTCCTTGATTAAACGGGGGCCGCAGGACCCCGTGGTGTCTCATCGAGTTATTAGTGAAAAGGTCGCCGACAGCATGTTGCACATGCTTGAGTTGGCTTCGGGGCCGGAAGGAACCGCGATCAAGGCGCAGGTGCAGGGCTACCGGGTTGCTGGCAAAACCGGTACAGCACACAAGCAGGAAGGCGGACGTTACGTGAACAAGTATGTGTCCTCCTATGTTGGCCTGGCACCTGTTTCTGATCCACGTGTCATCGTCGCCATTATGGTGGATGAGCCCAAAGGGGGTGTGTACTACGGTGGTTTGGTTGCTGCGCCAGTGTTCTCGACCATTACCAAAAGCGTGTTGACTCGCCTGAATGTTCAGCCCGATGCGATTGAATCGACTGAGCAGTTGCGCAAGTTTGTTGCTGCACCGAGTGCAGTGGGGGGTCGCTTATGATCAGCGCTTACCTTCATTCGGTGTCAGAGGTGTTGGCAGAACTTCATGAGCGCGGGTTCTACGCTGATTGTTCAGGCTTGGTGACAGATCACCGTCGCTTGACAGGGCCACGCGACGTTTTCCTCGCTGTCCCCGGTGAGAAATTTGATCCGCGAAATTTGGCGGATGATCTGTTGATTGAGCAAAGGTGTGGCCTTGTGCTGGTTGAATACGACGATCAGCGAGCGTACCAAAGTGCCAGTGTATTGCCCGTACTTCATCTAAAAACCATGCTGGCTGACCTGGCTTTCGGTTATTACGAAACCCCCAGCGATGCCATGACCATTATTGCGGTGACAGGAACCAACGGTAAAACCACGGTCACTCGCTGGTTGGCGCAGGCACTTGGTCATCTGGGTAAAAAAGCTGCTGTGATTGGTACTTTGGGTTACGGCAAGCCGGACGAATTGAAGGCACATACCGGTTTAACTACTCCGGATGTGGTCGGTGTTCATCATCTGTTGCATGAATTGCGGCAGGACGGCTTTGAAACAGTGTGTATTGAAGCCTCGTCAATTGGACTTGAGCAACGTCGACTGGCCTGTGTCAGCATCGATGTCGCGCTCTTTACCAATTTGTCCCAGGATCACCTGGACTATCACGGGGACATGGCTGCGTATGGTCGTTCCAAAATGATTCTGGCCAGCTGGCCTACCTTGCGGTTGGCGGTGGTCAATGCTGATGACTCCTTTGGTATGCAATTTTTGACACATGTTCAGAGCAGACACATTGATTGTTCTGCTGTGGGGCGTGCAAACAGTGCTGAGTGCCAAATCCTGAATGTTGCCCATCAAGAAAAGGGTCAACGCATTGAGTTGAAGATGAATGGTGCTGTCACCCGGATAGACACGCCCATCATTGGTGAATTCAATGCCGACAATATGGCTTTGGTCTTTGCCACCTTGGTGAGGCTTGGGTACGAGGTTAATCAGGTGAGAAGTGCTTTGGCAGGGGTTACCCCAGCACCTGGACGCATGCAGCACATTGAAGGCGAACCGGCAGTGATTGTTGATTACGCGCACACTCCCGATGCGTTGGAAAAGACACTGTTGGCGCTTCGTCCATTTGCAGATAAACGTCAGGGAAAGCTTTGGGTTGTGTTTGGTTGTGGAGGCGATCGGGATCGCAGCAAGCGCCCCTTGATGGGAGCTGCGGCAGCTAATCAGGCTGATTTCGTGGTGGTCACATCCGACAATCCACGCAGTGAAAAGCCAGAAAACATTCTGCAAGAGATAGTGGATGGAATCGACAAGGTCCTGCACGACAAACTTTATGTCCAGGTTGACCGGGTACAGGCCATTGAATTTGCTGTTACCAACGCGAGCGCCAAAGATGTTGTGTTATTGGCTGGAAAAGGACATGAAAGTACACAGACGATTGGTACACAAGTGATTGCACATTCTGATGCGCAGTGCGCGATGACCGCGCTGGCCAAGCGAGGTGCGCATGCTTGAATTGAACTGGTCTTTTGCGCATGTTACGACTGCTTTGAGCACGCTGCTGAAACAGGTTGCGCCAGGGGTGTCCGGTGCTGTGCGCATGATCCAGACAGACAGTCGTTTGGTTGAAAAGGGTGATCTGTTCGTATGCCTGATTGGTGAACGATTTGATGCTCACGATTTTGCAGAGCAGGTCATGCAGTCCGGTGCTGCTGCTTTGGTGACTGACCGCGAACTCAATTTGCCGATTGCCCAGTTTGTGGTGAATGACACTCGTCTTGCCCTTGGGGCCTTGGCCAGTGCATGGCGGCAACAGTTCGATTTGAAGGTGTTGGCTGTAGTGGGCAGCAATGGCAAAACTACCAGCAAGGAAATGTTGGGTAGCATCTGCAAGGCGCAGTATGGTAACGATGAAGTTTTGGTGACTGCGGGTAACTTGAACAATGACATCGGTGTGCCACAAACCTTGTTGAAACTGCGACCTCAGCACAAGATGGCTGTCATTGAGATGGGTATGAATCACCCTGGTGAGATTGATTACCTGGCGAGGTTGGTAAAACCCGATGTGGTGCTATTGACCAATGCGCAGCGAGAGCACCAAGAGTTCATGAAAACCGTGTTGGCGGTCGCCAAAGAAAACGGTAGTGCATTCACCCATCTATCGCCCAATGGTTGTGCGGTATTTCCGGTGAGTGCAGAGTTCGATGATTGTTGGCAAGAGATGTCAACCGGCAAAACTACCTTGCGTTTTGGTTGCGGTGCGGACTTCGATATTTTGCCAGCACGGGGTGATTCTGACCAATCCACTGTGATGCTCAGCGCTTTGGGCAAGCACATTGAATTGCACCCGAATTTTATCGGTGAGCACAACTATGCAAACGCTGCTGGCGCAGCGGCCGCTGCGCACGCCGCAGGCTGCACCCATGAAGCAATTCAAGACGGTTTGAATGCCTTTCAACCGGTGAATGGGCGCTTGCAAGTTGCCTTGAATACACCATCAATTTTGTTGATCAATGACAGTTACAACGCAAATCCAGATTCTGTGAATGCTGCAAGCAAAGTGCTCGCTCAGCAGGCCGGCAGCACTCTGTTGGTGCTGGGTGATATGGGTGAAGTGGGCAATCAGTCAGATGAATACCATGCGGAGGTCGGTGGGTTTGCAAAACAGGTGGGCGTTAAACACCTGTACGCCCTTGGCGACGCAACCAGGCACACCGTGTTGGCCTTCGGCGAGGGGGCAATACATTTCAAGAACATCGAAACCTTAATAGAAAACACCATGAATACAACGAAGCAAGGCCGGTGGTCTGTGCTGGTCAAGGGCTCCCGTTTTATGAAAATGGAGCGAGTTGTGCAAGCGCTGGTTCAACATCATTCAGGGGAGGCTAACCATGCTTCTTGAGCTTACCCAATGGCTTGCGCAAGACATTCGCGCTTTTGGTGTTTTTAATTATTTGACTTTGCGTGCCGTGTTGGCATGTGCCACGGCACTGCTGGTCGGGCTGGTGGCGGGGCCGATGGTAATTCGCAAATTGACCCAATACAAAATTGGCCAGTCCGTCCGCGATGATGGTCCTCAAACTCACCTGGCCAAAGCTGGTACACCCACCATGGGTGGTGCGCTGGTCTTGATTGGTATTGGCATTTCCACCTTGCTGTGGGCCGATCTCTCCAATCGTTTTGTGTGGGTGGTGATGCTCGTCACCTTCGGTTTTGGCTGGATCGGCTGGGTCGATGATTACCGCAAAGTGGTGTATCGCAACCCCAAGGGTTTGCCGGCGAAATGGAAGTATTTTTGGCAAAGCGTGGTGGGGTTGATTTGTGCGTTCTATCTGGCTTTTGCTGTCTCTGCGCAAAGCGGGCAGGAAGTTCTGGATATTTTTGTGGCCTGGGTTGAAAGCGGTTTTTCAATGCACCTACCCAACAATGCTGATTTGATCGTGCCCTTTTTCAAGTCGATCAGCTACCCCTTGGGTGTTTGGGGTTTTATCGCTCTGACTTACTTTGTGATCGTGGGTACCAGTAATGCGGTGAACTTGACCGATGGCCTGGATGGCTTGGCGATTATGCCCACAGTGATGGTGGCGTCCGCCTTGGCGATTTTTGCCTACGTAGCCGGCAATGCGGTGTACTCGAAATATTTGCTGCTGCCATACATTCCGGGCGCAGGTGAGCTGGCTGTTTTCCTCGCAGCCATCGCTGGTGCTGGCTTGGCTTTCCTGTGGTTCAACGCTTACCCGGCACAGGTGTTCATGGGTGATGTGGGTGCACTCGCTTTGGGTGGTGCGCTGGGCACGGTTGCAGTGATTGTTCGCCAGGAGGTGGTGCTGTTCATCATGGGCGGTGTGTTTGTGGCGGAGACCCTCTCGGTCATGATTCAAGTGCTCTATTTCAAGTACAGCGGTGGGAAACGGGTTTTCCGAATGGCGCCGCTACACCATCACTATGAGTTAAGTGGCTGGAAAGAAACCCAGGTAGTGGTTCGGTTCTGGATCATCACCATGATTCTGGTGTTGATTGGTTTGTCTACGCTGAAGTTGCGTTGAAATGACTTTCAAATTGAGTTGAAACGAATGAATTTGCTTCTTGATCAATCGGTTTTGCAAGTCGGACTCGGTGAGTCTGGCTTGGCTTGCGCGCGCTGGGTGCTTGCGCAAGGCGCCCGGTTGACTGTTATTGACACGCGCGAAACGCCTCCAGGATTGCAGGAGTTGCAATCCATTCAGCCCGACGTGCGCGTGTTCAATTCGGTAGGCGATCTGAATTGGGACTTCAATCGTGTGGTGGTATCACCCGGGTTGCCACCCTCTCATCCTCTGATGGTCGCGGTGCTTGCACACGCTGCGGAACATTCCACTTCCGTTGATTCTGAACTTGACCTGTTTGCCGATGCACTCCAGGCTTTGCAGCAAAGTAGAAACTACAAACCGCAAGTGGTAGGTATTACCGGAACCAACGGGAAAACCACCACAACTCGAATGGTGGAATGCCTCGCTCAGTTCGCTGGAAAAAAGGCACTTGCTGCGGGCAATATCAGTCCGGCTGCTCTGGACGCTTTGCGTGAACAATTGGAAGCAGATGACTTACCCGAAGTGTGGGTACTTGAACTGTCAAGTTTCCAGTTGCATTGGACCAAGCGTTTGAAGTTCGATGCATCGACCGTACTCAACATTACTCAAGATCATCTGGACTGGCATCCTGACATGCAGGAGTACGCCGAAGACAAATTCCGAATCTTTTCGGAGAATGGCGTATGCGTCCTGAATCGGGATGATTCATTGGTAGCCAATGTCAATTTACCGACCGGGGCACAGCCCATTACTTTTGGTACGAGTGCACCTGTTGATATCAATGATTTTGGCCTGATTCGTGAAGGCGGCATGTTGTGGCTGGCGCAATTGGTTGGAGACCAAGAGGTGCAGACATCCGCTCGCCGCAAAAAGCAGGAGGAATCAGAGCCCAGCCAAAAGCTGTTGATGCCGACCGAGGCTCTGCAAGTGGTGGGCTTGCACAATGCAAGCAATGCGTTGGCTGCCTTGGCCTTGTGCCAAGGTCTGGGTATGCCAATGGCCAAGTTGTTGCATGGTTTGCGCAGCTACCAAGGTGAGCCTCACCGGGTACAACATGTTGTGCAAATAGATGGTGTCGATTATTTCGATGACAGCAAGGGCACCAATGTTGGAGCCACTGTGGCGGCATTGAACGGTTTGGCCAAGCCGACCGTATTGATTGCTGGTGGGGATGGCAAAGGACAGGACTTCGCGCCACTGGTACAGCCCGTATCAAGTTATTGCAAACATGTGATTTTGATTGGCAAAGACGCTGACAACATCATGAGCGCTCTCGCAAGCACGCAGATTCCTTGTGAAAAAGCCGCTACCTTGGAACTGGCTGTCCAGATGGCTGCGAGCAAAGCCCGTGAGGGCGACTGTGTGTTGCTCAGCCCTGCGTGTGCAAGTCTGGATATGTTCAAGAATTACGTACACCGTGCAGAGGTGTTTGTGGATGCCGTTCGAGCCATCGCAGCGGACAGGGGGCAGCCATGCTAGGCAATTGGGGCAAGAAAGATCAGAACAGCATGCAGTTCAAGAGCTTGATCCCCGCCACTGCGGCGGGTGGTGGTTTGTCATCCTCCATGTACAAAGTCAACCGTGGACCTGCAGTGTCTCAGGCCATTGACCAAGGCCTGATTTGGGCTGTGTTGGCGCTGCTGTTCCTTGGGCTTGTGATGGTGTATTCCGCCACTGTGGCTTTGCCCGATTCCAACAAGTATGCCAACTATCAAACCACGCACTTTTTGGTTCGGCACGCGGTATCCATTGCAGTGGCATTTGTGGCGGCTTTCTGTGTTTTCCAGATTCCAATGAAAACCTGGCAAGAGCTGGCGCCTTTGGTATTTTTGTGTTGTATCGCGTTGTTGGTATTGGTGCTGATTCCCGGAATTGGCAAAGAGGTGAATGGTGCTCGTCGCTGGCTCTCTCTGTATGTGTTGAATATTCAGCCATCTGAATTGATGAAGGTCTGCGCGATCATTTATGCAGCCGATTACACCGTGCGCAAGCAAGCCTATATGCAGCGTTTTGGGAAAGTGTTGTTTCCGATGTTCATGGCCATGTTCCTCGTGGGTATGCTGCTTTTGCTGGAGCCTGACATGGGGGCGTTCATCGTGATTGTCACGGTGGTGTTCGGAATCCTGTTTTTGGGTGGCATCAATGCACGGGTTTTCTTTGGTGTGTTGTTCGCTCTAAGTGCGGCATTTGCCTTGTTGATCGCCTTTAGTGATTATCGCCGTGCCCGCTTGTTGGCTTACCTCGATCCATGGGAAGGCGACAACGCTTTGAACAAGGCCTATCAGTTGTCACATTCCTTGATCGCATTTGGTCGAGGTGAAGTACTTGGTGTGGGTTTGGGTGGCAGTGTTGAAAAATTACATTACCTGCCCGAGGCCCACACCGACTTTCTGCTTGCAGTGATTGGTGAAGAGCTTGGTTTTGTGGGTGTTACGGTTGTCATTTTGCTGTTCCTCTACATCGTCAAACGATGCTTTGCCGTGGGTGCCCAGGCCATTGCACTGGAGCGAACATTCTCCGGTTTGGTGGCCAAGGGAGTAGGCATCTGGATTGCAGTTCAGTGCTTTATCAACATGGGCGTGAATTTGGGTGTTCTGCCCACCAAGGGTTTGACGTTGCCTTTGATGAGTTATGGCGGCTCCGCAATCCTCGTGACCTGTGCGGCTTTGGCACTGGTGCTTCGCATTGATCATGAGAACCGAACCATGATGCGGGGAGGTGCGGCATGAGCAAAGCACAGCGATTGGCATTGATTGTTGCAGGTGGTACCGGCGGTCATATTTTCCCGGGATTGAGTGTTGCCTCCGAATTGAAAGCCCGTGGTTGGCAGGTTCAATGGGCAGGTAACCCACAGGCCATGGAAGGCCGATTGGTGCCAGCACATGGCGTTGAAATGAATACCTTGGTGTTCTCAGGCTTTCGCGGTAAGGGCATTGTGCAGCAGGTCTTCATGCCCTTGAAATTGCTGCGCGCATTCTGGACTTCCGTTCAAATTCTGCGCAGAACCAAACCGGCAGTGGTATTGGGTATGGGCGGGTATGTGGCTTTCCCGCTCGGGATGATGGCCAGCTTGCTGAATATTCCTTTGGTCGTGCATGAACAAAACTCGATTGCGGGCCTGACCAACAAATTGTTGGCCAAGCTGGCAGATCGCAAACTGGTTGCTTTCCCGTATGCACTGCCCAATTCCAACTGGGTGGGCAACCCTGTGCGTGAAATGATCTATAGCCAGCCAGAGCCCCGTGCACGTTTTCAAGGTCGCAGTGGCCCTTTGAAATTACTGGTACTGGGTGGAAGTTTGGGGGCACAGGCCTTGAATGAGGTGGTGCCCAAAGCCTTGGCCATATTGCCTCCAGATTGCAGGCCCGAGGTGGTGCATCAGGCGGGAGAGAAAAACTTGCCTGCCTTGCGCGACAACTATGAGAAGGCTGGCGTAAGCGCCCAGCAGCTGGCATTTATTGATGATGTTGCAGGTGCCATGGCTGCGGCCGATTTGGTGATTTGCAGGGCTGGGGCAATGACTGTTGCAGAAGTCGCCGCCATTGGCGTTGCAGCGTTGTTTGTGCCTTTTCCACATGCTGTTGACGATCATCAAACCCACAATGCAGGTTTTCTTGTGAAAGAGAATGCGGCGTGGCTTCGTCAGCAACACGAATTGGACGCCACATGGCTGGCCAACTGGTTGCAACAAGTCAGTCGGGAAACATGCCTTGAACAAGCAGAGCGGGCGAGGGCCTTGGCCAAACCACAAGCCACGCAGGAAGTGGCGAACTATATTGAACAGGTTGCGAAGGTATGAAACACAAGGTCAAACATGTGCACTTTGTAGGGATTGGTGGTTCTGGCATGAGCGGAATCGCCGAAGTATTGATCAACCTAGGTTACAAGGTGAGCGGTTCCGACTTGTCTGATTCTGCCGTGACTCAGCGACTGGCCAAATTGGGTGCCACCGTGTTTACAGGTCACGAACGGTCAAACATTGCGGGTGCAGATGCAGTGGTTACATCCACTGCTGTTGGCGGCAGCAACCCTGAAGTGTTGGCAGCGCGCGCAGCACGGGTGCCTGTGGTGCCACGCGCTGTCATGCTGGCCGAATTGATGCGTTTGAAGCAGGGCATTGCTGTGGCTGGCACGCACGGCAAAACCACGACCACCAGTTTGGTGGCCAGCATTCTGGCTGAAGGCAAACTCGACCCCACTTTCGTAATTGGCGGACGTTTGAATTCGGCGGGTGCAAACGCCAAGCTGGGCACTGGCGAATTTATGGTGGTTGAGGCTGATGAATCAGATGCATCGTTTTTGAACCTGATGCCAGTCATTGCAGTGATCACCAATATTGACGCCGACCACATGGAAACCTACGGGCATGACTTTGCACGTTTGAAGCAAGCTTTTGTGGAGTTCACACAGCGCCTGCCTTTCTATGGTGTGGCTGCGGTGTGCGTCGATGATCCTTGTGTGCGCGAGATCATGCCGTTTGTGTCCAAGACGATCGTGACTTACGGTTTGTCGGAGCAGGCACAAATTCGCGCGGTGAATGTGCAGGCTTGCCAGGGGCAAATGAAGTTCACTGTGTTGCGTGAAGACGAAGCACCACTGGACATTACCTTGAACTTGCCTGGTGATCACAACGTACGCAATTCACTGGCCGCGATTGCGGTGGCCACTGAAATTGGCGTATCCGATGAAGCGATTGTTGCGGCCCTCGAAAAATTCAATGGTGTTGGTCGGCGATTCCAGCATTACGGTGAGGTGGCAGCCAAAGAGGGCGGCCATTTCCTGGTGGTCGATGACTACGGGCATCACCCTGTTGAAATGGCTGCTACGCTCGCGGCCGCGCGAGGTGCATACCCGGACAAGCGCTTGGTACTTGCTTTCCAGCCCCACCGCTATACCCGCACTCGAGACTGCTTCGAAGATTTTGTCAAAGTGCTGGGCACACCAGACTTGGTGATTTTGTCAGAAGTGTATTCCGCTGGTGAAGCACCGATTGTTGCTGCCGATGGACGCTCGCTGGCACGTGCAGTACGAGTGGCTGGCCGCACAGAACCTGTATTTGTAGAAGACATGAATGAGATGGAAAGTACGATTTTGAATATCGCTCGTGACGGCGATTTGGTCATCACCATGGGAGCAGGCTCAATTGGTGCCTTGCCAGGTCGCCTGGTCGCCAGTGCTCTGGGAGGCAAATCATGAGCTCACGGATTGACGCAAAAGGCCTGGGCAAAGTGGTAGTGCTGTTCGGCGGTCGTTCTGCTGAACGGGAGGTGTCGTTGAAATCAGGCAGCATGGTGCTAGCGGCCTTGCAGCGCAACGGCGTGGATGCGCATGGATTTGATCCCGCCGAACGCAGCATGGTCGAACTGGCGCAGGGTGGATTCGATCGCGCAGTCATTTCCCTGCATGGCCGCTTCGGCGAAGACGGCACGATTCAAGGTGTGCTGGAGTGGCTGAACATTCCTTACACCGGCAGCGGTGTGGCTGCCTCGGCCCTGGCCATGGACAAAATTCTGACCAAAGCTGCATGGATCAGCCAAGGCTTGGCCACGCCCGATTACGTTCGTCTTGAGCCCGGATTCAATGTGAATGAGGTGGTGGAACGTTTGGGGCTGCCCCTGATCGTTAAACCAGCGCAGGAAGGATCGACTCTTGGTTTGACCAAGGTAAAAACAGCAGATCAACTACAGGCTGCTTTCGAGCTGGCATACAAGTACGACCCGAATGTACTGGCAGAAAAGTTTGTCAGCGGGCAAGAGTTGACTGTGCCCGTGATGGGAGAAGGCGCAGGTGCCCATGCACTGCCCGTGATTCGAATTCAGGCCCCGGATGGCAACTACGACTATCACAACAAATACATCGGCAACGAAACGAAGTACTTTTGCCCGAGCGGTCTGAGCACCGATTTTGAAGCGGAGGTGCAAGCGCTTTGCGTGAAAGCCTACCAGGTATTGGGGTGTGCTGGCTGGGGGCGAGCCGATGTGTTGGTCGATGAAAGTGGCAAACCCTGGTTGCTGGAAATGAATACCTCGCCGGGCATGACTGACCATTCGCTGGTACCGATGAGTGCACGAGCCAGTGGTGTGGAGTACGACGACTTGGTGATGCAGATTGCCGCCAGTGCGAGGCTGAAGGCATCCGGATTGAATGTAGGGGGCACACGCTAAATGCTGGGAGCAATCTGGAACGACGACAAACTCATGAGCATCATAGCCGGGCTGTTTTCAGCCTTGGCCCTGGTGCTGTTGGGTTATGCGTGTATTCAGTGGTTGATTCAGCGACCGGTGTTTGAACTAAAGCGTGTGGAATTGGTGGGCGACGTAGAGCGCGTGAACTTGATTGGTTTCAGAGCCAATGTACTTCCAAAAATTGAGGGTACTTTCTTCTCGGCCAATTTGCAGAAAGTACGCGAGCAGGTGGAAGCACAGCCCTGGGTTCGCAAAGCCATTGTGCAGCGTACCTGGCCCAGTGGCTTGCGCATCCAGATTCAAGGCCACACACCCTTGGCGCTCTGGGGAGAAACACGATTGGTCAACACGTATGGCGAAGTGTTCTCTGCCAACCTAGCCGAGGTGGCGGAAGACCAGCAGTTGGCGGTGTTGAATGGGCCAGCAGGCAGCGAGTTACTGGTTTCAAAGATGTATGTGTCAAGCATCGAGAAACTGAAAACGCTGGGTATGTGGCCCTCTCGTGTGGAGTTGTCCGATCGTTATGCCTGGTCAATTGAAACCGACACAGGTATCACGATTGAGCTTGGGCGCGCTCAAGAGAACTTCAGTATTGAACAGAAAATGGATCGACTGCTGGCGGTTTATCCAAAAATTACAAGCCAGGTGATGGCAGCGGTGGAAAGAATTGACCTGCGCTATCCGAGGGGTGTGGCAGTAAAGGGCGAGCGTCTGGCGGCTTCAAAGCCTGCTGGTGCTTCAAGCATGAAATTGAACTGAATATGAAAAATTGAAACTGGGCACCATGAACAAAGAGCCGAAAGATTTGATAGTTGGGCTGGACATTGGCACCGCGAAAGTTGTGGCCATGGTCGCGGAGTTGCTGCATGACGGCCGCTTCGAAGTCATAGGCGTGGCTCAACACGAGTCGCGGGGGTTGAAAAAGGGCGTAGTGGTCAACATCGAGTCCACGGTGCATTCCATTCAACAAGCCTTGGAAGAGGCTGAGTTGATGGCCGATTGCAAAATTAAAACCGTGCTTACCGGGATTGCCGGCAGTCACATTCGCAGCTTCAATTCCTCAGGCATGGTGGCCATCAAAGAGCGCGAAGTGACACAAGCCGATGTGGCCCGTGTGATTGAAACCGCCAAGGCCGTCAACATTCCAACCGACCAGCAAATTCTGCATGTCCTGCCGCAAGAATTTATCGTGGATGGTCAGGAAGATGTGCGTGAACCACTGGGCATGAGCGGCGTACGTTTGGAAACACGCGTGCACATCGTGACAGGGGCTGTTTCTGCTGCACAGAACATCGTGAAGTGTGTGCGCCGGTGTGGTCTTGAAGTACAGGACCTGATGCTGCAACCACTGGCTTCCAGCATGGCTGTGCTGACTGACGATGAAAAAGAATTGGGTGTGGTGCTGATCGACATTGGCGGTGGCACCACTGATATTGCCGTGTTCACCGGTGGCGCAATTCGCCACACGGCGGTCATTCCAATCGCGGGCGATCAAATCACCAACGACATTGCGATGGCTTTGCGCACACCCACACCCGATGCTGAAGAAATCAAGATTCGCCATGGCGTGGCGAAGCAGGTGCTGGCTGATCCACACGCAAAAATCGATGTGCCGGGCATTGGCGAGCGCGACCCACGAACTTTGTCCAAACAAGCCTTGGCCGCTGTCATCGAACCGCGCCTTGAAGAGTTGTTCTTGATGGTGCAACAGGTTTTGCGCGAATCGGGTTACGAAGAATTGTTGTCCTCGGGGGTTGTGTTAACGGGTGGCACCAGCTTGATGCCAGGTATCGCAGAACTGGGTGAAGACATTTTCATGAAACCTGTGCGCATCGGCGTGCCTGATTACACAGGTGGTTTGGCTGACATGGTTCGCACTCCGCGTTTTGCAACAGCAATGGGTCTGCTGCACGAGGCGCGAGCCCAACATTTGCGTGGCCGACGCGTGGCTTCACAAGGTGGCGGCTTGAAGCAAACCGTACAAAAAATGAAAGAGTGGTTTTTGGGTAATTTTTAATTGTGGTTTTTTTAATTAGTTTTTTCGGCGATGTCAATTTTTGCTAGATAGGAGGCAAACACCATGTCATTTGAAATTCTCGAGACAGAAACCCAAGGGACTGTCATTAAGGTTGTAGGTGTAGGCGGCGCGGGCGGTAACGCGGTTGCTCACATGATCGCGCAAGGCGTTCAAAACGTCGAATTCATTTGCGCCAACACTGACGCGCAAGCTTTGGCAAAAACCAAAGCCAACGTGCTCATTCAGTTGGGTAAAACCGGTCTGGGTGCCGGTGCAAAACCTGAGGCTGGTCGCCAAGCGGCCGAGGAAGACCGTGACCGCATTCGCGACGCATTGCGTGGTGCGCACATGGTATTCATCACAGCAGGTATGGGCGGTGGTACAGGTACAGGTGCTGCGCCAGTGGTGGCTGAGGTAGCCCAAGAACTGGGAATTTTGACCGTGGCTGTTGTGACCAAGCCTTTTGAATTTGAAGGCACCAAGCGCTGCAAAGCTGCAGAGGAGGGTCTTGAGAAACTCTCCAGTAAGGTCAACTCACTGATCATCGTATTGAACGAAAAGCTGCTGGAAGTAGTTGGCGACGATGCAACCCAGGAAGACTGTTTCATTGCAGCGGATGATGTATTGCACAACGCCTGCGCAGGTATTGCAGAAATCATCAACGTCGAAGGCAATGTGAACGTCGACTTTGAAGACGTGAAAACAATCATGTCTGAAGTGGGCAAAGCCATGATGGGTACAGCAACTGCCAATGGTCCTGACCGTGCCCGCGAAGCAGCAGAGCAAGCCATTGCCTCTCCATTGCTGGAGGGTGTGGACTTGTCAGGTGCCCGTGGTGTGTTGGTGAACATTACTTCAAGCAAGAGCCTGAAACTGAAAGAAACCAAAGAAGTGATGAACATCATCCGCGCCTATGCGGCTGAAGATGCAACCGTGATTTTTGGTACTGCCTACGATGAAACCATGGGTGACGACTTGCGCGTGACTGTGGTTGCAACTGGTTTGGGCCGCAAAGCCGCCAAGCCCACTTTGGTACAGGCTGAACAGTATCAGCCCATGGCCCGCACCGGTACGTTTGATGCAGTCAGTGGTCAGCAAGGTGAAACGGATTATGCCATTCCGGCCGTATTCCGCAACCCACGTGACAACGCCGCTTCCAGAGTACAGGCTTTGCAGGACAGTGGAATGGACCGATTTGACATCCCCGCATTCTTGCGCCGTCAAGCCGACTGAACGCAGCGGGTTAGTCAACGCAAGCGATCTGCTTTTCGAGAACATTTTCGAGAAGTGAATGTCCTATCAACACCCTCGGTGGTTCGCGGGTGAAGTTTGCAGTTTTGCCGAAGACTGCAAATCCGCGATCTACCCAGGGGCGCTTGTGTGGTGTATTTTTGAAGTTTTAGGAGAAGTACAAAAATGACAATCAAAATTGGTGACAAGTTGCCCAACGCAACCGTGTTCGAGTTCTTTCACGAAGAAACTGAGGGTTGCTCACTGGGCCCCAACAAATTTGAAGTAGAAAAAGAGCTGGCCGGTAAAACGGTTGCCATCTTGGCTTTGCCCGGGGCTTACACACCAACCTGCTCTGCAAAACATGTTCCTGGTTTCATTGCCAACTTTGATGCCTTCAAAGCCAAAGGTGTGGATGAAATCTGGTGTGTTTCTGTAAACGATGCTTTCGTGATGGGCATGTGGGGCAAATCCCTGGGTGCGGAAGGCAAGGTACGCATGATGGCTGATGGTTCAGCAGAGTTCACCAAGAAGATTGGCATGGAACTGGACCTGACAGCTCGTGGTATGGGCGTTCGTTCCAACCGCTACTCGATGCTGGTCAAAGACGGCGTGGTCACCCAGCTGAATGTAGAGGAGCCCGGTGTGTTCGAGAAAAGCACCGCCGAAAAACTATTGTCCCAAATTTGAGAAATAACCGAGAAAACAGGGTAATTCGTGCAATTTTGCGACACTTTTACCCAGTTTTAACCCTAATTGGAGTTTGACCTCCATAAAAAATCTTGGGTTGAACTGACCGGGTGGTTACACTTCGGTGACAATTCAAGGAAAGTTAGTGAAACAAAGAACCCTAAAACAAGTGTTGAGTGCCACAGGGATCGGCTTGCATTCCGGCAAGCGGGTCACCATGACACTGCGCCCCGCGCCGCCTGACACAGGTATTGTGTTCAGGCGCGTTGACCTGCCAGAGCCGGTGGATTTTCCCGTCAATGCTCTGGCCATTGGTGACACGCGCATGGCGTCCACACTTGAGAAAGACGGTGCCAAGGTTTCCACGATTGAACATCTGATGTCGGCTCTGTGCGGTCTGGGCGTGGACAATGCCTACATTGACCTGACTGCAGTGGAAGTTCCTATCATGGACGGCAGCGCCATCTCATTCGTGTTTCTTATTCAGCAGGCGGGCTTGGTTGAACAGTCTGCACTGAAGAAATTCATTCGGGTCAAAAAGCCGATTGAGGTTCGGGAAGGTGATGGCGCCAGCCTGAAATACGCCAGTTTGAAGCCATACGATGGCTTCCGCTTGAAGTTTGAGATTGATTTCGGTCATCCTGCGATCGACAAAACCGGGCAAATGGTAGAGATCGACTTCTCCAGCACATCTTTTACCCGAGACATTGCCCGGGCGCGCACCTTCGGCTTTACGCAAGATGTTGAAACCTTACGTAATCTGGGCTTGGCGCTGGGTGGTAATCTCGACAACGCGATTGTGATGGATGAGTACCGAATCTTGAATTCAGACGGTTTGCGTTACGACGATGAGTTTGTGAAGCACAAGGTCCTGGACGCCATTGGTGACCTGTATGTGATTGGGCATCCAATCATTGGTGAATATCAGGCCTATCGCTCGGGTCATGGTTTGAACAATCAGTTGATTCGAGCCCTGATCAAGGATGCCTCGGCGTTTGAGGTCGTGACCTTCGAAAGTGTCAGGGAAACTCCTACCGTATTTAGAGCAGATTGGGCAGTTGCTTAAACGCCCAATTGTAAAATAATATTAAACACAACAAAATCTTGTAGTTTTCGGATACATTCTAGAAACTACTTGAATTTGTGGTGTTTGTTTAAAGCTTGGGTGGCTTCCTTCAATGGCGAATCACCCAACCTGTTTTCGAGGTCCAGCCAGGCTTTTCTTGCGGCATCCGAGAAAACTGCCCTCTTTGGGCGACGCTCCAACTGCTTGGATGTTAACGGGTTGGTTTGTATTTGTAGCTGAATTTCGTTTATATTCATGCCCGAACCCTGCAGATGTTGAATCAGGCTGGGTAAGGATTGCCTCAGGCGCGTCAGCGCCGCCGGGGTCGACACGAAAATTTTTAGTTTGTCTTTTTTGATTGGTCCAACACTAAAGGTCACGCCACGCAGCGATGGCCAAGTGTGAATAATCTTCTCAAGCCGACGTGACTGTGCCGCTTGAGTGATTAAAGAGCTGGTTTGTGGTTCCTGCATCAGGCTTGCCAAGGGAGATAATGCGGAATGCTTTGGTTTCACCGGGTGTTCTCACTAAAACCCGTCAAAAACGGGTGAATTCGGTTCGCTACGCGGATTGAGGAGGTTATACATGCAGTTAATTCTTATGCGGGGTCCTTTTTCCCGCACCAGTGTACTCAGTATAAAGACCAGCCACGTTGCTATGTTGCTTGTTTTGCTGGTTATGTTTGCAGGCTCTTTCCTGGCAGCCGGCCTGTACTTGGCCGCGCGTTATGGTGAGCAGATACCGGTCGTTCAAGATATCGTCTATTCCCAACAATTGGCCAAGCACCATGATGTGGCAGAAACTGGAAGCCCCTTGGATGCGATGGCAATTCGCCTGGCGGAGATGCGCGCGCAACTGGCTCGCCTGGATGCCGTCAGTGTGCGGTTGTTGAAATCCAATGGGCTCGATACCAAGGTCCCCCTGACTGAACAACTAGGCCAAGGTGGTTTGCAGCAGAAAGATGAAAAGTCGTTGAATTACCGGGAAGTGAAAACAGCGATCTCGGATGTGGCGAGCCAAATTGAGCGACAAGCCGATGTATTCAGCATCATCGATACCGACCTTCAAAGCGCCCGCGTCAAGTTTCTCAGCGTTCCCAACGAATCCCCCCTCTCAGACACCATCGCAGTCAGCAATTTCGGTAACCGGATTGATCCATTTACCGGCCGTCGTTCGGTTCACGAGGGTATCGATTTCATTGCCCCTACAGGCACGCCCATTTTGGCAGCCGCGGCAGGTGTAGTGGTGGAGGCCAAATGGCACCCGGGCTACGGCAACATGGTTGAAATTGAGCACAACAACAAAACTACGACGCGGTATGCGCATGCTTCCAAGCTGCTGGTCAAAGCCGGCGACATTGTGCGGCTCGGTCAAAAAATTGCCTTGGTAGGCAGTACTGGCCGCTCAACTGGCCCTCACTTGCACTTCGAAGTGCGTGTAGACGGCGTGCCACAAAACCCCAACAAGTTTCTGGAAAAGAACGGTCTTCCCCGTCCCGGTCCCTCAACTGTAGCCGCCTTAAACGGCTTATTCTCGGAAAGCGCTGCTGTCCCTCTGGACTAAGCTTCGCGTGCTAAACTTCTAGGCTGTTTTTGGAATCGACCGGACCCAAAACCCGGTCGATTGACTTTCAGGCCCTTTAAGGGTCGAACCAGCCGACATTATGATCACAGACACTCTGAAAAAGCTTTTTGGCAGCCGCAATGAACGGTTGTTGAAAACCTACCGTAAAACCGTCAATCAAATCAATGCGCTAGAGCCGACCATTCAGGCCTTGAGCGACGAAGCCCTGCGTGCAAAAACCGCCGAATTCAAGGAGCGCTTGTCCAAAGGCGATTCGCTGGACAGTTTGCTGCCCGAGGCTTTTGCTGTGGTGCGCGAGGCCAGCGTGCGGGTTTTTGGCATGCGGCACTTTGACGTTCAGCTCATTGGTGGCATGGCTTTGCACCAAGGCAAAATTTCAGAAATGCGCACTGGTGAAGGTAAAACATTGGTGGCTACTTTGCCCGCCTATTTGAATGCACTGGAAGGAAAAGGCGTTCATGTAATCACCGTGAACGACTATCTGGCTTCTCGCGATGCCGCCTGGATGGGGCGGCTGTACAGTTTTCTGGGTCTGACTGTGGGTTGTAACTTGTCCCGCATGCCACATGACCAGAAGCAGGCTGCTTATGCGTCTGATATCACCTACGGCACCAACAATGAATTCGGTTTTGACTACCTGCGCGACAACATGGTCTACAGCGTGGGCGAGCGCGTTCAGCGTGGTCTGAATTACGCGATCGTGGACGAGGTGGATTCGATTTTGATCGACGAGGCGCGAACGCCCCTGATCATCTCCGGTCAGGCTGACGATCACACTGAGATGTATCGCAAACTGGATAGCTTGCCCAAGCAGCTGGTTCGCATGCAAAGCGAACAAAAGCCGGGCGAGGAAGAGGTGCCAGGCGACTTTTACGTGGACGAGAAAGGCCACCAGATCCAGATGAGCGAAGCCGGCCATGAAAAAGCCGAACAGATCCTCAGCCAAATGGGATTGCTGCCGGAAGGCGCCAGTCTCTATGATGCGGCCAATATTTCCCTGATGCACCATGTGATGGCCGCCCTGCGCGCCCATAACCTGTTTCACAAAGACCAGCACTATGTGGTTCAAAACGGTGAAGTGATTATCGTGGACGAATTCACAGGGCGCCTGATGCCGGGTCGCCGTTGGTCTGATGGCTTGCACCAGGCGGTGGAAGCCAAGGAAGGTGTTCGCATTCAGGCCGAGAATCAAACACTGGCCTCCATCACCTTCCAGAATTATTTCAGGATGTACAAGAAGCTGTCTGGCATGACCGGTACAGCTGATACGGAAGCTTTTGAATTCCAGTCCATTTATGGTCTGGAGACCGTGATTATCCCAACGCATCGACCAATTCAGCGTAAAGATGCGCAGGACAAAATCTACAAAAGCGCCCGTGAGAAATACAACGCAATTCTTGAGGACATCAAGGACTGCTATGAGCGTGGTCAACCTGTGCTGGTGGGTACCACCTCGATTGAGAACTCCGAATTAATCGCCAGTTTCCTTGAAAAGGAGAAGCTGCCCCACAACGTGCTCAACGCCAAGCAACACGAGCGCGAGGCCGAGATTGTGGCCCAGGCTGGGCGACCAAAAGCCATAACCATTGCGACCAACATGGCCGGCCGTGGTACCGACATTGTTTTGGGTGGCAATTTGGAGCGCGAACTGGCCGGCATTGAAAACAATGCCGAACTTGACGAGACGGCTAAGCCAGCCTTGATCGAGAAAGCACGCGCGGAATGGAAACTGCGCAATGAGGCTGTACTGGCCTCGGGTGGGTTGCACATTATTGGTTGCGAGCGCCATGAAAGCCGGCGTATCGATAACCAGCTGCGTGGCCGCGCCGGTCGTCAGGGTGATGCGGGTTCTTCGCGTTTTTACTTATCGATGGAAGACCAGTTGCTGCGTATTTTTGCAGGCGACCGCGTGCGCGCAATCATGGAGCGCTTGAAATTGCCTGAAGGCGAGGCCATTGAGGCAGGCATTGTGTCCCGCTCAATTGAGTCTGCCCAGCGCAAGGTAGAGGGTCGCAACTTCGACATTCGCAAGCAATTGCTGGAATACGATGATGTGTCCAATGAGCAGCGCAAAATCATTTATGCCCAGCGAAATGAAATTCTGGAATCAGCAGAAATTCGCGAAACCATTGGCAATTTGCGACATGGCGCGCTGGAGGCGGTGTTCCGTGAGTACATTCCCGAAGAATCTGTTGAAGAGCAATGGGATCTGGAAGGTTTGGAAACCGTGCTGCGCAACGAATATCAGCTTGAGGCCACTTTGCGCCAATGGCTGGAAGAGGATGCAAAAAGCTCGGACGAAGACTTTTTGAAGCGAATTCTTCAAATGGCAGATGAGGTTTACAACGCCAAGGTTCAACTGGTCGGTGCGGATTCCTTTGCCAAATTCGAGAAGACGCTGTTGCTGCAAAGCATTGACACCCACTGGCGTGAGCATCTGGCTGCCCTGGATTACCTTCGACAAGGGATTCACTTGCGTGGTTATGCCCAGAAAAATCCCAAACAGGAATACAAGCGCGAAGCGTTTGAGTTGTTTGGCGCCTTGTTGAATCGTGTGCGCGATGAAGTGGCCAAGGTGTTGCTCACTGTGCGCGTTCAATCTGCAGAGCAGGTGCAACAAGCAGAGCAGCAACTTGAACAGGAAGCCGCGGCGCATCTGGACAATATTCAGTATCAGCATGCAGATGCAAGCAGAGAAGAAGAACAAGCCTCTGAGGGCGAACGTTCAGCTGCACCCGCAAACGTACCCCGTCGGGTGAGTGAAAAAGTGGGTCGTAACGACCCTTGCCCCTGTGGTTCGGGCAAGAAGTACAAGCAGTGCCACGGAAAAATTTCCTGAAATAAACTTGAGATACTCGCGCGAGACGCGCGCACCGAGGAGTTGATTGCCATGCCTGTGAATTTGAAAGTACCTGCTGCTGATTCCCTGTTTCCAGTCGCCGGTTTGGACATGGGTTATGCCATGGCCCAAATTCGCAAGCCCAACCGAAAGGATGTCCTGGTGGTGCGTGTGGCGGAAGGCAGCAGTGTGGCGGGTGTGTTTACGAAAAACCGCTTTTGTGCCGCACCGGTTCAGGTTTGTCAGGCTCATTTGAAGGCTGGAAAGGGAATTCGTGCTTTGGTGGTCAACACCGGTTGTGCCAACGCGGGTACTGGCGAGCGCGGCTTGGCCGATGCGCGGGCGACCACAGCCAAGGTGGCCGAGTTGCTGGGTGTAGCACCCGAGCAGGTGCTTGTATTCTCAACTGGTGTCATTCTCGAGAACCTGCCCATGGATCGTCTTTTGTTGGGCATTGATCAGGCGGTTGCAGGTTTGGGCAAAGCCGATTGGCTGGATGCCGCCACTGCAATCATGACCACTGACACCTTGCCCAAGGCCAGCAGCCGCAAGCTGCAAGTGGGTGCAGGTGAAATTGCAATCACTGGGGTATCAAAGGGTGCAGGCATGATTCGCCCCAATATGGCCACCATGCTGGGCTACCTGGCCACCGATGCGGCTATTGCTCAACCTGTGCTGGAAAAGTGGACCACAGCCATGGCTGATGCCTCATTCAATCGAATTACGATTGATGGCGATACTTCAACGAATGACAGCTTTGTGGTGATCGCCACAGGTAAAAGCAATGCCGTGAATATTCAAACCGGCAATGAGCCAGAGGCTGCGGCCGTATTCGAGGCACTGAAGGCCGAATCGATCAAGTTGGCTCAAGCAATTGTTCGCGATGGCGAGGGTGCCACCAAATTCATTACCGTGAAGGTAGAACAGGCGGGCAGCGAGGAAGAGGCGCTGAAAGTGGCCTACGCCATCGGCCATTCTCCATTGGTGAAAACTGCGTTTTTTGCATCAGACCCCAACCTGGGCCGTATTTTGGCGGCAGTTGGTTATGCTGGTATTGATGACCTCGATCAAACCAAAATTCAACTGTATCTGGGCGACGTCTATGTGGCCAAAAATGGCGGACGCCATCCCGATTATCGGGAAGAGCAAGGGCAGGCGGTCATGAACGATGCCGAAATTACTGTGCGCGTTCAATTGGGGCGTGGCAATGCCAGCACCACCGTGTGGACCACCGACTTTTCGCATGAGTATGTCACCATCAATGCGGATTACCGCAGTTAAGTGCTGCCGCAATGAGTACCCAACACAACGACACCAAAGCGATTATCGAGCAGCTTGGCCGTATCGCTCAAGCCTTGGAGCAGGGGGTGATGAAAGCGCCCACAAACTGGAATGCCTCCACTGCATTTCGTCTGCATCACAGGGCGGGCCAACTACGCCTTGAGCCGGTAAAAACAGTCGAGTCACTGGACGCGGCTGTGCTGAAGAACATTGGGCCCCAACTTGAGAAAGTGGACCAGAACACACACCAGTTCGTGAAAGGGTTGCCTGCCAACAATGTGTTGCTCACCGGTGCGCGCGGCACCGGCAAGTCAAGCTTGGTGCGCGCCATGTTGAGCCGTTATTCGCCTCAGGGTCTGCGTTTGATCGAGGTCGACAAAACAGACCTGCTGTTTTTGCAAGACGTCGTTGACCTGGTCAACGGCAGACCTGAACGGTTTATTGTGTTTTGCGACGACCTGTCTTTTGAGGAAGGCGAGGCTGGCTACAAGGCATTGAAAAGCGTATTGGATGGTTCTATCGCGGGCACATCGGACAACGTGTTGATTTACGCCACATCAAACCGTCGCCATTTGCTGCCGCAGATGATGAAAGACAACCTTCAAACCCAGCACATGGACAATGGCGAAATTCGTCCTGCCGAGGGTATTGAAGAAAAGGTATCGCTGTCGGACCGATTTGGTGTGTGGGTGTCTTTCCATGCATTCAATCAGGATGAGTACCTGGCCGCCGTGCAAGTGTGGCTGGAGCATTTCAACATGCCTTATACCGACGAGGCTCGACACATCGCACTTCGATGGACTATTGAGCGCGGTAGCCGCAGTGGTCGCTTGGCCTATCAGTTTGCCAAGCATTGGGCTGGCTCAAAAGGTTTGTAAGTCGAGTGACAACTTCTTTGGTTAAACCCCGCATTGATGTGGCAGTGGCTGTGGTATTCAATACTCATGGTCAGGTGCTGTGGGGTTGCCGACCTGAGGGGAAGCCTTACGCCGGTTACTGGGAATTTCCCGGTGGCAAGGTGGAGCCAGACGAAACGGTGTGGCAGGCCTTGGTACGTGAACTGAAAGAAGAACTCGATATCACAGCCCTTGAAGGTGGGCCCTGGTTCCGCATTGAACACGACTACGAGCATGCCAACGTGCGTTTGCATTTGTACCGGGTGTGGCGTTTTGATGGCAGCCCCAAGTCGCTGGAGAACCAGCGCTTCACTTGGGCTAGCCTTGACAGCTCAGACTTGTCTCCGATTCTGCCAGCCACGGAACCCTTGCTGCCCAAATTGGCGCAGCCCACAGTCATGGCGTTGAGCAATTACGAAGCCGGGTTTGAGGCTTGTGCCAAGCGATTGGAACAGGGACTGAGCCGGGCCACAATGCCGATTTATGTTCAGTTTCGTGAAAAGACCCTAAAGGGCGATGCCTTGATTCAAGCCTTTGAGCACTGTTATGGCTTGTGTCAAAAGACCGGACAGGCCATGTTGTTGAATTCAGATACATGGATCAATCTCGCAGTGCATCTGGACGCTTTGCCGTGTCCGCTTCATTTGACGCAGGCTCATTTGTTGTCGGGTCAATTCCAGGGTGTACAGTGTGCGGGTGCGTCGGTGCACGATACTGACAGTCTGCACATGGCTTTTGATCGAGGTTTGAGTTATGCCGTCTTGGGTGCGGTGAAGCCTACTTCCTCGCACCCGGGGCAACCCGGTTTGGGTTGGCAAGGTTTTCTTGACAGTGCGCTGGGCGCGCGCTTGCCTGTATTTGCGATTGGAGGCTTGGCCTGGGGTGACATGCCGGATGGACGCAGGCATGGTGCCCACGGAATTGCCATGCTCAGTCAGTTTGGGGTGGGCTGAGCAAACTTACAGGTTACAAAGTCTGATCTTGAACTCAATGGGTTCCAGATAGGGGTTGTTTTTGCTGACCCCGTTGGCATTCGGAATGTTGAATCGAATCCACAGCATGTATTTGTTGGCGCTGAATTCGGGTACCACTTCCAGGTCACTGGGTAGATCGACCCGCAAAAGCTGAAATGTTTTGCCGCTCATTTGCTGAGTGTAATTGCCTTGTTCGGCTGTTACCACGCTCATTTCGCCACTATGGCGTAAGATCTTCAAGACAAGTTCAATGGCTTTGGCCAGAGGTCGCATGGGCTCGAACCAGGCCTCAATGTCAAGGCGTCTCGCCTGCGCTGAACGGGATTGCCAGCGGTGATAGCCGGGCAAATCAAATTCGCAAACACCACCCGGAATGGTGCAACGGCTGCGAATAATCATCAAAAATTCATTGTCACGAAGATGATAGCCCAATCGACCGTTGCACTGATTCAACTGAGTGGCCGTGGAGTCAATGCTGGCCAAGGTGTCTTCCAGCATGTTGCGATCAACGCCTGGGTGGCCTCGAAACTGAACCAGCGACGCGCGCTGCCTGTCAAGCTCCTGAAGCAAATCGCTTTTCAGATCAGCTCTTGAGCCGACTTCAATGATTTCAAACAGGGTGAGCAGGGCGGTGTGGTGGTCCAGCCGATGGTCTTGAGACATGAAGAAGCCGAATTTGGCAAACAAATCTTCAAGGCGCAACAGCGTGCGAATTCTCTCGTTGAGTGGAAACTCGTATGTGGTGATTTGAGTGACCGGATTGCTGGTCTGTTGTTCGTCTGTAACTTGAGTCACCGAGCCATCGCAATTAAAAGAAACATCAGGTGTGATTGTGGCGCACCTGTGGTTTTCATGCAAATAGCAAGGTCATTTTTGCGCCTTTTTTATTAATTTTTGGTGCATAAAGTCGATTTTTTCAATCAGTTCGGCTAGATCACCATTGTTTTCGATCACCTGTGTCGCACCTGCCCGCCGTCTCTCTCGGGTGGCCTGGTTTTGCATCACTGTACGCACTTGCGTTTCGGGCCAACCATTGCGTTGAATAACTCTGCGTACCTGTTGTTCCTCCGGGCAATCGACCACGATGATTTCATCCATCAGTTCACCCCAGCCTCCTTTTTCAAACAGCAGGGGCACCACCAGCACAAAGTAAAGCGGGGCACCGGCGTTCAGGTACTGCTGCACGAGCTCGCGGATTTTCGGGTGAAGAATTTTCTCCAGTTCAATACGCTTCCCCGGATCTTTGAAAACCAAAGCCCGCATGTAGTCGCGGTTCATGCTGCCGTCAGGAAGGAGGGCCTCCTCACCAAACGTCTTTTGTATGTCAGGCATGGCAAGCCCCCCGACCTTGGTGAGGCTATGGGCTATTTCATCAGTGTCGATGATGGTTGCACCCAAGGCTTGAAGCCGGTTGGAAACGGCAGTTTTCCCGGACCCGATTCCGCCAGTCAAGCCAACGACCAGTTGCTTGGGTTTGTTCAGGGCTATGTGCATCGCTTGTTTAAATCCATCGGGTCAGGTCAAAGCCTGCCATCCACGCCAAGGCCCCCATCACCAGACAGGGACCAAAGGGAAAGGCCTCCGTTTTCTTCTTGCCACGGATGGTTTGAATGATCAGGCCAAACACAATGCCGGATACGGAGGCAAACAACACCACGCTAAACAGAGAGGTGATGCCCAGCCACGCACCAATTGCAGCCAGCAACTTGAAGTCCCCATAGCCCATGCCTTCTTTGCCGGTGGCCAGTTTGAAAAGTTGGTAAATCAGCCACAATACCAGGTAGCCCATGGCTGCCCCGGACACCGCGCTGGCCAACGGCACGAATTCAACAAAAAGGTTGAACAACAAACCAGCCCACAGAAGCGGCAATGTGATGCTATCGGGCAGCAGGTAAGTATCAAGATCGATCAGCGCCAGGACCAGCAGACAGGCTGCAAATGCCATTAAAGCCAGACCGACGACGCCGGGCGGGTGGAGTAAGGCGATGGCCAGAAAAAGACCCCCACAAAGTAGCTCAACCACCGGATAGCGCACCGACACGCGGCTTTTGCAATGCCCGCATTGGCCACGAAGAAGCAGGTAGGAAATCACGGGAATGTTGTGCCATGCTTTCAAAGGCGTTTTACAAGCGGGGCAGTGGGAGGCCGGCAGAAACAGGTTAAACCGCGGAAATTCCTCAGGCTCTCGGCCTTGTGCCTCGGCCAGGTCGGCATCCCATGCGCGTTGCATCATGATGGGCAGGCGGTGGGCGACGACATTCAAAAACGACCCAATACACAGCCCAAGCAGCACGCTTAGTACAAGCCAATGGAATGGCTCCAAACTATTCAGTGCGGTCAAACAATGTCTCCCATATTGAAGATCGGCATGTACATGCCCACGATCAGCACGCCCACCAGTATGCCAATAATGCACATGATCATGGGCTCCATGACGGTGGACAGTGTATCCACTTTGTCATCCAGATTGGTTTCATATTGGTTGGCCAATCGCTCAAGCATGGAGTCCATCCTGCCCGATTCTTCTCCGATCCGGATCATCTGGATGGATTCCGGCGGGAACAGCCGACTGTTTTCCATGCTGTCAGAAACCCGACCACCCGAGGCAACGGCTTGCCGTATTTCAAGTGTGGCGTCCTGAAAGCTTCGAATTTGGGACACGCTGGCCACTGACTCAAGCGCAGAGGTGATCGGTACCCCCGATGCACTGAGCGTCGCGAAAGTACGCGTCCAGCGCGCGTGAACAGCCGTTTTCATGAGATCGCCAATCAAAGGCAGGCGCAACAGCAGTATGTCCATGGAGTTCTTGAATTGTTGATTTCGGCGATACATTTGATACAGGCTGTAAATGCCCAGACCAAAACCCGCCAGCACGAAGAGCCCATATTCCTGAAGAAAGCCAGAGGCTTTCAGCAGAAGGGTGGTGAGCAAAGGCAACTCGGCATCGAACTGCGAGTAAATGGATTTGAACGAGGGCAATACGAATAGAAGCATGCCCACAGTGACTGCAATAGCCACCAGCACCACAATGCTTGGGTAAATCATGGCTTTACGCACCTTCTGGCGGATGCGCAAGGTTTTTTCAATGTGAGTGGCCAATCGGCCCAGTGCGCTGTCCAGTTCCCCAGCATTTTCGCCCGCTGCCAGCGTGTTGCAAAACAGATTGTCGAAGCAACGGGGATGTTTGCGCATGGCCTCGCTGAGTTTTAAGCCGCTTTCTACGTCAGCCCGAATGGCTCTGACCACTGCCTGCATACCTCGTTTTGATTTGCTGGTCATGCCACCTGCAATCAGCCCCAGGCTTTGCCCAAGCGGTACACCTGACTGAATCATGACTGCAAGCTGCCTGACAAAAGAGGCCACCAACACGAGTGGAATTTTGTGGCCGGTGTAGGGTTTGGCTTTTCGAAGCGAGCTGGGTTTGACCCCTTGTCGGCTCAGCTGATAACGGGCGTGGTCGATTGATTTGGCCCTGATTTCACCTGTTCGGGGTTTTTGTGTTTTGCTTTTGGGTTTTTCTGTCCATAAAAACAGCAGATCCCCGGAGGCGGGTTTCTCTCTCAGATTGGCATTCATCGCGCGCGCTCGCAGGCAGATTAATCGGCTTTTGTCGCGCTCAGAATTTCCTCAATGCTGGTGATGCCCAAGCGAACCTTGGCAACGCCAGATTCACTCATGCTGGCGATGCCTTCCTGGCGGGCGAGACGCTCCAGTTCGAGCGCTGAGGCGCCCGAAATAATGAGTTCCTGCATGGCCTCGGACACGGGTAATACTTCGTAAATTCCGGTGCGACCTGAATATCCTGTGCCATTACACGCTTCGCAGCCCACCGCACAGAAGGGTGTCCAATCCTCTTGGGGGACTTCCTTCAGCAGGCCCGATGTGGTCAAGGCCTGTAGCCCAAGTGGGTGTGGCGACTTGCAGTTGCACAGTTTTCGCACCAGCCGTTGGGCAATAATCAGGCTGACCGAGGAGGCGATGTTGAAGGTTTCAACGCCCATGTTTTTCAGGCGGATAATCGACGAGACGGCGTCGTTGGTATGAAGGGTTGACAGCACCTTGTGACCCGTCTGAGATGCCTTGATTGAGATGTCTGCAGTCTCAAGGTCGCGGATTTCACCGACCATGATGACGTCAGGATCCTGGCGTAGCAGGGCCCGAAGGGCTTTGGCAAACGTCAAGCCGATCCGCTCGTTGATGTTGACCTGGTTGATTCCCGGCAGGTTGATTTCCGCGGGGTCTTCGACAGTGCTGATGTTGATGGAATCGTTGTTCAGCATTTGAAGAAAGGTATACAGAGACACGGTTTTACCGCTGCCTGTGGGGCCTGTGACGAGAATCATGCCGTGTGGCTTTGCCAAGGCTTTTTCGACAGCCGAACGCTGGGTGTTGTCAAACCCGAGTTGCTCAAGTTTCAGCAATGATTTGCTGGAGTCGAGCAGTCGCATCACGATTTTCTCACCGAACAAGGTGGGTAGCGTGCTGACCCGGAAGTCGATTTTTCGTTCGTCAGCACCCAGCGTAAGCCGAATTCGGCCGTCTTGAGGCACACGAGTTTCGGTGGTGTTCAGGCGGCTCATGATCTTGATTCGGGCCGCGATTTTCGATTTGGCGGCCAGCGGGGGCTGAGAGGCTTCCTGCAGCACGCCATCAATGCGGAATCGAACCCGGTAACTTTTTTCGTAGGGCTCAAAATGAATATCCGAGGCCCCTTTTTTCAGTGCATCGCTTAACACTCGCTGAACAAATCGCACGATGGGTGCATCGTCTACGTCAGGTGAGGCTTCTTCGTTGATTGAATTGCCGGCATCAGATTCCACCTCAGTCAGCAGGCCTTCGTCCATACCTTGAGAGGGGTCATTTTTTTCGATTCGACTGATCAATTTGTCATATTCAACCACCACAGGTTCCACCTGCAGCTGCGTACGAAATTTCAGTTGCTGAATGGTGCTGAGGTCGGTGGGGTCCGCCATGGCCACGCTGAGCGAACCGTGGCGGCGATTCAATACAAAGGCTTCCAGTCCCTTTTCAGCCTGGATCAAGTCAGCTTCAATGCTCTCACGGGTGTCGTCAAACTGACTCAGGTCAAGCAAAGGGTAGCCGAAGTGCTGTGCAACCGTGCTCGCAAGAAGCTCTGCGCTTACCAGGCCATTGTTGACAATCCACTCGGCCACTGAGCGGCCTTGGGCCTCCTCAGCAGTCAATTGCTCCAGCTGGGCGTTGTCGAGAATCCCTTTGGCGGTCAGTGCCCGCACAAGCCCTGAGCTTTTGACAATTGCACTACTGATGCTCATAGATCAAGGTCCTTGAAAGTGAAGGGTTTGGATCGAGATGTGTGTTGCCCAACTATGCGTATTCAGTATGTACTTATCAATCACCTAGGCGGATGTTTTTCAGTGACAATCAGGCGTTGCGATTCACCGCAACGTCGCACAACATCGCCAAGGACTCAGTGTAAGGGTTACTGGCCAATGATCCCAAGCGGGTTTTCGCTGATTCTGCAAGCGCCTGTGCCTTGTTTCGGGTGTAGTCCAGCGAACCGGTTTGCTCAATGCTTGCCATAATGGCGTTTACGTCTTGTGTGCCCCCGTTGGCAATCGCATCCCGGATTTGGGTTTGTACCTGCGGTGCGGCATGTTGCATGGCGTGAATCAGGGGCAGGGTGGGTTTGCCCTCGCGCAGGTCGTCGCCCACGTTTTTTCCCAAAGCCGCACTTTCCCCGGCGTAATCGAGCACATCGTCGATCAACTGAAAAGCGCTGCCTACTTCTGCTCCAAATTGACCCAGGTTGGCGATCACTTCCTTGCTTTGACCGGTCACAATCCCCGCCAGGCGGCATGAAGCTTCAAACAACTTGGCGGTTTTGAAGTCGATGACCTGCATGTATCGGGCTTCTGTGACGTCGGGATCCTTGCAGTTGAGCAATTGCAATACCTCGCCTTCGGCGATGGTGTTGGTGGCCTCAGAAAGCACATCCATCACATCCATCAAACCAATTTTTACCATCATCTGAAATGAGCGCGAATAGAGGAAGTCGCCCACCAGTACAGCGGCGGAGTTTCCGTATTCGGCGTTTGCGGTGAGACGACCACGGCGCATGTCCGATTCATCGACCACATCGTCGTGTAGCAGCGTTGCGGTATGAATGAATTCAACAATTGCTGCCAATTCAATGGCTTGCTGCATCTGTTGTGGGTTTGCGCCCAGTGCCCGGGCTGTCAAAATGACCAATGCGGGGCGCAGGCGTTTTCCACCGGCGTTGATGATGTAATCGCTGATTTGGTTAATCAGGCTGACCTCGGAATGCAGGCTGGTTCGAATGACCTGGTCAAGTTGCTGCATGTCGGCCGCGATGGGGGACAACACGCTTTTCACACTGGGCGCTGGGCTGGGCATGGGTTCACTGCATGTCTGGTTGATTTATGTTGCGCTTATTGTACTTGACGGTGTTTGCCAAAAGCCGCGTTTCATGAGCAGAATGAATGATGAATGATCACAAGGCTTTGACAACATTGCACTTTCCGAGCATAATTGCGGGCTATCCGAATTTTTTCGGGTTCGATTATCAAGAAACTAAGGGTCAACTATGTACGCGGTCATAAAAACCGGCGGCAAGCAATACAAGGTTGCTGCTGGTGAAAAACTTAAAGTAGAACAGATACCTGCTGACATTGGCCAAGAAATCTCTCTGGACGAAGTGCTCGCTGTTGGTAGCGGTGACACAGTTAAAGTGGGTACTCCACTGGTTCAAGGGGCTTCGGTCAAGGCAGTTGTTTTGGCACACGGTCGTCACGACAAAGTGAAGATCTTCAAGATGCGTCGTCGCAAGCACTATCAAAAGCGTCAAGGCCATCGCCAGAACTTCACTCAAATCCAGATCCAAGCCATCAACGCTTGATAGAGGAGAATGACTCATGGCAAGTAAGAAAGGCGGCGGCTCTACGCGCAACGGACGTGACTCAGAAGCCAAGCGACTGGGTGTGAAGGTGTTTGGCGGCCAGGCAATCAATGCCGGCGGCATCATCATTCGCCAACGCGGTACACGTTTTCATGCTGGCGACAACGTTGGCATGGGCAAAGATCACACATTGTTTGCACTGACCGACGGTCAGGTGCAGTTCTCAGTGAAGGGCGCCTTGCGCCGCAAAACTGTGAGCGTGGTCAGCGAAGGCTAATCCTTCGTTTGCACCGCACACCGTGCTTGGTCCAATAGCCCTGCATTGCAGGGCTATTTTCGTTTTGGGCCAAGTACATTCATTTTCAGAGTAAAACAAACCAAGTCGGCAGGCTTGGTTATCAAGCCTGGTTATCAGGCGCAGTTATCGGGAACAGACATGAAATTCATCGACGAAGCAACAATTGAGGTGTTCGCGGGCAAGGGCGGTAATGGCTCTGGCAGCTTTCGTCGCGAGAAATTCATTCCTAAAGGCGGGCCAGATGGTGGTGATGGCGGCAAGGGTGGCAGCGTGTTTGCCGAGGCCGACCGCAACCTGAATACCTTGATTGATTACCGCTTTTCGAAGCAACACCGTGCCAAAAATGGTGAAAATGGCCGTGGCTCGGATTGCTATGGTGCCGCAGGTCCCGACATCGTGTTGAAAATGCCGGTGGGTACCACCATTGTGAATGCTGAAACCGGCCTGGTTGTGGCCGACCTCACGGAGCACGGCCAGCAGGTTTTGATTGCCAAGGGTGGCGACGGCGGCTTGGGCAATATTCACTTTAAAAGCAGCGTGAACCGGGCGCCGCGTCAATTCACCAAAGGCAAAGACGGGGAGTCCGCCCGCTACAAGCTGGAACTGAAGGTGCTGGCGGACGTGGGGTTGCTGGGCATGCCCAATGCCGGCAAATCCACCTTGATTGCCGCAGTGTCAAACGCCCGCCCAAAGATTGCAGATTACCCGTTTACGACCCTGCACCCTAACCTGGGTGTGGTACGCATTGGGCACGCACAAAGCTTCGTGATCGCCGATGTGCCTGGTTTAATTGAAGGTGCCGCTGAAGGTGCAGGCTTGGGTCACCAGTTTTTGAAACATTTGAGCCGCACACGGGTGCTGTTGCACCTGGTCGACTTGGCCCCTTTCGATGAAAACGTAGACCCAGTGCACGAGGCTGCTGCCATTGTTGAAGAACTGCGCAAATACGATGAAAACTTGTGGGCCAAACCCCGCTGGTTGGTGTTGAATAAAATCGACATGATTGCGGAAGACGACCGGAAAGCGAAAATCGACGATTTTGTGACCCGTTACCGCGAGAAAACCGGTTGGCAGGGCCAGGTTCACCCCATCTCGAGTTTGACAGGTGAGAACACGGCGAACTTGATGCGTTCGGTGTACGAGAACCTGGTGCAGCAAATGCAGGTTGAGTTTCCGCCCGAGCCTGACGCACGCTTTCGCGAAAGCACAGGTACACTCATCAATCCTCAAGAAACTGACGACGATCAGGAGTAATTTCCGTGGCAGAGAAATCTCTGGCAAATCAACGTGTAGTTGTTAAAGTAGGCAGCTCCCTGGTCACCAAAGGCGGCAAGGGCGTGGACATGGAGTCCATTCGGGCCTGGGCAGCACAAATTGCCGAATTGACGAACCAAGGCTGCGAGGTGGTGTTGGTATCGTCCGGTGCGATTGCTGAGGGTATGAAACGCCTGAAATGGGCCAAGCGCCCCAAAGAAATTCATGAGCTGCAAGCCGCCGCGGCGGTGGGGCAAATGGGTTTGGTGCATGCCTATGAAATAGGCTTTGCTGAACATGGGCTTGTATGCGCGCAGGTCTTGCTAACCCACGCTGATCTGGCTGATCGCGAACGTTACCTGAACGCCCGCTCCACCCTGTATTCGCTTTTGGGCCACAAAGTGGTGCCCATCATCAATGAAAACGACACAGTGGTCACCGATGAAATTCGCTTTGGTGACAACGACACCTTGGGTGCCTTGGTCACCAACTTGGTGGAAGCGGACACCTTGGTTATCTTGACCGACCAGGTGGGATTGTATAGCGCTGACCCCCGCAAGAACCCGGATGCCAAATTCATCCACGAAGAAACCGCAGGCAACCCAGAGCTTGAAAAAATGGCAGGCGGTGCTGGCAGCAGTGTAGGCACTGGCGGCATGATCACGAAAATTCTGGCGGCCAAGCGCGCCGCACGAAGTGGTGCTGCAACAGTAATTGCCAGTGGGCACGAGCCCAATGTGCTCGTTCGCCTGATGAAGGGCGAATCTGTGGGTACCTACCTGAAAGCACCGCTGGGTCGCCTGGCTGCGCGAAAGCAGTGGATGGCCGACCATTTGAAATTGAAAGGCTCACTCCTGCTGGATGCCGGTGCCGCAGAGGCTTTGCGCAAGAAAAAGGGCAGCCTGCTGCCAATTGGTGTCACCGGTTGTCTAGGCAATTTTCAACGTGGTGATGTAGTCGCCTGTTTAAGCCCTGAGGGCGACGAGGTGGCGCGTGGCCTGGTGAACTATGCAGCTGCTGAGGTCAAAAAAATTGCCAAGCAACCCACCAGCGCGATAGAGTCCATCCTTGGTTATCTGGATGAACCCGAGCTAATTCACCGCGACAACATGGTGGTATTAGCCTAACACGAATTGGAGTGCGCCGATGGAACTGTCGATGTGGAAAAACAGCGGGCAGTTTTTTGAATGGAAAGGCCACTCCATATTTGTGCAAGACACAGCTGCCGCCAACAAACCTGTTCTGCTGCTCATTCATGGTTTTCCGACCGCCAGTTACGACTTCCATTTGCTATGGCCTGAACTGGCCGAAACCCATCGGCTGATTGCATTTGACATGTTGGGCTATGGCTATTCTGACAAGCCGCGCACCTGGCAGCATTCCATTTTTAATCAGGCCGACATTGCAGAAGCTTTGCTGAAAAGCAAAGGGGTTGAGGAATGCTCGATGATTACGCATGACGTGGGTGACACGGTGGGGCAAGAGCTATTGGCCCGACATGCGGAGGGAAAGCTGAGTTTTCGCCTGCGGCGCGTGGTGATGCTCAACGGCGGGCTTTTTCCAGAAACACACCGCGCCATTCTGGTCCAAAAACTGCTGCTCAGCCCCTTGGGTTTTGTATTCACACGCTTGATGAAAAAAGAAAAGCTGGCCGCTAGCCTACGCAGCGTATGCTCGGAAGGGCTGAGCGATGCCGACATTGATGCGGCGTGGACGTTGATGGCTCACAAAAAAGGAAACTTGTGCATGCACCTGCTGATTCAGTACATGCGTGAGAGGCGAGAAAACCGCGACCGTTGGGTACAAGCCTTGCAGAAGGCCGACATGCCATTTGCACTGATCGACGGTGTCGAAGATCCCATTTCCGGCGAACACATGGTGCAGCGCTTCGAGGAACTGGTGCCTAGCAAACAAACTATTCGACTGGCTGGTTTGGGCCACTATCCGCATTTGGAAGACGCGGCGAAAGTGTTGGCTGTTTTAAAGCCATTGCTTGCGCACTAGCCCGATCTTGATTAACCCAAAATAGTGGTTTTTGCTCTGCGTTATCTCTGTTGATACGCTTCGCCTTTTCTTAAGGGGTTGCCATGTCGTATGAGGTGGATTACGAATTTCTTTCCAAATTAGAGGGTGGATGCAGAACCGGCGGCTACATACCTGATTTGGAGAAAAGTAAAAGTGGAGTAACCATTGCCACAGGCTTTGATTTGGGCGCGCGTAACGAGGACGATCTGCGTCGCCTAGGCATTCATGGCACTTTACTTAAAAAGTTGTCACCCTATCTGGGTTTGAAAAGGCACGATGCTGTCGAGAAACTGGAAAAAACTCCTTTGAACATTTCGACAGCGGAATGTTTGCAGATTGATCAGGTGGTTAAAACCCATTATCTGGCGCATCTTGCCAACCGATATAACAGTGCCATTTCAAGTGGTGCAGTGAAATTTGAGGACCTAAGGCCCGAGTTTCAAACGGTGATTGCCTCCGTGTCTTTCCAGTATGGTTTGGAATTGGCCCGGTCGGCTCCAAAGTTTTGGGCCTCTGTCGTCGGGCAGAATTGGAAACTCGCCGTCAAAATACTTCGAAACTTTCAGGATCAATATCCAACCAGAAGAAATAAAGAAGCTGACCTGATGGAGGGAGCACTTTGAGAACCCTTCTGCTGTGTCTTTTATTCACGCTTATTGGATGCTCAAATGCCAAATCCATTGAACATCGCTATTTCTGGCTTGATCCAGATGTGCGTGAAAAAGTGCAAAACCCATCTGAAGAATTACTGACATCTCGACCTCAGATCGAATTTGCGAACGGAAGTTCAGCAAGTAACTGCGAGGAGTATTTTCAGCAACAAGGTAAGGTTAACGAGACTGCCGCAAACCACTCTGCTCGCTCTCATTATTTAATTTGTGACGCATTGAAACTGGCCGACACATGGCCACCAAAGCTTGAGGATAAGCCGATTGAAGAAGACCTGTCTTTGTGTTCAACCTTCAGTTTGAGCAGTTTCGAACATTCCCTCCGACCACGTGTTGAAGCGGATGGCGCCACGCTGACCCAATTGTTTGGCGAGGAAGCGATACAGGGATTGAATACCTGTAGTTTCCAAGGAGAGGGTCGAAATTTTGTCCTGAATGCGGTTTTGCTCGTTCAGGAAAAGGAAGGGCCAAAAAGGATGTGGGTGTGGGTGATCGACGAAATATTGGATGCCACCTATCGTTCTTACGAGGCTGTTTGGTTTGTTTTCGACGAGTCCAAAAGCATGTGGATTGCTACCCAATAAAAAAACGCGAACCAAGTGGTTCGCGTTTTTTTATGTCGACTCAGGTTTTGCTTGGGTTTCCTCGGTTTTCACGGCGGGTTCCCAGTGGTCGCCCCTTGGCAATCGCCTCGGATCATTTCTGGAAAACAGCAGTTTGGCCAACTCTCCCAATGCTTGTTTGTACACTTCCCGTTTGAAATCAATAACGTTTTCAAGTGGAACCCAATACTCGTTCCAACGCCAGGCATCAAATTCAGGGTGCTCAGTGGCCCGCAGGCTGACATCGCAATCCCTTCCAACCAATTTCAGCAAAAACCAGATTTGTTTCTGGCCTTTGTAGCTTCCCCGCCATTCCCGTCGAATCCAGTGATCGGGTACGGTGTACCGCAGCCAATTCCTGGTTCTTCCTATAATTTCAACATGTTCTGGCAACAAGCCAACTTCTTCGTGGAGTTCCCGGTACATGGCTTGTTCAGGCGATTCACCATGTTTAATTCCGCCCTGCGGAAATTGCCAGGAATGTTCACGAATTCGCTTACCCCAAAAGACCTGCTTTCGGGAATTGGTCAAAATAATGCCGACGTTGGGACGGTAGCCTTCTTTATCAAGCATACGCGCCCCGCAGATTTCTTTACAATTCAGAGTCATTATAAGCACGAGCTTGCGTTTGTACACCTAGGGTATCCGCGCTGCGAGCGGATAAAAGTACAATCGCAGTTCTAACCAATTCATTACTCACGAGTTTTTTGCAAATGCGCGCCACCCAGTTTTTTTTGAATACCCTGAAAGAAGCCCCTGCTGACGCTGAAGTGATCAGCCATCAACTGATGATGCGGGCTGGCATGATCAAGCGCCTGGCCGGTGGCATTTACACCTACATGCCTGTGGGGCTGCGTTCCATTCGCAAGGTAGAAAACATTGTTCGCGAAGAGATGAACCGTGCAGGTGCCCTTGAGCTTCTCATGCCTGCGGTACAGCCCGCTGAGCTTTGGCAAGAAAGCGGCCGCTGGGAAAAGTACGGTCCTGAGCTGCTACGTTTGAAAGACCGTCATGACCGGGACTTTGTAATTGGCCCTACACATGAAGAAGTGATTACTGATGTAGTTCGCAAGGAAGTGAAGAGCTACCGCCAGTTGCCCTTGAACCTGTACCAGATTCAAACCAAGTTTCGCGACGAAATTCGCCCACGTTTTGGCGTAATGCGCGGCCGTGAATTTGTCATGAAAGACGCGTATTCCTTCGATCGTGATCAAGAGGCTGCGCTGAAAACCTACGATGTCATGTACGACGCGTACCGACGTATTTTTACCCGCTTGGGTTTGAACTTCCGTGCGGTGAACGCGGACACCGGTTCAATTGGCGGCAACCGCAGCCATGAGTTTCACGTGATTGCCGACACGGGTGAAGATGCAATTGCGTACTGTCCAAGTTCAGACTACGCCGCCAATGTGGAGCTGGCCGAAGCGGTTTGCACTGCGCAGCGCCCAGCTGCGAGCAAGACCATGGACAAGGTGCACACTCCCGGTAATTCAACCTGTGAAGCCGTTGCGGCGCAGCTGGGTTTGCCTTTGGCCGCAACGGTGAAGAGCGTGGTTTTTGCCAACGAGTGGCTGGATAAAAATGAAACCAAGCCTGCCAAGAAGGTACAAATTGTATTGGCACTGGTGCGCGGCGACCATGAAGTGAATGACATCAAGTTGGGCAAACTGGCGGGTGTACAAGAACTTCGCTTGGCCACAGAAGCTGAAATTGTTGCTGCGTTTGGCACCCAACCCGGTTATTTGGGTCCCGTTGGCTTGAAAGGCGAGGTGCGTGTCGTGGCTGATCGCAGCGTCGCCGCCATGGGTGATTTTGTGTGCGGTGCCAACGCCGCAGACTATCACTACGCTGGCGTGAATTGGGGTCGTGATTTACCCGAGGCCGAGGTGGCAGACATTCGCAATGTGGTTGAAGGCGACCCCTCGCCCGATGGCAAAGGTGTACTGGCCATGTGCCGTGGCATTGAAGTGGGCCACGTATTTTATTTGGGCACCAAGTATTCGGAAGCCCTGCAAGCCAAATTCCTGGATGAAAACGGCAAGCCTGCAGTGATCGAGATGGGTTGCTATGGCATTGGTGTTACCCGCATTTTGGGTGCAGCCATTGAGCAAAATTTTGACGATCGCGGCATTATTTGGCCACTGAGCATCGCTCCTTTTGAAGTGGTGTTGTGCCCAATTGGCTACAAGAAAAGCGAAGAAGTGAAGGCTCAGGCCGACAAGCTTTATCAGATGCTGAAAGACGCTGGCGTGGATGTGATGCTGGACGACCGCGATGAGCGGCCAGGTGTGATGTTCGCTGATTGGGAGTTGATCGGCGTGCCGCTGCGGGTTACCTTGGGTGACCGTGGCCTGAAAGAAGGCAAAGTGGAATTCCAGTCGCGTGATGGCAAGGTTGAAAAGCGCGATGTTGAAGTTGGGGAAATTTTTGAGCAGTTGCGTGTTGAACTTGCCAACAGGCAAGTTACTTTATAATCCATTTGCCCGGTTGGCGTGTAGCGCCCGCCGGCTGCTTGCGCTAGCCGGGGCTGTATTGGCTTTGGCTGGTGTTGCTTCACCGGTTCATGCCAATCAGCAGTACGAACCCATGGCGGACCATGTTCGCCTGGCGCTTCGCACCGCCTTGAGTGCCCCAGCGGCACCCCGTCCAATTTTCGATTCCGTAGGCCATCGAATTGACTGGATGGCCGAGATGTCGCGCCGTTTGGCCCGCCGTGTTCCCGATTTCAGCGAGCGAACAGAGCTGATCAAGATTATTCGCTATGAAGCGCAGCGAGTTGGCATTGACCCTCAAATTATTTTTGCCCTGATTGAAGTGGAGAGTAACTTTCGTGCCGATGCGGTTAGCCATGCCGGGGCCATTGGCTTGATGCAGGTGATGCCGTTTTGGACCGATGTGTTATCGAGGGGAAGTTCTCGGGAGTTGTTTGAGCCGCGCGTAAACATTCGTTATGGCTGCCTTATTTTGCGGCATTACCTGGATATTGAAAAAGGCAATCTGGACCGGGCCTTGGGGCGTTATAACGGCAGCCTTGGGAAAATGACCTATCCCAATCTGGTGTATGACCGCTTGGATCGGAATTGGGGCTATAGCTACGTTGAGCCGCCGAAGCCTGCGTCGCGTATAGCGGGTGATTTTTGAGCTGAACTTGAAGGTTCGCCGTTTCGATTTATTGCCCACTCGGCGTGGGTTGTTTGTGTCGCACTGGACCGGTGACTTGGGAGCTGAACTTGAAGGGTCACCGCTGCCCGAAAACTTGCCATTTCGGCTTGTTAGCTTGAGCCTGCACTAAGCCAAGCCCTCCAAAAGTAACGGTCGGGTCTTGGCTTTCGCGCCAG
>VFQO010005660.1_pt1 | contig 49667 bp, 91 predicted proteins | sample 3512331 | NCBI WGS metagenome assembly VFQO01 (sample SAMN10412371, study PRJNA504923) | tailings metagenome | isolation source: Replicate 3 from Balatoc abandoned mine | place: Philippines: Itogon, Benguet | collected 2017-08-28 | reverse complement strand
ATCGTCTCCTATGTTTCACCGGGATCGACTTGACCGCACGCGGCGTCACTTAGTGTCACCCAGCTGCAGACCCGACCCTTTGCGCCACGGCCGGGGCCTGCTAAGCGCTCCTGCTGCCCAGGTGAGCAACCGCATATGCGTCAGAGCGCGGTGCTGGCACCTGCGGCGCAGCCGGGCCGCACCAGGCCTGCCGCTGCACCCGCCGCCGCCACCACTGCCAACTTGCCGCCGCTCCCTCAACGCTCCTCGCCTTCCACCTCCACCCAGCAGGCACGCCATGGAGTCAACCAATGCTCTCTGCTCAGCCTGCCGCACCGGCGATACAGCTGCAGCGCAGCGCATCCTAGCAGTTGCACCAGAGGCAGCCTTGACAGCAGATGAAAAAGGGCTGCTGCCACTGCACTGGGCAGCGGCAAACGGCCACGAGGCTGTGGCGCGTTTGCTGCTGGAGACAGCCACAGCTGCAGCCATGGCAGCGGATGCAAACGGCATTCTGCCGCTGCACTTTGCAGCAGCAAATGGTCAGGAGGGGGTGTCCCTCTTCCTGCTGCAGGCAGCGCCATCAGCAGCCATGGCAGCCACCGCAACGGGGGAGCGGCCGCTGCACTGTGCGGCAATGGGTGGCCACGCGGTGGTGGCACGCCTGCTGCTGCAGGCAGCACCAGCGGCAGCCATTACAGCGAATGAAAGTGGCTGGCTGCCCCTGCATTTCGCCGCCATCAAGGGCCATGGTGCAGTAACGCGACTGCTGCTACAAGCAGCGCCAGCCGCAGCCATGATGGCAGATGCACAGGGCTTTCTGCCCCTGCACTGGGCAGCTAGCCACGGCCATCAGGGGGTGGCGCGCTTGCTGCTGCAGACAGCCCCTGCGACCGTGATGGCAGCATTGCCAAATGGCAGGCTGCCGCTGCACTTGGCAGCATTTCATGGCCACGAGGCGGTGGTGCGTCTGCTGCTGGAGGCAGCACCAGCTGCAGCTGTGACAGCAACTGCAGATGGGGATCTGCCCCTGCACTGGGCAGCATTGCATGGCGACGAAGCGATGGCGCGTCTGATGCTGCAGGCAGCACCTGCCGCTGCCACGGCGGCAGGGATCAGTGGCTGGCTGCCGATCCACTGTGCGTCGGCTTATGGCCACGAGGCAGTGGCACGCCTGCTGCTGGAGGCAGCACCAGCCGCCGCCACAGCCCGGACAGCACCTCCCAGGAGCAAGATGCCGCTGCAGCTTGCGCTGGCATCTGGCCACCTATCGACCGCCCGTGCCCTGCTGGGTGCTGGCCCTCCTGAGCTAGTCCTGTCAGCCCTTGCCGCCGTCACCAACCCTAACCAACCAAACCACTCCCTGTTTACCGATTTCCTGCTGGCCCCCGGCCGCCTGCCCCTGCATGCTGCCAACTGGCCATTGATTCCCACTCCCTGCATCGGTGTCGGCCGTGCACTTCCCACTGCGCTGTCTTGCTCCCCCACCCAAGCTGCCCAGCTGGTGCGGCGCCTGCTGCCGGCGGATGCGGCACGCCTGCGCACCGCAGCCCTGTGCCTGGGCCGCTCACGGATGCCGGGCCCAGTGGCTGGCCATATCCTGGCTCACCTTTTCTGCTAGCTTTCATCATGCACAGCCAACTCGTTAGCTCTCGCAACCTGCCTTGCCGGCTTTGTAACATGCGTGTGTGCGTGTGCATCAGGACCAGCAATTTGGGCCAGCGGGTTGGAGTGCATCTAGTCTCAGAGGGTGGTTATGATTGGAAAGGCGAACAGAGGGTCAGGGAGTTGGCACAGCTTGAGCTGCAGTGGCCTTCAGTGCAGGCTTCACTCCGGGCGGCCGCTGCTGACCTGTCGGTGGGCGGCGTGCGGGCGCAGCGGATGAGTGCTGGGCGGCCCTAGTTGCGCTGATCGTCCCCCATGATTCGCCTGGGTTGACTCAACAGCACGCGGCGTCACTTAGTGGCACTCAGGCGCAGACCCGACCCTTTGCGCCACGGCCGGGGCCTCCCAAGCGCTCCTGCTGCCCAGGTGCGCATCCATATGTGCACCTCGGCCGGTTGCTGGCACCTGCGGTACTGCCGAGGCCCGAGGCCTTGCAGCCGCCGCCGAGCTGGGCACCCGCCATGTTGCCGCGACTGTCGCTTGTTACCTTCCATGCCCACCGAGCAGGCCCATGGAGCTGTCCAACCTCCTCCTGCACGCAGCCTGCAGCATTGGAGAGGCAGCTGTGGTGCGGCATATCCTGGCAGCTTCGCCCGAGGCAGCCATGACGGCAGATGCGGAGGGGTGGCTGCCCCTGCATTTGGCAGCGGAGGGAGGTCACGAGGCTGTGGCGCGCCTGCTGCTGGAGGCAGGACCAGCAGCAGCCACGGCAACAACTACTCGCGGGCTCCTGCCTCTGCATGTTGCAGCGCACAGCGGCCACACACCAGTGACACAGCTGCTGCTGGAGGCGGCACCGGCTGCAGCCATGGCAGCCAATGCGAACGGCCTCCTGCCGCTGCACTTTGCAGCAGCAAACGGTCACGAGGCTGTGACGCACCTGTTGCTGCAGGCAGCACCAGTCTCTGCAATGGCAGCAGACTTTGATGGCAGGCTGCCCCTGCACTGGGCAGCAGCGAACGGCCACGTGGCTGTGACGTGCCTGCTGCTGCAGGCAGCACCAGCCGCCGCCATGACTGCCAATGCGAACGGCCTTTTGCCCCTGCATTTTGCAGCGGCTAAAGGCCAGGAGGCGGTGGCATGCCTGCTGCTGGAGGCGGCCCCAGCTGCAGCTGTGACAGCAACCGATGATGGGTATGTGCCCCTGCACTCGGCGGCGGCAAATGGCCATGAGGGGGTGGCCCGCGTCCTGCTGGAAGCAGCGCCAGCCGCAGCAATGGCAGCAGCCGCGAACGGCTTTCTGCCCCTGCACTATGCAGCATTACGGGGCCATGAGGCATTGGCGTGCCTGCTGCTGGAGGCAGCACCAGCCGCCGCCACAGCCCGGATAGCACCTCCCTGGAGCCACACGCCGCTGCAGCTTGCGCTGGCATCTGGCCACCTATCGACCGTCCGTGCCCTGCTGGGCGCTGGCCCTCCCGAACTGGTCCTGTCCGCCCTTGCCGCTGCCAGCAACCCTAACCAACCAAACCACTCCCTGTTTGCTGACTTCCTGCTGACCCCTGGCCGCCTGCCGCTCGACACTGCCAGCTGGGCATTGTTTCCCACTCCCTGCACCGGCATCGGCCGCGCACTCCCCACCGCACTGGCCTGCTCCCCCACTCAAGCTTCATATGTTGTGCAGCGCCTGCCGCCAGAGGATGCGACGCGCCTGCGCACCGCAGCCCTGTGCCTGGGCCGCTCCAGCCTGCCGGTCCCTGTGACTGGCCACATCCTGGCAGGAATGTTCTGCTAGCTTTCATCATGCACAGCCACCCAGATTTGCACTTGCACTTACAACCTGCTTTGCCGATTTTGTAACCTGCGTGTGGTTATCACGACCAGGAGCTGCCGCACTGACACGGCAGGCTTGCGCTGGTGTTTGTATGGGCTGCAAGGTCGCCTGCCGGGGCGGACGGTTGGCGAACAGGGAATCGTTTCTTCACCATGGTCTACGCTGGTGCTGGGCTCGACAGGCGGCAGGCCGCTTCTGGATTGCTACTGGCAGCCTTGAGCCACATGCAGGTCAATACTTGGACTGGAGAGGTCCATCTTCCAGCTCCTGCAGGCTCTGCCACAAGCGATTGGCAGCAAAGCATTGACTGGTCCACGCCTTGCGTAGCGTGCACGCCTGGCGTCGCACATGCTGCGCCCCCACCCTGTGGCCTCAAACGCTGCATACACCGCACATCGGTCTTCACCCAGGTCTCACGGTCACGAACACGCCTGCAAACAAGCGTGTGCAGCCCGCGCGAACCCCAGTGCGCACGTGTTGAGCGAGGGCTTTCGCGCTCTGAACACCTTCGGGGCTGCATGCAGTGCTCGATGCAGCGCGCGATGGGGCCGGTCGCTCGGCCGGCAGCAGGGGGGCCCTTTCGGCGCACGGCGCTGTGCAGGGCGCAGGCCAGAACCCAACATGCACAGGTGTGCGGCGCTCCGATGAGCGCGTCGGCTGCCTTGGGACAGCCCGCGGCGCTCCAGCCAGGCCTGCCGCCGCTGACCACTGCCGCCGCCTGCTGCCGGGCGCGCTGATGGTGCGCTCACTCATCACTTGTTTTCCCTGTCCACCCCCACCTTCATCGATCCGTGTGCAGGCTGCAGCAGCAGGGCAGCTGCACCTGCCACGGCCGGCCTATGTGCCAAACCACATCGCCGACCCGTCATACGTGCGCTCAGCGCACAAGTTGTGGCCCATGCATGCTGATTGCACCAGCATGCAACGGCGGTCGCTGGCCAGACTATGTAGCATAGTTGCACAGCCTGAATCGTGCAATTTCTGCTGTTGCTCTCCTGCTGCCTGGCAGGTGCGCATCTTTGACACCACGCTGCGCGATGGAGAGCAGTCGCCGGGCTGCACCATCACCTCGAAAGAAAAGCTGGCCATCGCCAAGCAGCTGGCCAAGCTGGGTGAGCGGAAAGGCACTGGAAATGGTGCTTTCTCTTTGTGTTACAGCTGTGCCTCCTAAGGAATGCTGGTCATCGCCGCGCAGCTGGCCCAGCCTGGGTGAGCGCTGGTTGGGTGTGCTCAGTTACTGTTGAACCCTGTGAGAGCTGTGTTTGTGCCTATTCGGGAAAATCTGGGCATCGCCGCGCATGAGCGCTGGTTTTTGCTGTGATGTGAATGGGCATGGCACTGCTGTGGCTTGCTGTACTGGTGACTTTGCTGGTGTGGATGGCTGTACCAATTGGCAGCTGGTCAGGCTCATGCATGGGCAGCAGCTAGTCGGGCAGGCATTTCTGCTTCTAAAACAACTGCACCAATGGCTTCAATGCAGGTGTGGACATCATTGAGGCAGGCTTTCCGGTCGCCTCGCCCGACGATTTCGAGGGCGTGCGGGCCATTGCGCAGGAGGTCAGTTAACGTCAACTCAGTTTGTTTAAACTTGCTGACCAGTCCTTCACCTGGGTTGCCCACGCTGCCTGCAAGCAGCTGTGCTTGCCGCTGAGTGCCCCACTGCCACCGAGTGGCCCCGGTGTCGTGTCGGCTTCCGGGTCAGCATGTCTGCTCGCCCAATGCCTGCCGCGCACTGAGCTGTCCGCCTCCTGCCCGGCTATGCACCCGCCTCGAACCACAGGTGGGCAACACGGTGCGTGACGACGGCTACGTGCCGGCAATCTGCGCGTTTGCACGGCCGCTGGAGTCAGATCTGCAGCACGCTTGGGACGCGGTGAGTGGCGGCGCTTGCTGGCTGTTCTGCCTGGGCTGCATTGGCAGGCTAGTTGGGTGGCTGGTTTGCAGGGCCCGCTTGCCTGGCCCCTTGCAATGTTGGCTTGCCAGCGCCGGCGTCCGGCTTCGCTCGCAACCGTGCTCCCTGATCCGCTGTCCACTCGACACCCACTCTCTTTGCCTGCAGGTCAAGTTTGCTCGGTACCCCCGGGTCAACTTCTTCATTGCCACGTCAGGTCAGCCCCCTTGCGCAACAAAGTTGCGCTGTGGCTCGCTTGGCAGCCTGCTGGCTGAACCTCGCTGCTTGGCCAGGCCCAAGTAGGCAACACCAGGGAGCATGAGCTACCTGAGGCGCTGCTGCTGCTGCTTCGTGGGCTTCACCTGCCCCCTTCCCTGCAACAACCCGCCTGAAGCACAAGCTGCACAGGGGCTTCAGCCATGCCGTAATGCCTCTACGTTTGCACCCTCCTGACACGCCACATGCGAGTTTCCCTCCTACCCACCCGCTGCACAGAGATCCACATGAAGCACAAGCTGCGCATGAGCCCCGACCAGGTCACGCAGGCGGTGGTGGATGCCATCACGCACCTGCGCTCCCTGGGCTGCAACGACATCGAGTTCACGCCGGAGGATGCGGGTGAGCAAGGTGTTAGTTTTTGAGTTATTTGTCTGCAGAGGAAATGGGGAAGCACAGCAAACATGGGCTGCAAGGACATTGAGTTCACGCCAGAAGACGCGGATGAGCAGCGCTGTTAGCAATATGAGTTGTTTGTCTGCAGGGAAGTTGAACGCACAGCAGGCGCAGGTTGCAAGCATGCAGCGCCGGAAGGGGTGCAACTACAACCCAAGCAGGGGCCCATCACACCCTTCACTTACAGGTGTTCCTCTCCACTTTTCGCAGGCCGCTCCGACCCCGCCTACCTGTGCTGGTGCTGGGGGAGGCCGTCAATGCTGAAACATTACCCTCGCCTCCATGTTTGTTGTGTCTCACCACTGTTTTCGCAGGCCGCTCCGACCCCGCCTACCTGTATGAAGTGCTGGGTGAGGCCGTCAAGGCGGGGGCCACCACGCTCAACATCACAGACACGGTCGGCTACTGCCTGCCCCACGAGTTCCTGGTGAGGCTTGTGTTGTGTTGCTGCCATATGGCTTGTACTGCCATGAGGCTTCTGTTGTGGAAGTACCTGGAGGTATGAATTTGGGAAGGCATGCACAGCAGCGTAATGAGCTGCGCCAGCGCAGTGGCAGTGCTCGTCAAAGTGCACAGCTTGCGACGCAGTGTCAGTATATCTCAGTTGCTGAGGTGGTCGCAATCATCCCGTCCCGAGGTGATGCGTGGCATCAAGGCCAGCTGCCTCGCTCACTTCAATCCCTGTTTCCTCGCTGCTCTCCCTCCTGCAAAGCTGATGCGCGGCATCAAGGTCAGTCGCCTAAGTCACTCAGTCGCCATTTTTTGCCCTCCTTCCCTTGGCAGGAGCTGATGCGCGGCATCAAGGCCAACACGCCCGGCATTGACTCCGTGGTGCTGTCGGCGCACTGCCACAACGACCTGGGGCAGGCCGCCTCCAACACGCTCATGGGTGAGGGCTGTTCATTAATGGACTCCTGCAACACACCTGGGGCTTGCACTCCAATCGTTGGCTTGCTGCTATGGTGTCCATCTCTATCGTTGCAGCCGCTGCAGCGGGCGCACGCCAGCTGCAGGTGACCCGCAGCGGCTGACGCCCTGTTTCGAATTGTGATCCAATGCTGCACACGTCTTGTTGTGCAGCCGCGGTGGCGGGTGCGCGCCAGCTGGAGGTGACCATCAACGGCATCGGCGAGCGAGCGGGCAACGCGAGCGCTGAAGAGGTCATCATGGCTCTGGCGCTGCGCGGGTGAGTGAAGAGGAGCGGATTCAAAGGTGATTCGACGGATCTGTGCTTGTGCAGCAAGAAGCTGTTGCCAAACAGCCCTCATCTTGTAGCTTTGCTGCATCCAATATAACCAACGCAGGGAGAGCTGCTGGGCCGGCTGCGCACAGGCATCAAGACCGCCAACCTCTTCCATCCAAACATTCACCACCCCACCAACCTGTTGCTGCGCTGCTGCACCAATGCAGGGAGAAGCTGCTGGGCGGGCTGCGCACCGGCATCGAGACGGTCAACCTGTCTGCAGCCTCCAAGATGGTCTCAGAGTACAGCGGCATGATGGTTCAAAAGCACAAGGTGGGACCAACAAAGTGGGGTGTTATTCAGTTTAGCTAGAAAGAGTGGGATTGGTGGAAGTTTTGGAGAAAACTTGCGAAGGCACAGCGGCATGGCGACGCAGGAGGAGCATGGCGACATGGCACCAAAAGATTTGCCCACCGGCAGAGCACTCCAGCTCTCATATCTGCTGCTCACACTGCGTGCCTGCAGGCGGTGGTGGGCGCCAACGCGTTGACAGGACAAGTCGCGTGCACTTGCAACTCACTCCAGTGCCCTGCTGTTTCCGCTATTGTTTGCAGGCCGTTGTGGGCGCCAACGCATTTGCGCATGAGAGCGGCATCCACCAGGACGGCATGCTCAAGGCCAGGTGGGCCAGGGAAGCGGCTGGGTGCCAGCATCGGCAATTGCATGGCAGCTGCGATGGGGTGGTGCATTGGTCGCCTTGCTGAGGGATGGATGAGGCCTGGGGGTGGCTGTCATGCGTACAGCGTGTGCAGCACAGCTGCTGCTCAGCTGACTGCACACACATTATGCGGTTGCCCTAAACTATAATACAGGGAGACGTACGAGATCATGCGGCCCGAGAGCATCGGCTTGGTGCGCGACTGTGATGCCGGCCTGGTGCTGGGCAAGCACAGCGGGCGGTGAGTCGCATCGACGCTTTTGTTTCGGTCTGTTGGAATGTTCCTTTTGTGGCGTACTGCTGTTGCCCCTTAGCATTTGGGGTCTCGCACACTAGGGGCGGAAGGCGGTGACTGGGCCACCGACAAGTGAACTCTGTGCAGCACAGTTTTGAGTAGCATGGTGCGGCTGGAAAGCACTACCCCTTTACTCAATGCTGCCCACCTGTCCTTCGTTCATTCTATGCAGCAAGGCGCTGGGCACCAAGCTGGCTCAGATGGGGTTCAACCTGCCCCAGGAGCAGCTGAACGAGGTGTTCAAGCGCTTCAAGTCCATCGCCGACAAGAAGAAGGTGCGACTGTTAGTGCAATTTCGAGCGCGTGCTAATGTTTGTTTGAAAGGCAGCCTGATCTTTCGTCTGCGGTAGGTTGCTGTGCAGGCTGCTGCCGTCCCGGGGCAGCAGCTCACTGCCACTCATGTCCCTTCCTCTGTGCCGCATTGCAGTCCATCAGTGACGAGGACATCCTGGCGCTAGTGAACGAGGAGGTGCACGCCCCTCCCGCCATCATCGAGCTGCTGGACCTGCAGGTGCATCTTGCCAGCATATGTACATGCACTGGACTAAGCCAATCAACTGTTATCGCACTTCCTTGCCTGCCTGCCCAGCCTGTGGTGGCGCCAACCCTTGCCGCGTCAACAACTTGCTTCTGAGCAAGTCGGTGAGTGGCTTGGCAGTGCTGCCCCGGCATGATGCAGACATGCCACCCCACCAAACACCGTGCAGGTGATGTGCGGCAACGTGGGTATCCCCACTGCGACTGTGGTGATGAAGGGGCCAGACGGCGTTGCACGCCGCGCCGCCGCCATCGGCACGGGGCCAGTGGATGCGGCTTACAAGGTGTGGTGCCAGGCGCACATCACTGGAAGCAGTGCTGTACTCTGCTGCCCGATTGGTTGAAACCGCATCCCAGGTTGTCCTGCTAGACTTCTGTGAGCCGCTGCCATAGGGCACCTGATTCCACCTTGCTGCTGTCGGGGCGGCGTGCCTGCTGCAATCGCACTTTCATTGCAATCACAGTTTCATGCAACAATACCCCTCTGCCGCGCAGGCCATTGCCTCGCTGTCTCCGGTGCAGTGCCGGCTTCTGGAGTACAAGGTGTCATCTATCACCGAGGTATGGCTGACTTGGCACTTCACACCAAGCTGGTTGGCTCCGTACAGTCCCCAGCTGCATCGTTCATGATGAGGTGCCATTTCGGGAGGCCATTGAGCTCCCCCGCAGCATCTCCCAACCTGCCCAGCTAGTCTGCCGATACCCTTGCAGCAGCATTCCGCTCAATACTGCTCTTCATAGCCTCCAACCTTTTCTCCACCCCACTCACCTGCAGGGCATCGATGCCCTGGTGTGCACTCGAGTGGTCATCAAGGCCGACGACTGCGAGCTGACGGGAGATTGCGAGCTGCCGCAGGTCAGTGCTGGTGTTCGCGGGCAGCTTGTAGAGCACAGCTTGCTGCAGTCGAGCGGCGGGCGCTGCTGGCTGCCACCTGATGTGGCCCTCCCCACTGTGCCACACACAGGCCAGGCATGCAAATGAGCTCCCAACACAAGGCTGATTTCTCAAAACAGCTTGGCCAATACTCCGCACCGCTCCAAGATACTTTCATGAATCTCACACTGCTGCAGGGCGGCGTGCGCCCTGCGCTTCACTGCTCCAAACAACTTGCTCACTTGTTCACAAACTGCAACACACTGATGATTTTCCACTCTGCTGCAGGGAGGCGTGCGCCCCGCGGAGCGGCGGTTCACGGGCAGCGGCGCGGACGAGGACATTGTCGTCTCCTCTGCCCGCGCCTACATCAGGTGCAGCTTGGATGCTGGGCGCAGCCTGGGTGGCTGGCATGTTGCAGAAGTAGATTATACTGTGACAAATGCGTGGCGCCGCTTCATCTTTACCCATCCAGTATGCCTCATCTGACCCACACGCGCCTCAGCCACTTGTCCGACTTCTGCTGCGTCACTGTTCATGCCTGCTGCCCACTCCTCCCACCCGTCTCAATGCCCCTCCATCCTGTGCAGCGCGCTGAACAAGGCGATTGCCTACGTGGCAGCCCGCAAGCAGATCAGCGCGATCCGCAAAGCGGTACGCGAAAGCATGGACAGCATGGACGATGCAGACGGTACCGCAGCGCCGGCGCCGGCGCGCGAGCCTGCGGTCGCCAAGGCCGGCCGCAAGACGGGTGGGGCAAAGGCGCCCGCCAAGGCGCCGGCCACTCGTGGCAGGCGCAGCAGCAGCAGCGGCAGCAGCCGCGAGCTGGTTGCCCGTGCTGAGAAGGCTGACACCAGCAGCTGAAATGTCGATAGATAGGTAGTCGGGTTTTGCTCCGGCCCATGATGTGGCCTGCAGTACACAACAACGTGCGGCCGCTTCATATATATTGCACATTTTTCGCAGCTCGGCGCCCCAACGTGCCCCATTTTTGGCTGCTGTGCTTCCTGTTTCCCTTGCCTCAAGTGACGGTGCACCGCACTGGCGCCACGCAGCTGCTTCTGCTGCCCCCATTTACACTGTGTATTGATTGGTGCAGTTTTGCTGTGCTCTTGTGAGTTGCAATTTTGCCAAGCTTCCCACCTGTATTGTCGCCCTTGCCCGCTGAGCATGCACCCATTGTTGCACCTGAGTTGGGCACCGTTGTCTTGGTGCCTCAAACATATGAAGCCGCCACGCCGCATGCATACATTCTTCGCAACGAGCTGTAATTGTTTCACGAAATCATTCAACAGGTTGGGCACCATGCAGCAGCAGTCGGCCGTGCAACGGAAGGTGGGCGGGTGCTGGGAAGCGGCGTCCGTGTGAACGGGAGACTGTTGGGGTCCCTGCAAGCTGCGGCCGGCAAGCGAGACTGCATTGCAACCAAGATAGGAAACGGTGCGTCAGTCGACGTGCAGAGCACACTGAAGGGAATGCAGCTGAGGCACGCTGACTAGGCCGCTGCTGGGCGACGGGGCGGCACAGCGGCAGGCGTGGTCAGCCGTGTCGCTAGCCCTCCAGCAGGTGCTCTTTGCTTTGTGATCGCTTCCAGACCATTGGCAGGCCACCCAGACGCGCGCCTGCGAGCCACAGCCGATGGCAACGCTTCGAGCCCCCAACTGCGCGGCGGCCCCGCGCCGACAAGCGGCCCCGGCTGCAGCGCATCGCACCACGAGCAGGGGCGCAGCAAGCAGCCGTCCGTCAGCAAACCTGCGGCGCGCCGCCACTGCCGCCGCCGCCAACGGCAGCAGCTCAGGCAGCGGCGGCGGAGTTATCCTGCTTCCGGGCTTCCTGTTCACCACTCGGCAGTACCAGGGCCTTGCAGCCGACCTGAGCAGCAAGGGCTTTGATGCAGGTGCGCTGGCGGGTGGTTGCAGCTGGGGCTGGAGGGCCGCCGCCCTCACCGGCAGCTCGCCTTGTTGTCGCCCGCGGGCCTGACCGGCCCCTGCTCTCTCCCTTCTGCTGCCTTCTCAATTCGCGGTAGTTGATTGTCAGCAGGATTTCAGCCTGATCGCTGGAACTTTCCAGACTGTTTGCCCTGCCCAAACTCACGTTGCTGCCTGCTGCTCCCTGTGACGCCTCGCGCAGCGGTGGTGCCGGTGTCGCTCTCCGATCGGTGGTTTCTTGCACTACACACCCCTGGCTGTCCAATGCTGACATCCCCTCTGCTCCATTTTGTCCACCCACACAGCCGTGGTGCCGGTGTCGCTCTCTGACTGGTGGTACATCCTGCGGGGCGGCTCCTTCGAGTGGTACCTGTCCCGCCTGGACGCACTGCTGGCCGACATGCACGCCAAGTGAGTTTAAATAGTGGATTCGATACGGCCGCCATGCTGACGGTGTCAGGAGAGCCTCTCGTTTGCTTGCATGTGGCTGCTTGCTGCTCCTGCGCTGCCGCCGCCGCCTTCCAGGTCAACACATACGTGTATGCCATCTTATACTGCGCCCTTGCCCGCAGGCACGGCCGTGTGGCGCTTGTAGGGCACAGCGCCGGCGGCTGGGTGGCTCGCCTGCTGCTGGGCACCGAACCCTACCAAGGTGGGTGCTTATGCTGCTGCTGCAATGCTGGCTGGCTGTACTGGCTTGCTGTGTGTGGGCTGCGGGGCTTGCATCTGGCAAGCTTGTCTTGAGCCTCACAGCTCCTCCCCCCACTCGCCGCACAAATGTAGCTGTGCGCACAGGCTGCTTGCGCATGCGCTGCCCTGTACCTGCACCGCCACCTTGCAACCCACCCAGGCTAACCGCCGCCCGCCTGCCTGCATGCAGGCGTGCGCTACGGCCGCAGCGGCCGCGTGCACACGCTGCTGACGCTGGGCACTCCGCACCAGTCAATTGAGGACTACCCCTTTGGCCGGGCAGAGGTGCGGCAGCTGTGGCTTGTTGTTTGCCTGTTGTAGCTGGGGATGGGGCGGGTAGTCGGCACCGCCTAGGTGGCTGCTGCGTGCATGGCCGCTTGCTGCTTCACGTTGGGAAGCTGCGACCAACTGCAAGCCTCCCTCTGTGACCCTCACACCTGTCGCTTCAGGAGAAGTTGGTGGGCGCCCACCTGGCCCGCGCGCCCCTCGAGGTGGCCGGCAGCAGCCTCAAGTTTGCCAACTACTTCTACCCGACGGCCGAGAGCCTGGCAGATGTGCGCGTGGTGTGTGCCTGCGGCGACACGATCCGTGGGCGGCCCCTGCTGGGCCGCGGCAGCAGCAGCAGCAGCAGCGAGGATCCAGATGCCTACACATCCACTCTGAGCTATGCCAGTGTGGGCAGCTTGGACGAGGGCAGCGGGTGGGGCAGGGCGGGCGGCAGCAAGGCCTACACGCGGTATGATCAGCAGCTGGCCTTCAATTCGTACAAGGTGAGCTGCCTGCTGTGGTTTGGCAGGGCCGCGGCTGTGCTGGCTGGGATGGGGCGCTGGTCGGGACGTGCGAGCATGCAGGGTGGCAGGAGTCCTGCCTGCCCCGCTTCCATGCACCCCGCCCTCCCTCCTGCTGCTGCTGCTTGGCAGGCTGTGTGCAGCCGGCGCGGTCTACATGGCATGCCCTCATGACTGCAGTGCTGACTGATGCTGCCATGAACTGCTGCAGGCGGTGTGCGGCCGGGGCGACGTGGGCGGCGACTTTGTCACCCCGCTCTGCATCTCACAGTGAGGCACCTGCCTGTTGCGTGTTGGTTGCGCATCGCTGCAAACAGTGCATGTGGCTGCTGTCACCACATCCGCCGCTGCCGCTGCCTCCGCCGCCTGTGCCGCCTCCCTGCGGGTGAGATGCTGCTTCACCTGTGCAGGCTGCCGGGCGCCAAGTTCTTGACCGATTGCCATTTTTCTCTCTGCTGCTGCAATTCCACCTCCACCATGCAGGCTGCCAGGCGCCGAATCCTTGATTCTGCCGGGCGTGTGGCACTTCCCCCGCTGGTCGTCCGCGCAGCCCTGGTACGGCTCTCCTCAAATCACGGAGCTGTGGCAGCCGTACCTGCTGGAACCGCATGCACAGGCGCACACGGCGGCAGGGCAGAGTGCGGGATGAGCGGGCGCCAGCCTGCGGTTAAGCGCTCCACACACAGCAGGCGAGTTTGGAGCGACCCTGTGCGACCTTCCGAGTTTTTGAGTTAATTCTGCCATTACTCCTAGCCACATCCCCCAACAATTCCCCAACAAACGAATGATTGCCAGCTTTTAAAGCTGATTGATTGCACCTGCCGCCTGCCTTCGAGCCGATTTGATCATGAGCACTGCCTTTCCGTTTGTACATTGCTTCCCAGCACTTGCCTTCCGATGCCGCCACCTTGGCAGTGACTGTAACTAGATGTTACACATGCTGTTGCACGACCCTGCTAGAGTGGGGGCGCAGTTCTTGACTGGGCAGCGGCTCTGGGCACACGCGTGCAAGCTGGTGCACAGCGGCGGTGGCGGCAGCGCCTGCCGGCGGTGGCAACGAGGGCGGATTCCGCTGCAGGCTAAACAATGGGCAATTCACAAGGGATTAAACCAGGGCCTTGCTTTGTTTTGGACCTGCAATCCTGCGGCTGGCGCTGTTCAAAAGCATCGGCCGCTGTGTGCCACACATGCCCGCCAGTTCCCTTGTCGGGGTGGAACCACTGCATGAGTGGTGGGGCAGCGCACGGTCCAGCAGCGCATGCATCGCTGCTCAGCTGTTCTCTGAGCTTTGCGATCACCGAGGGCAGCTTTGCCAGCGCGCTTGCCACGCCCCGGCGGGGAACATCCTTATCTGGCTCGGGCAGAGCGCCTGCACAGCCCCTTCAGGCTTCTCGGCAGCCGCCGGAAGCCGCCAGACGCCGCCTGCAGCGGCAGATACCCCTGTTGGTGGCGACCGCCGGCCGGCGAGCCAGGCTGCGCCATGCGCCCGCTCTGCAGCGCTCTTGCGCTGCTCCTGGCTGCGATGCTGCTCGGGGCTGCCCCAGCGGCTGAGGGCCGGCGACCGGTGGTGCCTCAGCGGCCGGGCGGCGGCCTGCCCCTCTTGGGCTCGGATGCCGCGTCCTGCGACAACGGTGCGCGCTGCGGCCTGCTCAACCAAGCCGCCTGCTGTTGAGTGGCTTTGCAGAGGCCGAGAAGCAGTGCTGCCCTTGAAGTGCTTACTGAGGGGGCGGGGATCCCGGCAGCCAGGCGGGCCCCAAGTGACCGCTGGCGGCGCCGCTGCCGCCGTCCTGCCGCTGTCCTGCAGTGTGCGACTACCGCGCGCTGCCTGATCCGGAAAAGCCGTCGACGAGCACGACCAACACCGCCAAGGGCGTGCGAGTCATCATGACCGGCATTTTCCAGGGTGAGTGGCCTCCTTCTGTTCACTGCCGCTGTTCCCTATCTGCTGCACAAACGGTTTGTGGGTCATCACTTACTGCCCGCCCGCTCACTTGCACCTCGCTGCTGCTTCACCACCTGCCCGCCGCCGCACCTAACGCGCAGGCATGAAGCAGTGGAAGGGCATCAGCGTCAAAATCATTGGCGGTTTGGGAGCCGGAGTGATGTCCGGCATCTCAGGTGCTTTGGTGTGGCGGGGAGGCGCCATTCCATATCTGTATGCAGGCGCTCAAACGGCCCCTGCGCTTGCTGGTGCCGCTGCGGAACGGGCTGAACCACTGTCGTAACCTGTCGCGGATCGCCCGCTCCGCAGGCCTTGGGAAGGGCAACCCTGCCTGGGAGACGTACAAGCTGGAAAAGTACATCCAGCAGTCCACCGACCTGCTGCTCTGCAAGGTAAAGGCAGCGCTGTGCTGCGCGCTGAAGCGTGTCAGTAGAGGGGCAGCGCCTGAGGCAGAGGCGGGCAAGAGGCCTGCGCAGGGTGCTGATGGTGCATCCGCCTGTATCTATGTTAGTGCATGTTTGTGGGCACCTGCGTTCTTGCCCACACCCAGCCGGTGCACCTCGCTGCCTTTCTGCACATGAATGCAGATGGACGCCATGGTGAAGGACCTTAACACCGCTGGTGAGACCGCTTAAGTTTGCGGAGTGGCGGTGCACCCGAGCGCAAGGGCAGTACATGTCACCGGTGTGCTCCGCTGAGGTGTGGCCGCTGGCCTCTCATGATCTCAAGCTGGCTTCTGACTGCCGCACCTCCCTCACGATAATGCGCCCGCAGCCGACCAGCGCATGAACGAACAGAACCTCTACTCCTTCAACAACGGCCTCCAGGCAATCATCGAAACCTTCTACGAGTCGTGCGGCGCCATGAACGTGAGCTTGCGGTGGAGCTGGTGCCGATGGCAGTGCTGTGGGCGCCCAGCAGCGCTTTTGACCCATTTGTGAAATCTTTACCGGCGGTGCCTGCTGGCACTCACATGCTGGTGGCAGCCCTGCGGCAGCGGCTGCCCGGGCTACCTGGCTCCAACTCCCACCCTCGTGGTGCAGCCCTCGCCCTGCTGCCGCCCCCAGCCCCAGACCGTCCCGCCACTGGCACACCATGCTGACGCACACCCACCACGCTCTGCTGTGCCTTGTGCAGTGCCTGAACTACACCAAACTGGCGCCCAGCAAGCGGAGCGCGTACGACCTGGACTGTGCCTACGACAAGGGCCCGAACAGCGCCTGCCCCAAGCGAGGCTCCTTCAACTCAAAGAAGCCAGTGTGAGCTCCGCCAGGCCACTTGAATAGTGAATTTTACATTGTGAATAGTGAATAGTGAATAGTGAATAGTGAATAGTGAGTAGTGAGTAGACTAAAGGCGGGCTGGGCAAGTTTTTTTCGCACTTTATGGCAGGGCTTCCACCTTGCTCGCGCTGCTGAGCTGGCTGTGCAGACTGACACACCGCCGCATGCACATGCACCGGCTGCCGGCCGCAGGTACTGCAAGTTTGACGAGGGCGGGACGCAGTACCAGGGGCTGTGCGACCCCACTAACGGCCACTGCTATGACGTGTACAAGTATGACATGGCGGTGGCAAAAATGCGGGTGAGGAGCAGGCTTGCGAAAGGGAGGGGACAGTCGAGGGGCAGGGGCGGACGCTTGTGCCTGCAAGCACTTGCCAATCGGCAGGTTCCAACCGGTCCCCAAGGCCAGCACCTTGCGGCCTCGTGGCAAGTCTTTCAACTACCTGCCCTCTCGGTCAATTTGATTCGCAGCACATTGTGGACCTGTTTGCCTCCAAGGATACAGTCAACAACTTCAACGCGCTCAACCAGTTCTACGACGTCAAGGCGACGGTGTCGCTGGCAAAGGTGGGTGGACGTGCCACGTGGACCGGCAAGCGGAACAGCTTGGCACAGCAGATTGCAGGCATTGGCATTGCACCCGCAAGCCTGTGTGGGCCAGCGCTGCTGTGGTGGCTGCTCGGCCGCCGCCAACGCTCGCCCTCCCCCGTGGTTAGACAGCAGCCAACAGCGTTCACCCGGTGGTTCTTTTACTGCACCTTTCCAATTAGCAGGGAGCCCTGGCAAAGATGCTGATGCTTCAGCAGCTGATCATGGTAGGACAAGGGGGCCTACACTTAACGTTATACAGCTTGAGCTTGTCGGCAGCGAGCAGCTGCTGTCCACACATGCATGACGATGGCAGCAGAATGCCTTCAAAGGTGGATACGCTGGCAGGAACGCTGTGCACTGCTGCTGACACGCTGCGCCTGGACCCGCCTCCTGCGCCTCTGCTGCCGCAGCTGTACGGCTCCGGCGGCGACAACGGCCAGCTGCTGCAGTTCGTTTCGGACATGGCTGACAAACTGGAGGCGCGGTGCGCTGCACGCCCCTGTGGCAGGGCGAAAGATGCAGGAGGGAAGGCAGGGACCTGACTGTAATCAGCGCATGTGCATGGCCAGGGGTGTTGCCGCCAGCGGAGGCTGCGTCTGGACAAATCTGTGCGCCTGTATGTGCGTATGCATGCCAAGCATGCTGGCGACGCCCTCCACCGCTGCCCCCTGCTGAGGCTCTCTGCCGCCTATACCCCAGCGCATGGTTTGGCCGCCCCTGTATGTTACCATGCAGCTACAATGCGACGCTGGACCCGAAGCGGCTGTTCAACGTGGTGAATGGGCTGAGCCGGCCCAACAACGACCACAACAGCTATTCCCCTGAGACGGTCTCCTGGCCCTACGCGAGGGAGTTTCTGGGCAACTGCGACTGCACCAAGAACTTCAACACCGGAAAGTGAGCATGTGCTGGGCGGCTTGAGCTGCCTACAGCTGCGCTACCGCTGATGCGTGTGCTAGCGCTGATGCGTGCGCCTTATCAGCCAGTTTAGGGCACCATCTTCTGTGCACTTCTTGAGAGTTCGAACTTTTGTGCCAGCTCAACTGAGGGGCCGTTCTTTGCCCCGCTGCCCCGCAATTGCAGATCGAACTACTGGTGCGAATACAAGCGACGCGGTTTTGGTTCGGATGGCTGTCATTGGAATCTGTGGTCATCTTGAGTGGCGAGTGGCACTGCCACGTTCAAATGGCAATTGAGTTGAGCAAGCCATCAATCTCCCTGACAAGTTGCGTCCTCGTCCTGTCAACCCTGCCTGCACTCCCCGCCATACGCATGCCATGCTGCAGGCAAACCGTACGTGACAACGACAGGGTGACCATCAAGGCGCAGGTAGGGCACTCGCAGCAGATCATATCGTTCTGCTGCTCCGGACCGCTGGCGGCTGTCCCACAGATTCTATGAATCCGTTAATGATGCCGAATGCCGGCTCCCCAGGGCATGCACGCACCTGCCAATGCACTCTGCCTGCAGATCCGCAAACGCTGTGACGAGCCGGGCAGGATCGTGGAGTCGCAGTGCCGCCCAGTCAAGGACTATTTCAGCGAGTGTGGACGCTACTCAACTACTGTGCCCGGCGACTGGAGTTGCAAGAAAGATGTGTACATGGAAAAGAACTGCCCGGGTGAGCGGGGCGGCTGCGAATGCTGGCACATTGAATCCGAGCAGACTGCCCTGTCAATGCAGCCACTGCGCACACCTTGCTGAGCAGAGTTGCATGTGCCGCAACGGGGACTGCAAAGAGTGGTGCCCATGCCGCCTGGGCCATGCAGGGGCACGCGACCGCTGCGTAGAAGTGGACAACACCAAAGGGGACTGGAGCGACTTTGTGGGGCCGTTTGCGGACTTGCAGCAGGTGGGCAGGCCTGCTCTGCCCCATGCCCGTGCCACACTTCACTGCGAGTCTGCGTGTGGAAACGGCTTGGGACAAATCCAGCAGATTCGCACTCCCAAATCGTGCCTATCTCAGCAGCCTGCCTGCTGTGGGCTATTCAGACCGCGGCCCGTTCCCTGGCCGCCCCCGAGCGCTTGCATACAGTGTTGAACTCCCCATGTGAGCCACTGGATCGCCTGCTTACTTACTGTGCCCTGTGTTATTTACTGTGCCCCTGCGTCTTCCCCACCGCCGCCAGTGGCGCGCCAAGCTGGCCCGCGACCGCTGCCCCGACGTGGTCACCTCTGTCAACTCTTCCATCTGGGAGGGGGCATACAGCCTGGCAGACGAGCTCAAGGCAGATCTGGAGGACGTCAAAGAGGGAATTGCCCAGATGCGCTACATTGTCCGCGCAGGCGGCATGCCCCAGGCGAGTGCTGGGGTGTGGATGCGACAATTGCAAGCCAGTTGCTTGGTATCCAGCGGGGAGCCACCCGGGGCGCAATGCTTGGTTGCAATCGGGCTTCAAAGCAGGGCATCGGACTCCTGCCCGCCTCTGCGCCCTGATGAACGCATGCACATGCCGCCGCACCACCTGTGCAGGCCAGCTTTGGCGTGCTGCGTGACTTCTACCCGCTGCTGGCCGGGCGGTGCGCCCCGAGGAACTGGAACCTCACAATGAGCGGCGGCGTTCGTGGCGTTGGCGAGCAGGAAGGGAGCTGGCTGGTGCGCGCTGCTTGGCTGCGGCGCAGTCCCCTGCCGAAGCACCTGTCATGACAGGATCAGCACGGGCAGCGTAACTTGCATGGTACAAACCACCGGTCTGCCGATGTTCTGCTCCCTGCCTGTCTGCCACTTGCAGGGACGCCGCTGCCCTACCAACTGCCTGTCGTGCCGTCCCAGCTGGCGCTGCCTGCAGTGCCGCTCCGGCTACCGCCTTGCCTTGGATGGCCTGTCGGTGAGTGGCTTGCTGGCTGTATTGCTTGCTGCCTGCCCGCATGGCTGGCTGGCTGGCCGGCCGCTGTACATGTGCAGTTGCAGCACGCGACGGGGACACAATGTTGCGCCCCTGCTCTAACCCGCCTGCAGTGCATCATCAAGGTTTGAGATGCGGCGCACAAGTACGAGCGCACGCAGCTCCATCTCCTGCATCTCTTCTCCACCAATGTGAGAGTGTTGCAAGCACCGTACCAACCAGAATGCCAGTAACGGCCCTGTTATGCCCCGTCTGCCCACCATTTGGATCCCACCAGGCTACCTGCTTCTTGCGTAGCATCTTCTGCACTCTGTCTTCTTCATTCCCCCCAGCTTTCTGCCCACCTTGGCAGATTTGCACCTTGCATCATGCATGATGCACGCCAACCTACCAGGGCCTGCGTTTCACCCCACCCATCCCGCTGCCCCTTCGTACAGCTACCCCGTCTGCTATTACTGTACGCCGTCATTATGTAAAAGTGATACATTCCAAACCACTGCTCCTCCGCAAGGCACCCACCTCTGCTACAAGGCTGATCGCATTATGCCAGGCGGGGCCGATCACGGGCAGCTGCAGCTGAGGTCCGCATGCGCATCAGCCGTAAGCGGCGGCCACTGGAGACTGCCGTTAGTTCACGGCCTGAAACAGTGGTACGCAGCTTCAACCGCTGCCCACCTGAGGTGGCATGCAGTCCCGGCAAACGTGCATCTGCCATGACCATCTCAGGTTTGGTCAGGCGCCATCTGGTGTGCCCGTTGACGGCAGCAGTGGCGGCGGGCGACGGCAGCGGCGGCACTCACCCAGCCGGCGATCACTCGCCTGCCCAATCCTAAATCTACTGATCGTTGCGCCGATCATCTGCAAGCGGCAGACAGGTCATGCAGGCGCATGTTGCTGCAGCAGGCTGACAAGGGGCGCAAGTGGCGGGAGCTTGCACCTTCGCCTGCGCTTTGCCACACCTGCTACAGAATCGACATCTGCAGCCTTCCGACATGCGGCTGGCACTCCTCCTGGCCCTTTGCGGGCTGGCTGTCGCCCAAAGTGAGTTTTCGCGAGCTGCCTGCATCGCCTTCTGATTTGGTCAGGCGCCAGAGTTCGTGGGCAGCCGCGCAGGGTCGCGATGCCGCCCGTTGTTGGCCGCCTGCCCGGCGGAGGCCGGCGGCGCAGGCGCCCGCACCTCCTCCGAGGCGGTTGCATTCCACACTGGTGCATGATTGCACAGCCATGCCACCTTCAACACTGCCGCTGCTCGAGTAGCCATGCCACCTTCAACACCCTGCTGCCCTGCTCCGGTGCATCCTTGTCCGCAGCTGCCACCAAGGTGTGGATCGCCGCCAACGCTGGCGCCCCGGGCAGCCAGGAAGCAAACATCACCAAGCTTGTTAGGGTCCTGGAGACCAACGGCGGCGATCTTGTGGCAGATGCCGTCAAATGGTTTGCGCAGGTGATTTAAAGGGTTATGAAGGCGGCAACGCAGGGTCGCGGGGTGGCTGCTGGGAACGTGCCGTCATGCCGGCACATGCATGCATGCAACAGTGCCAAACTGATTATGCCGCAGGCGAGGCTGGAGGCGCCAGCCCTCTACGCTGCGAAACTTGGCCTGCCAATGCAAAGGTGACGTGCTGCCTCACCATGCCCCTCCAACCCCACCTCCCCAGACCGCCAACGCTGTCAGAGGCGCCGACGAACAGCTGCCCTGGGTGGCGCTAGTGAACGGGGGGTCTGTGCGGGCCTCAATCCCTGCTGGGCCAATCTCCCAGCAGCAGGTGCTCGACCTGGTGCCCTTCCCCGACTGGTGAGCGGTGGCAACGTGGCATTGCACTTTGATCGCTGAGATTTGGGTTGCTTGAAAGGCGCGGTGCCCTTCAGCCCATTGTGAGCAAGTTTTTGTGTGTATTCTGGCCTTTCAGCGCCTGCCTGCCCCCAACTGGGCCTTACAAGCGTGCGTGCTGCTGCGCCGTGTACACGCCTGCTGTCTTGCCGCCCATGCCGTTACGAAGCAGCTGCCCGACTGCACCGTTGCCGCTGCCCATGCAGGCTGGTGGCCAAGCGCGTGAAAGCAGCCGACCTGCTGATAGCTCTCGAGAACGGAGTGAGCAAGTGGCAGGACACACCCATTGACCCGGCTGGTCGCTTCCCTCTGGTGCGGCGTGAGATATCACAGCAGCTGGCCGGCATCATTTCAGCCCGCACCTATGGCAGCAGTGCAGTGTTTGCACATCCACACGAAGCAGAAAACTTTGTTTGCTGTTGCACACACACTGCCGGTGTGCTTAGCAGCAGTGTGGTACCATGCTCAGCCACTGCCGATGCCCCGCTGCTGCTGTACTGTCCTGCTGCTGATAGGTGCTGGTTACTTGCCGCTGCACGCAGGTGTCTGGCCTGCGCTACGTGTTCGACCCCACTCAGCCAGTGGGCCGCCGCATCCTAGCCGCCAAGCTGGGCGATGGGCGCAAGCTGCTGCGAGACTACTTTGGAGAGGTAGGTTTAACTGGCATCGAAGGGCTATCAAACCCAATCGCGCTGCTCAGAGTTTGCTCATGCTGGCGTATGCCTATTTTGGAGAGGTAGGGATGCAGTATGCCTGACTCCCAGCCCAGCGATGCTGTCCGAATGCCGGCGACACCTGCGCACCGTGACATGCACTGCCACTTGCTCTGTGCATCCCGCAACCCTCAGTGATTTGCTGTGCTGTGCATCCACCAGCGCAGGTGGTCGTGGTCACCAACAACTTTGTGGCAGGCGGCAACGACGGCTATGCCATCCTGGCCGCCGCCCCCACCGTTGCCAACCGCACCAACGATGGCTTGCCCCAGATTGTGGGCTCCTATCTGGTGAGAGCGCCTCTGTTAGCATGCCAAAGCACACTTTTTCCAGGGCTGAGGGGACCATGCTGACCTGATAGCTCCGCCCCTGCGATTTATTGGTCGGTGGGCAGCCTGCGAAACTGGAGTGAGCATCGGAATGACTGTAAAACAGAACTCTTCTTCCCTTCCTTACTTTGCGCAGGCCCGCTTCTCTCCCGTCTCTCCGGCCACCGATGGCCGCATCGCCAACTGCCTGCTCACAGCGGGCATCCCTGCCTGTGGTCCAGCCTACAAGAAAGCCCTGGGTGCGCTCAGCTGGGGGACGCCACATGCCGGGCTGCGGCCTGCAAAGCTGCTGCTGTCCGCGTGATGCACAAGCAGGTTTAAGCCAAGGTGCCGCTGGCCACCTGCCCACCACTACCTTATCTCGCCCAACTGCCATTGGGCCGCACCGCAGCGTCGATGCGTCTGCTGCCTCCGAATATTGCTTGGAGCTTGCAATGCCCATCCCAGCACTCCTGCACCCCATGAATCCCTGTGTGTGTGCAGGTGTCAGCATGGTGTGGCTGACGGCCGACCAGGGCCAGCCCCGCACACCAGAGGCCAAGGTGTCGTACGTGGTGCGCCGCCAGGAGACCAACCTGGGCAACCTGATTGCGGACTCCCTGCTGCTCACAGCCAGGATGAGTTGGGTGGGTAGTGGGGCATCTGGGTTCAGCGTCTGTCCACAGCCAGGGTGGGTGGTGGGGAGGCGGGACAAGGGCACGGCTGGTGGGCGGGGGAAGTGAGGGATGGATGGAACCCAGGCATTCTTAGATGCAACAGGCTGCTGAGCCACATGCTGATGCGGTTTGAGATTTCAAGATTTCAGGCCCGCCGCCATGATCAGAGCCGCCCTCATCTGCTGGCCCCTCTTCAGCTGCCCACCTCCCCACCCGCCCGGCCTCTGCTGCTGCCTGCGCTGCTGCAGACCCGCTATCCGCTGCCTGCGGATCTGAAGGGCCTCCCCCTGGTGGCCCTGTTCAATGCGGGCACTCTTCAGGACAGCATCCCCGCTGGCCCGGTTACTGTGGGCAAGTTGCAGGGAGCTCTGCCCTACAGCGTCGACGGGTGAGGTGTTGCTGTCGAGATGTGCAGATGGAACCTCACCCACCCACACGTTGCCCAGCAGCAGCTGCAGATGTACGGTTGGCAAGCAAGGGTGGCGTGCAAAGCGTGCCAGCCTGCCATTTTCCAGCCCCGTCTCCTGCCAATGAGACGCCTACATGCTCTCTTCTGAGCCCCCCTTTTCCTCCGCAGCATCACCATCAAGCGTGTGACGGCTGCCGGCCTGGTTGCCGCCCTGAACAATGGCGTGTCCATCTGGGGCACCAAGCAGACCCTGACAGACGGCCGCTTCCCGCAGGTGTGGGGCCCAGCTGCCTGCCTGCATAACGTGTCAACTTTCTTTGTCCTACACCCTCGATGTTTGCGCATGTGGACGCGGCAGGCAATGCACCTTTTCACCCGCCCTGTGCGCTGCGCGCTCTTCTATGCATGCTGCCTGCTGTGGTCGAAACGGCTTGCAATGCACTGCCTCCGGAAAAGTTACACCTTCTGTCTCCCACATCGAATCCTGCAGGTGGGCGGCATGAAGTTTGCCTTTGACGCCCGCACCCGCCGCGTCCTGTCCGTCCGCCTGGGCAACGGCGCGTGGCTGTTTGGCGCACCCGCCCCCACTAAGCACCACACGCCCGTGGTCTACACTGGCGACCTTCTGCTCATCACAAACAACTACGTGGCGGAGGGCGGCGATGGGTGAGCGCGGCTGGGGGGCAATCATCATGTTGTTTTTTCCGTGCGGTTGTGGCCCAGACGTCTTCATGCAGCTGGCCAGCTGCAGCAGTGCGGTGCAATCCTTGGGTTCTGTTTGTGCATGTGTGCCTCCGCTGTGGGTGGGATGCAGTGGTGCACAGCTGCACAGCAAGCCACAGCTAGTTGGTTGCATGACACTACCATCTGATGGAAGCTGTTGCAGGGTGGCCGCCGCTCTCCAGCTCCCTTTAGACGCCACGCCATTCCGATGCCCTCCTGTTCCCCTCCGCGTTACTTATTCAATCCCTCCCGCCCCTCAACCGCTGCTTATAGGTACGCTGCCATCCAGGCGTCCCCAACTGTGTACAGCCAAGACGGAGATTTTGTCAATGCCGCGGTGGCACGTGCGCTGCAGGCCCTGCCCGTGCCATTCAGCGTGGGGACGCAGGGCCGCATCACCATCGTCAAGCGCCGCCATCAGCACTAAAGTAAGAGTGCCGAAAACTGCCAGCAGCCTGCCGTGCGCCGCACAAGGGCACTGTGCTGAAGCCCAGCTGCGCCGGTCCCTTTCTTCGCAATCCGGCCCTCGTGCACTTCTACCTTGTCCCACTCTGCTTCTGTACTTGGGCTCACCTCAGTTTTCCTACCCCCACCATGCTGAGTATGCTCCAAACACGCATTCCCCTTCAGAACAATTGTGCAATCCCAAGAAATGCCTTCACACCCAACCATGCTGACTCAATCTATTGTGCATGCCCATCCCTGTCTGTATCAGACTTGCTGACCGTAAGGTTTGCCTACTCCAGCAGCTGCCCATCTGTGAATGTAACACCAGAAGTTAGAAAGCGCTATCCAGCTGACAGCAGGCGGGAAGGGTGGGCCTCTGCCGCCATGCACGTCACGCCTGGCTGGCGGTGTGGCGTCGGCTGCAGCCCCTCAGCAGCCGGCAGAGCTTGCCGCGCTACTTGCAGGTTCGTCACAGGCTCACAAACCCGTTCCCTGAACCCGAGCGGCCCCTGTGCTTGTGCACCTGCAAGTCAACTCCAGCCGCCGCCATGAGCCCCGCCAAGTTCAGCTGGATCCCCAAGGTGGACCTGTGAGTCTCTGAGCACGCGCGCCGCCGCCTGCAAGCAACCCTACGCCGCACCGGCGTAGGGATAGCTCGCCGCGGCGCTGGCAGCGGGTTTGCAGCCGCCCCGCTGCAACTACATGCTAGAATGGGCGGAAATAGCGCGGCAGCACGTGGTTACTACTCTCCGCCTCCGCTGCCGCCGCCGCCGCACGCCGTCTCCCGCCGTTCTCCCGCCGCCTTGCACGCCGTCCTTCCTACTCCTGCCTACGTCCTATCCCTTTCTCCCTGACCCACAGGTACCCCCTGTTCACCGTGTTTGGTGCTGCCATCGGCGTGGTCGGCTATGCCAGCTACCGCGGCATTGCCCACAACCCGTCTGTGAGGTGAGCCTGTCTTGAGCCCCTTGGCGAGGGTCAAACTTGGTTTGGAGTTTGTTGCGCCGCCGCCCTAACCGTGGCAATGGTTACTGCGCAACTGGTTGGGGTCTGCCCATCTCATCTGCCCTTCACAGCATGCCACTTGGTGGGACGAGCCACTCCTGAACCCAATCTTAACCCACCGCCCTGCCTTGCCTGCCGCCATCCTTTCTTTGGTGCAGCCTGACCCAGCAGCAGAAGCAGGACGTTACTGATGAGACCGGCTGGACTCTGGAGGTGTGCACTGCTTGCGATGGATCTGTCAGTAACTCACGCCCACCGGCACGCGCTGGGATCTCTTGCGACCCTGTTAGTGCGGTGTTCACGTGCGTGCAATGTCAGCTGGGCGGCTCGGGGGCTTGCTGGCACGACCGAGCGACTAAATCATGGACTGTTTCTCCCCTGCTGCAGCGCGCCAACAAGTACTACCACTCGATCTTCCGCAGCGCCGCCCTGTCCCGCGCCACCGGAGTGAGCCTCCAGCCTTGCTGATGGAGCGAATGCACCATTGCTGGGCATGCCCTGCGCTGGCATGCAATGCTTGAGCGCTGGAGCAGCCCCGCCTGGGGGCCTGGGATTGCCATCTGCCCCTGCGCTTGCTGCGCATGCTTGCCCATGTTGCCCATTGGGCAGGCTGCGTTCTGCTCACTTCATGCGCCCCTCATCTTGTGTTCCCTTGAGCAGGAGGAGCGCCCCGACGTTCGCATCATGCGCTTCTGAGTTCAGAATGCTCTTTTGAGCTGCGCATGCGCGTTCCCGTGAGCTGGCAAGGCACAACACCCACTGCTGCACACCCGCCACCCGCGCTTGAGGCGCCCTGAGCCGGTGCACCCGCCCTGCCACACTCTCAACCTGCTTTGAAACCGCCCTGACCGCAGCGCGCCTGCGCTGTGCGCCTGCTGCAGCGGTGGCCTGCCGTGTCGTTGAGCTGCCCCTGACCTTTTCCTCCCTCCTCAGCAATCGGCTCTACTCTGTTCCTTGTCATTCCCTCCCTGCGCTTCGATAGCGAGGCTTTTTGCAATCGCCCGGTGCCTTTCCTTGCGAGCGCCGGGCTTTCCAGCATTCCAACTCAGCTACTCGGCTTCACTCCGCCCCTCTCCCTCGGAAAGCTGCTTTTCTCTCTTTCATTCAGCCTGCATTGTTGCACACACTGGAAAGCCTTGCCAGCCACCCCCAGCCGTGTAACCGTCTGATGTGAAATGTGTGTGGCTGGCGAGGCTGCTGTGGTTGGGCGCCACATCAGCGGGCTGGCAAACGTCCCCATGTTGCTTCAGATGGCGATGCCGTCGCCCTGGTGCGTTCCTGACCATTTTGCACGCACGCCAGCATCCCCCAGCCGACCGAGTGAGGCTCACAGGCAGACATGGTCTGGCGGTGGACTCTGATCAAGGCGCTGAGGCCCTACCGACAGGCCGAGTTGAAGTATTTCAAGTGCGATCACAGAGACGACCGTGCGATCACTGCAAGAAGACTGGCCGCCTCCCGCCCACCCACACCTTGCCCACTCGCTCCCCCGCCCCCTGCAGGCCCAAGCCGGATTTGTGCGTGTCGTGTTTGGTGTCGAGGCCATCGATCGGATGCATGCGCAGCCCCAGTGGCCTGCCGTGCCCGCCGCTCCCGCCAGCGCCGCTAGCCACTCATTCCTTGCCGCCCGCCCTGCCCTGCCGCTGCGCCTGCAGCTACCCGCTGCTGACTGTGGTGGGCGTGGCGGCTTCCACTGTGGTCTACTGCTCCTACCGAGCCCTGGCACACAACCCCGACGTGCAGTGAGCGACTGGCTTCCTGCTTCCCTCGGGCAGTTCGAGCGCATCTGCGTGTTGGCCGCCGTAGCGCCGGCGCCGGCGCCACCGCACGGTAGTGGTCCCTGATGCCTTGCTGACGAAACGATTCACCAACCATCCGCAGCCTGAGCAAGATCCACAAGCACGACGAGCTGAGCGAGAGCGCGGAGCACATGGAGCGCGCCGAAAAGTACTGGTGAGGCACTTGAGCACTGAGCAGCACGGTGGCGGAGGGCGACCATTCAAATCCGTTGAACATTTGGCAGGGAGCGCCTACCAGCACTGGGTGCTGAGCGCTGCGTGAGGGTTCACGTCAAATCGTCAACCTGCCTGGCATCAAACCTGTGAGCTGTGCTGATACTGCGCACTTTGCCTGCTCTGATGCGCCCGGCGCAGGCACAGCATCTTCCGCAAGGCGTGGCTTAGCCGCGTGCACGACGGGGTGAGCGATGGGGCGTGCTGCAGGAGGGCAAGCGGTCTGTGCAAAAAGTGGTGCTGGAATGGTGGGGCGGCGTGTACCCCACAGAGCCTGCTCTTGGGCTGCACCACGCACCCGCAACTGTATGGTTCAGCATGGCAGCAATTGGCAATTCTGACGCCTTTCCTGTCAGCTTGGCCCATGCAGGACGTGGTGGACGCCCGCATGATGCGCGTCTAGGCAGTCGAGACGCGTCTAGGCCTGGAGGCAGCCCCCCGCCTCTGTGCCACACCATGCCAATGTTAATTGAACCCCGCCAACATACAGCAACTTCGAGCGAGCCACTCACAACAAGACGGCAGCAGCTGGAGCGCGCCCTGTTAGGAAGCCGCCGTGCCCAGCTGCATTCCAACTACTGGCGAGATGATGCCACAAACGCATCAGCCGTGTGCTTCATGTGAAGTGCTCCCTTAATGAATGACACGCACCCAGTGCCCCCCCCCCCTGCCACCTATGCATGGCCTTTCTATGCTTCAGCGTGAGCACGTTACACATTGAGTAGTCTATCAACAAAGCGAGCGCGCCTCTATGTGGAAAAAAGCGCACTACACAATGATTCGTGTGGGAGGCGGAATGGCCATTAGGGTGAGGATGGCAGGCAACTACGGGGGCAGCTCTGGTGTAGGAAAAACAGGTAACGCGGGTGGGAGGCGGCGTGTGCCTGCAATTGCAGTGGCGCAAGGAATGGGCAGTCTCCTTTGCAAGAGAGGGGCGCTCACAAATTGCAGGGGGTGGGGCTCAGTGCTGGATAGCATGGGGCGGCTGTGAGGGCCTGGGCCTGGCCGCAGCTTTGCTGGGTTTAGGGGTTGGCAGCCACAATGGAAGCCAACAATGGGAGGTAAGGTGCGCAGCAAAGCGCGCATAGGGAAAGAGGTAGGCATGTTGTGCAGGCAGGGGTGGCCGGTTGGCACAGCGCCGCAGAGGGCCTTGCACTGGCGGCTTGGTTGGTAGCGGCGGCGTCGGGAAAAAGAGGTCGGGGCAACGAAATGGGGGCTAGGAAAAGGGTGGAGTGCGCAGGTACGGCTGTAGCAGGGCTGTAGCAGGATGGATGTGGCGGAAGGTTGGTGGCGCGCTTGTGCTCACAGCCGAGCAGGCGAGTTGAGTTGGGAAATGGGGAATCAGGGGGGTACGAATGGCAAAGCGGTGCTGGGAGATGAATGCATCGGCTGCGTCACTTTCTTGGCAGCGGCCCGCAACTGCACGCGGCGAATGAGGATGGGAGCAGCACGAAGCGACAGGCAGGGAGAGGGCAGGGGAAAAGGGGCAGGGAGAGACGGGGGCTAGATTGGGGAGTGTGAGGCACATGCCTGCCATGGCAGCAGGCCAGCATATATGGGAAAGAGCTTCATGCAACTGCGTGCATGCAACTGCGTACATGGTAGCAGCGAGCAAAGGCTGGGGCTTGCTGCGCAGGGCACGTGCTTGCTGGGCTGGGGTCGTATGTTAGGGCCGGCTGGCTTGGAAAGAGCGGTTGTTTATGCAAGTGTGTTGGCGCGCGCGCCATAGGAAAGCAGCCGTCCGCTGCCATGGGTTTAGGGCATGTGGCACACGCCCATGTGGGCAGATGGGGGCGGCGGCAGGGAAAGATGACACCTCCGCCATCAGCGGGGGGTCGGTAGCTGCCAGCCGATGCCGCCGCCCCTGCCGCGGCCGTGTATGGCGGCGGCTGGCTGCGCTGGCGGCCTGGTGACAGGCGGCGCTGCAGCAGCCGCCAGTGCCAGGTTGGAGGCAGCAGTGTGGTGTGGCATTGGCTGCCGCCTGGCGGCTGACGCAGCTGCATGCTGCGCCCGTGCTGTGGTCTATCAAAGGTAGGAGGTTGCATTAATGGCTTCGTGGAAGAAAGAGCCCAGCATGGACGCCATGGTGCCGACGCGCACCTGCACGTCACAGGGTGTGGCAGCGCAGGCTGCGCAGGCTGTTGAGCAGTAGAAGGTCAGCAGGCTGGGCGGGGCAAGGATGGGGTGTTGGCCGCAGCAGGGTGCCAAGTGCTGCATGTGCTGCTCAACCGTTGGACCGCTAGAATCGATTCAAACGAGTCTTACCTTGAGGCCCCAGGCGGAGGGATTATTCAGCAGGTCCAGGAAGCTCTGGGCCCGCCGCCGCACCTGCAGCACAGAAACGCAGGCAGAGCAAAGGGCGGCTGGAGTCAGGCAGCTGGAGTCGGAAGGCACGGGACAGCAAGCTGAGGCAGGTATGCACTCACAGCAAAGGCAGCAGCGAGTGTGCCAACAACAGCTGCAAGCCGTAACATGCAAAGCATCCCAGTCTCAAACCAGGCGGTGTGACCTTTGCCCGCGGTCTGTATATCCAGGCCTTGCACATCTAAGTATAAGTAACCACCGCCCTCTCACCGAGTCCACTGGGAAGTGGGAGGTGAGGGCGGACAGCACTGCCTGCATGGCCAGCGCAATCGCCTCCTGCTGCTGCGTCCACTGGGGCGTGCACGACCCGCCGGTGGTGGTGCTGCATGGGCTGGCGCCACGCACGCTGTGGTCGTCCGAAGGCGCAGCGCGCGCAGCAGATCGTCCGCGCCCAGCGTACCACCCCGCCTTGCCGCCGCTGCCATGGGCGCCCGCTGAGTGCTGCTGCTGCTGCTGTGCATGCTGTGCATGCTGCGCTGTGCTGCCGGCGGGGCCGATGAGCAGGTGCGTCATGGCGGCTGCCTGGCAGATGGCCAGCACACACTGGCCCGCCTCCTTAGACGATAGCTGGTGGCCGGGGCAATCACCTTGGTACTGGCTGCAAGGATGGGCAGGAGCAGGGCAAGTGAATGCAAGTGCATGTGACCTGCAAAATGCATAGGTAGGCCGGCAATGAGCCCAGATGGGCCGGGCAGGCAGGGCATCAGACACAGGGCAGGGCAGGGCACGCAGGGACACGCCGGGCACGCAGGGACACGCCAAGCCATGCAGCGCACCTGGCGTAGGCGGCCAGCAGGCGCAACGCCCCCATGGGCAGCACCGAGGTGCCGCTCTGGCTGAGGCGCAGCAGCAGGGGGCGGTAGGCCAGCGGGTCGTGCTGCAGCATGGCGGCCCTGCAGGGTGGCAAGAATAGGTAGTTGAAGCTGGGAGCAAGGCACGGGGAGGAGGGAGTTGCAAGTATGCAGGCGTGCGGAGATGGGGGTGTGGAGGCCAGGCAGTGCATTTGTACAGCTACAAAGGACAGTGCATCCCTTGCAGCCCTGTACCCCACGCACCCAAGGTCGGTCCAGGTGCGTGCGTCCCACAGCCAGGCCTCCGCTTCGTCCCAGCTGGCCAGCGGTACCGGCGGCTGCGGCACAGGGGCGCCCAGGGGGGTGGGGCCCTCTGCAATGGACGGAAGCGGGCCGCTGCCCAGGCCCTGCTCCGCTGCAACCTGCAGGCTCTGGCAGCGCTCAGCTGGGGACACCTCTGCAGGCAAGACGCGGGGTGGGAGGCGGCGGGGAGGGGTGGGCGAGCGACAGAGCACAGAGACAGCGGCTTTGGGTGTGACGTCCAGCGCGGGCGCACGGCAGCGGCAGCAGCACGCAGTGCAAGCGGCAGGGTGCGGCAACATGCTGGGCAGGAGTCCAGCACCGAGTGCACAGCCGACAGCAGCGGCCCTCGAAACAGCACCGGCTGAGCGCCAGCCGCCCACCTGGCGTCTGGCCGGGCGAGGCGAAGCGCAGGGACAGGCTGGTCTTCATACGCCGCAGCACCGCCCCCAGGCCCGATCCGGAGCCTCCAGAGCGAGGGGAACCGGAGCTGTCCTCAGCTGGGCTGCCCTGCAGGCGGCCGCCCACGCTGCGGTGCCGCGCGATGGCCAGCCCGCCGCGCGGCGGCGGCGCCAAGCTGGCAAACTGGCCGGCGGAAGCGGCGGCTGAGAAGAGCGCGTCGATGGCATTCAGCAGGTCTGCTTGCAGGCCGCGGCAGGAGCCTGAGCCGCAGATGCCTAGGAAGCCCTCCACGGCTGGCAGGTACTGAGGCCGCGTGGCCAGCAGCTGCAGGCAGGCGCTGAAGAGGCAGGCCTTGACAAAGTGCGGCGTGGCGGCGGGGCGGGAGGCCGCCTTAAAACCGCAGACCGTCTCGCTCATGGCGGCGCAGCGCCGGCAGCGCTCGACTGCCTCGCGCGGCAGCGCAGCGTAGCTGACCGCAGCGGAGCCCAGCATGCGCAGCGCGTACGACGCCAGGCGCTGCTGCTGGTCGGTGGGAGCCGCTTGCCAGAAGCCGTCCCATGCAAAGATGAGGGGGCAGATCTGCTCCGCGCGCCCGATGCCGACTGCAGGCACAAGTGTGAGGGTGCGGGTGGGAGAGTCAGTGCTGTACAGCCCATGCAAGTCCAGGGCTTGTGGAGTGCCGCACCGCGCGCATGCAGCAAGAGCAAGCAGGCAGCACCACCAGCCGCTGATGAGCTGGCGGCTGCATGGCATGGCACCAATGGCACACCCAGCAGCCCTTGTTTGTCTCACCCGCCAGGCAGGCGGAGAGCGCCTTGATTTTGAGGGACAGCAGCTGCGCGGGGTCGTCGCCGCGCGGCAGCAGCTGGCGCCACGCCCCCGCAAACAGGCTGGGCTGCTGGCTGTGCATCTGGGCGTGGTGCTGCGGAAAGTGGGTGGGCGGGTGGGCGGGCAGGGCAAGGAGAGGGAGGGTGGGTGGGTGGTTGTGCAAAAGCTCCGCGCTGACGGCCTGAGTCAGGCCGCCATGCACGCATGCACACATCCGCTCCAAGTTACGAACCAGTCTCCCAGGCTGCAATATGATCCCCCACCTGCACCAGCGCCCAGGTGATGGCGATGATGCGCTGCTCCGCGGGGTGCGGCCCATTGACCATGAGCAGGAGTGTGTCGCTCAGCCGCTGCTTCCAGTCCTCAAAGCCGGGCGGCAGCTGAGGGTGCAGCTTGAGCACGGCCTGGCAGGCACGTGAGGTGGAGGGGCAGAACAGAGAACTTGCAACTCATAACAGGCAGGCAGGGCAATGGGCAGACCAAGCCAGGCCAACAATTCCAGCAGACAGGCAGCGCAACACTTGCTGCACAGCGTCAGCGCCACCTCCAACAGCACAACCAACTCTGTGCCCAGCAGCAGTGCACGCCAGCCCGCACTCCGCTGCACTGCTGCATGCGCACCTGCAGCAGCAGCGTGCGGCCCGAGTAGAGCCAGCTGTCCAACGCATCTTGCAGCTGAGCGGGGGCCAGCTCCGCGAGGCGCAGAATGGGCGGCAGGGCGGCCACAAGGCAGGCCACCCCCTCCACTGACATGCGCTCCACGGCTGCCATGAGCTCAACCGCCGCCTTTTGCAGGTCCTGCATGGGTGGGCAGACAGATGGATTGGGGGGACGTGTTGAGGGGCGGTGATGTCGGGGGTTCTCGCGCCAGCGAAGGCAAGTGCTGCAATGCGCCATGCAAGCGGGCCCAGCTGAATGCAAGCTCAGCTTCATTGCTAGTACCGCACAGCAGCCACGCTTGCCTGCTGGGCGGGGGGTGTCACGTACACAGCCAGAGCACGCGGCCCCAAAGCATCTGGCCAGTGCAAGTGCTGAGGCACCCTAAAGTGCCTCAGTCCGTGGCCGACCGTGACCAGCAGCGGCAGCGCTGCCGAGCCATCCAGATGGGAGCTGCCATTGGATGCAATGGAGGGGGCGGGCAGCAGGCTGGGGGGCGCCACTGGACCGCCGCCGCTGCTGCTGCACATCAGCGTGCTGGCTGCGGTGCTGGCTGCGAGGGAGGCGACGCCGCGGGGGCTGTCCGGGGCATCCGGGCTGCAGCAACCATCATGCTCGCTGCGCTGGCTGTTGGAGGATGCCCCATGGCTCCCTGTAGCGGCAAGCAAGAGGGACAGGCAAGGGGTGCGGCTCCGTGAGCAACAAGCACTTCGGGACGACGCGCCAGGCCGGGACAGAGGGTAGCGACCAGGCCTGCAAGCGCCCCGGCATGCAATGACTGAGCGGTGAGCAATGGCAGTGAGCAACACCAGCGACAGCTGGCAGCTGATACGCCCTCACTTGTGCGCCCCGAGGCCACCGAGGCGAAGGCGGTGGCGGCAGCCTCCAGCGTGCCAGCTGGCGACACGGTGTGCGCCGCTGTGCCCGGTATGGTCATGCTGAGCGTGCTGCCGCCGGCGCCCATAGACAGGGCCCCCACATCGATGCTGGACAGCACACTGAAGGCCCGGTCCACTTCATCGCTCGACAGCTCCCGGCCCTCCGGCACAGGCGCAGGACGCGGGTGCTGCGGCCGCTGGTGCGCCTCATGCTGCTGCGCCGCAGGGTGGGCTGCTGGCGCTGCCGCGCTGTTGCTGCTTTCTTCTGCTGGAAGCCGTGCGTCTAAGCAGCGCGCTGCGGCAGGCATCATGAGGGGAAGGTAGAGCGGTGGTGAGCAGGCAGCAGAGTGAGCAGCTGAAGAATTGTGTCCCATGCCGTGACAACACGGCTGTGGCCCGTGGCTTGCTTCAAATGCTCCGCATGCCTCCAACTGCCCATCGGCGATTCCCTCCACCCCAGCCCCACCTGCGCCGTGCGAGAGGACGCGGGCAGCCAGCATGGCATACGCCTCAGCTGCCCTGCTCGTCTCTGCCCGAGCAAGGTCTAGCAGCTGCTTGGCGCCGCTGAGCAGCAGGGTGGGAGCTTCCTCCTCCATGCGCCTGAATAGCAGGTGCAACCAAGGGTTGAGTTGAGGGAAGCCTGGGCTGCAGCCAATGTCAGGGGACATGCGCTGGTCATGCGTGCCTGGCCATGAGCGCAGATGCACACTACTCGTACTATGGCTGTGCATGCGAGCAACCCAACAAGCTGCCGCTCCTGCCAATATACAAGCAGGGCTGCCGCGGCTGTAAGCTGTTGCCTGCTGCTGCCACCGGCGCAAGCGCACCTGAGGCAAGCGGCGGCGCAGCGGCAGAGCTCTGGAGAGGCTGCGGCATACGGTCCTGTGCGCTCCAGGATGCGAAACAGCAGCTCCACGTGCACCTGTCGCATGGTAAGCGGCATGCACATAATTGGATTAGTTGCAAAACAATGAGGGTGTGGTTCGGCGGGGCAAAGCAGCAGCTTCACTTGCACCTGCCACGGTGCAAGGGAGGAGGACGCGTGGGGGACAGAGCGAGGGAGGGCGGGCCGTTCGCAAGGATGCCGAGTGCCAGTGTACGCCGCAGCTGTTGATTCGTGATCAGCCTCCCCACTTTTTTCTGGCCGGTGTTAAGCGGGGGTTGGTGGCCAGGGAACAGGCCAAAACATGCCAAGCATTGGCAGGGGGTGCGAACCAACACATGCGCACAAATAGTGGATTGAGCAACGCCCCTGCGCCGCAGCACTGAAATCAGACACGGCCACACATGCCTGAGCAGCAGCAGGCGCAGCAGCAGCAGATGCAGCAGCGGCAGCAGCAGCAGCAGCGCACCTTGACGAGCCGTGCATCTCGCTGCTGCATCTCGCACGCCACCAGCAGCCGCGTGAGCGTCTGCAGCGCCGCCAGCTGCGCCCGTGCCGTGCCCTCCGGCCCGTCCAGTGCTGGCTGCGCTGTGCGGTCTCGCACAGCCTCATAGACGCCACGCACGGCGTCCTGCGGTGCATCTGCGCACAGCACCACAGCGTGCTGCTGCAGCAAACTGAGCACGGCGAGCCTGCGGTTGGGTGGCAACGAGGGGTGGGCGGGCAGGGCAGAGGCGCGGCGGTGAGCGCTGGGCCGCAGGCGAATCATGTGCAATTGCTTTGCAATGCTTCAGATGGCGTTGGATAGGCTGTTGTCCAGTGCATGGGGACCACGCTGCACAGGGACCACACGTGGGTCGTACCCCCACCGACCGCCGCCCAACGGCGCACCGCAGGCTCAGGGGCTCGCAGGCCAGGGCTCCCCCGGGCGACAGCCCGATCTGCAGCTGACGCAGCACATCAATGGGCCTGCGGGAGGAGGGAGCCAAGGCCGGTGAGGCAGGGTGGGCAGGGAGCCCGCTGTAGGTGCCGGGCAGCGGCGCTGCGCCCACGAGACTCCACATCGCTCACCGAGTCTGCAGCAAGGGCTGCAGGGCAGCCGGGCTCTCGACGAGGCCCCGCCAAGAGCGTGCGTCGAGCAGCAGCGCCTGCTTCTTCTTTCCCATGGCCCGATGCTGTGTGCAGCGGCCGTCCCGGTCAGTTTGATCGCCGCCCCACGCCTCCGGCTCCCGGGGCGGCGGGTATTTTGCAAGAAGGCTTTGGAAGAGCTCGCCAGGAAGCGGTAGAAATCAGATGGGACGATGAGCAAGGGCGGGCGGCTGCCGGGATGCATTCATGCACGTCCTGGGCAACCGGGCGTCATGCCGCGTCACTTTGCCGCCACGCCGGTGCTCGACGGGCGTTCGCCTTGCATGGCTTGCAATTGCTGCCACGGGCTTGCTGGCTCTACCATCATTCTGTTACCGGCTGGAATGGGCGCATGGGCAAGCTCAGTTGCACCCCTTGAGGGACTCTGGAGCCCAGGCAGGCAGGGCAGCTAGTACCAAGGCGATGCAAGGCACCTGCAAGGCATCGTAAAATTCATATTCCAAGCCTCCTCTGTCCCATGCCTATGTGTGCCTGTGTCCGCTCCCCCATGATTCACATGTCTTACCACAGATACTGTGAGAATGGCCCCTGCTGAAGCCTGCAAGCTGAGCGGCGACCCGACACACTCCAAAAACGTCCGGCAGCCGGCCTGCAAACAGGAATTGGCGGGCTGCCCTGCGGATGTACCGGCGCACTCTGAGGGGCACAGAGCAAATGTGTGCCACAGAGCCGCCGAGCATTGTGAGGGCCAGCCAGCACCGCGGCTGCCGCTCTCGTCTACGCGACAGGCGAGCGTAACTGCACGGCAGTGGTCCTCATTCGCCTCACAGCAGCCGAACCAGACAGAATTCACCGCTACAAACAATGCCAGGGACTCATCCACCGCATCAAGCACCAGTGCAGACAGGCCCCAATCCTCAGGCACACAATACCCGCGCAAAACCGCCGCCACCCCGCTGCGCCCGCTGCATGGGCGGCGGGTCTTATCCTTGCACCTCGCCCCGCCCTGCCCGCTTCCCTGCTCGTCCGCAAACTCCTTGCAAGCACCATGGCCGCCTCCCTGTCCGCCCGCACCGCCCTGGGCGGCGTGCAGCTGCAGCAGAAGGCCCGGGCAGGCCACGCCCGCCTGAACACGCAGATCGTGGCGGCGGTGAAGAAGGTCAACTCATACGATGACAACTGGAGCAAGGGTAAGGCGGCAGGCGACAATCGGGGGTTGCTGCCGCCGCCGCTGCCGCCTGCCGCCAAGCCCGTCCTGGCTTCCGCTTGCTCAGCGGACCTGCGATCTGCTTGCCCTGCAGGCATCGGCAGCGTGGGCATCTTCCTGGAGGACCGCGAGAAGCCCTCTGTGAACATCTTCAAGCAGGTGGGCGCGAGGGAGACGCTCGGGGAGCACGTGCTGCTCGGCGGGCGCCGTCCCGGCTGCAGGCTGCGCTCGCTGCCTGCCAAGCGGAGGCACTGCCCAACTGGGACATCGGACAATCCGATCACCCAGATTTGCCGCTCTGACAAACACGTTCAATAATGGGAATGCCACAGGTGGAGAAGAAGCGGCTGCTGTCCACTGTGGAGAAGGCAGGCCTGCTCAGGTGCGGCACCGGCTGGGACGGGAAGCCCCTTGCACACCAGCCGTTGCTGGGTGGCGGAGCAGCGGAGGAGCGGCAAGGTGAAGGCTCATCGTGATCTGGGCAGCTGGAGACGGACTGGCACCAGCGTAGCCTGTTGAGTCATTTGCAAATGATCGGTCGTCACACCGGCCTTGCCCGGCTTCTTGTTCCCTGTGCAGCGCTGCTGAGAAGGCTGGCCTCTCCCTGTCTAAGATTGAGAAGCTGGGCCTCCTCTCCACCGCGGAGCGCCTGGGCCTGCTCACTCTGGCAGAGGACCTGCTGACCACTGAGCCCGGCAAGATCAGCTCCGGTGAGACTGCTGCTCAGTTGTACGTCCATGCCAGGAATGGTTTGTGTGATGCGCCGCCTGCTGCCCCGGCACCAGCCCCTCCACCTGCCCTGCCACCCGCTGCGTCCCAGTCCTGCCCCGCGAATGACCTCGCTGGCACAGGACCTGCTGCTCTGCTGGAGCTTAATGTCCGAACACCTGCCCTGCCGCCCACCTGCAGCCTCGCTGCCCTTCTTTGTGGCGGCCGTCGGCTCCCTGGTGCTCATCCCCCAGGACAATGTGGCCGAGGTCATCATTGCGTGAGTGCTCAAACTGCTAGCATGCTGGCAATGCAGTGCTTGTGTAGTGCTGGGATGCTGAGCTGGCGCGTCTCAACTTGCATTATTGCATGACCGCTGGAGGAGGGCTGGAGGCTGCTGCACCTGTGTGCCGCAACTTTGTGGGGTTGCTGCCGAGTGCAGCAGGTCTGCAACATTCTGCTGGCTGTCGTGCAACGCTTTGCCCGGCTGATCACTGTGCTCCACCTGCCTCTGCTGCCTGCAGCTACACGCTGGCTCTCAGTGCCGGCGCCGTGGCCACCGCGCTGTTTGTGGGCGGCTTTGTCGTGAAGAGCCTCCAGGAGGACTGAGCGCGCACCTGCTGCTCTCCAGCCTGGCATGTAGTGTAGCCAGGCGAAGAGAGGGGCCAGCCACCTAACCTCGACACATAGGCCCGCCCAGGGCTCCCCATGTTGCTGCTTTGCTGAGACGCCGCTCTGCCGGCCCCTTGTACCCCGATGCATGCCCCCCACCCTCACTTGTTCCTTGCTGCTCCTTCTGCTCTCGTTTTCCCTCTGCTCGCTCTCACCGCTGCTGATCCCTGTTTTCGTTTGATCCGTCAGCAGGACGGGGCGGCGCCGGCCGCCTCCCCTCTTGCCCCTTTCATCCCGCCACGAATCCCTCTCACCATCCCAACTGCGTTTGCCTGCATGCGTGCTCGCCGCCTTGTTATCCACGAATGGAACCCTTCAATTCATGTCAGCGCCATCGATGGCGCTCTAGGGAAGAGCTGGGCAGGCTGGGAGTGCTGCCTGCTGAGGGTCACCTTGTGCAGCTTGCCTTCGCCTTGGGGCCCCCACAGCATCTGCCTGGCGCATTACAGCAGCTGCCAACCACCGCATAGACGTGGGAGCAGCAGGGTTTCGGAGCGGCAAAACGAATGGAAAGAATCGGGACATATCAAAAGGGCATAAGGCTTGATGGGTTGCTAAAGCACAGTTTTGATGTAGTGTTTCCTGTGACGAGCAGAATCAAGGCGCCAAGGCGCGGCGGCCATGGCAGCTAGTCAAGCTGGGGTCATCCACCCGGGCGGCTCACCGGCACAGTGAAGCTCTTGCCGCTCCCCTGCACGGCATGCGCTGCACTGGTGCCGCTGCTGCTGGCGCCGCCCCGGGCCGCCAGGTTGGCGGAGCTGCCGCCCCTGCTGCCAGACGGCCCGCCAAAGTGCGGCTGCATGTAGCCCTCATCAAAGTTCTTCCACCAGCGGTTGATGCGTGCCATGACCGCCTTGCTATCGGGCGCATAGTCCAGGCCCCCGCTGTCCACACGCTCCCGCCCCGCAGCCGCCGGGCCATGCGCTGCTTGCCCCGCTGGCTGCGGCGCGCCATGCGCAGCAGCGGCAGCGTGCGGCAGGGTCCCCATCTCCAGCGCACCCGCCCCCGCGGCGTGCGCACGGCTGTCCACAGTGAGCTGGAAGGAGGGGCGGCGCCCCGGCCCCGCCTGCTTGGCCTTGACACCCGCCAGCGGCGTGGCATCTCCCGAGCCAGAGCCATCAATCGCCACCTCAGCCAGCTCCCCCGTGCTCGTGCGCAGGCGGACGCCGCCCGCCGACGGTGCGGCAGCAACCATGGGGCCAAAGTCATCTCCGCCTGCTGGCCCGCCTGCCGGCCCGTCTGGCAGCTGCTGGGCGTGGGTGCCCTCTGAGCGCTGCTGCTGGCTGTTCCACTGGGGGTCTGCGGAGGGACGCAGGGCAGGCGAACTGGTGCTATTGGCCCTAAAACGGAACCAATGTAAGCAGCATCAGCCGCAAGTGTGCAATGACGTGTTGCTGTGCAGAACCCCTTGTCCACCATGCCACCCCTCTCACCGTTGCTGTACAGCCCCTCCTGCCCCTCCCCGACGTTGAGCTGTGCATACTCCTCGCGCCGCTCACCTGCGCAGGCATGTTGCGAGGCAAGCAATTCAGGCAAGCAATTCAGGCAACGCATTGTCAGACAAACGACGGCGGCAAACAACAAGACAGTGAATGTGTGTTGCAGTAAACTTTCCCTGGTCGCATTAGCAGCAACAGAGATGAAGCACCCACCGTGCTGTCCATGCACTCCCGCCGGCTCCTCTGACCCCATCAGGTAGGCAAGCAGCGGCTTGGTGGCGGCACCAAAGCCCAGGATGGAGATCAGCACCACCACCTGCGCCCAGGAACGGCAAGCATGGGGGAGGGACACATGACATGCGCAGATGGATGCGTCGAGCACTGGTGGCCAGGTGATGTGAGGGGTATGCCACAGAGCAGCAGTTGCTGCTACTGTGCCTTGCTCGATCAGCTTTCAATGCATTCAAGGCTGACTGCCGCCTGCGCACCATGGTGGTGGTGATGACGGTTGACAGGTGCGGGTCGTCAGTCATGCCATGCGGGTCGAAGAAGTAGTACACCAGCGCAACTGAGATTGGAGACAGAGTTAAGGGTTACGGCTTGAAGCAAATAGAATATGCCTGGAGCTTGCAGCTTAATGCTAGCGCAGCTTGATGCTAGCTCAGGTTCCGTTTTGCTAATTCTCTCCAACGAACCCTGTCCCTGCCACCTGGACATCCCTGCCCTGCCTGCCCACCTGAGACGGCGCCGCGCATAAGGCCCGCCCACCAGATGGTCGCCATCTCCCGCATCGTCAGCTTGTTGTCGCTGTAGCGGTTGTGGGCCAGCGTGACGGGGATCTGCACATGGGCACCGGGCAGGGCAGAGTGATATCAAGAGGCACGCACCGGGTCGGCAGGTGCGCACAGGGGCTGCGTGCATTGGGTGCATTGGCCATCTGCCTCGCAACAGCAGCACCTGAGCCTGCCACTCACCACAAACGCGGCGCGGGAGACCAGCAGCAGGATCAGCAGGATCCAAAACATCCAGGCCACCTCGCCGACCTCGGTGTTCTGCACTACGGTTGAAGCGGTGCGGGTGGGCGGCCACACCAGAAGCCCACCCCTGCAGGCAGCGGCTGCCATCAGGTGCCCAATGTTGCAAGACCCGTGTTGCAAAGTAAGCAAGTAAGAATGCAGGGATGCCTGGCAACTTGGAAGGCACCCGCACTCCTTGCTGGACATGCTGCCGCGCCTGCCCGTGCACCAGTCCTCCCGCCAAACTCTGCTCCCGCCCACCTGCCACTTGAGCGGGTCCAGGGCATCCAGGCCGCAGTACACAAAGATGACGCCCTCCGACACGTAGCTGAGCGTGTGGAAAGCGTAGATGGTGGTGGTGCGCGACTCGACTGCGGGCAGACAGCGGAGGAGGGGAGCACCAGGAGTGAAAGACGTAGGCAGGAGAGCAAATGCCCATCATCTGCACTTGCGCATTCGGCAAGCTGCAAGGCCGATGGCACTGCTGCCGCTGAAAGCAACCAGAACAGCACCCACCCGAGATGTTGTTCAGCGCATAGTGGGAGATGGCCACGGCGCACACAAACAGGGCCAGGATGCCGCTGAGCCCAAACACGTCGCCCGCCAGGTAGGACAGGTAGGCGGTCATGCCGATCAGGGCCACCTCCTGCCGTTGCAGTCACAAGCATCACAAGAGCAGCGTTGGTTTGCCACACGGCTGCAAACAAGACAGTCACAACCCTAAGACAGCAGCTGCGCAGACATCAAACAGCTACCGTTCATCGAACCAGCTGCTACCCTGCCCAGGTGACACCCTGCGTGGCCTGCACCCTTGCCTGTGACACATGGTGGAAGTGGAAGTGGCGCAGGCAGTAGGCGGTGACCAGGCCGAACATCATGCCCAGCACCGCCGAGGCCAGGAAGAGGTACAGGAAGTCCAGCAGCATGATGCAGATCAGCCCAAAGGTCAGGTCCTCGGAGCTGTCCAGCCCAAACTTCTGCGGGTGGCGGGAGCGCAGCGGCGGCAGGGCAGCAGGTGAGCACGGGCAGGCAGAGAGTGCCCAGGCTGCACGTTTCATGGCGGCAGCTCTAGCATGGCTCTGCTCTGCTGCGCGGCCAGAGTAGCAAAGAACTTCCGCCGCTTCAAGAACTTCTCAGGTTGAGAAGAAAGGCCACCTCAGCACCAGCAAACGTCTCCCAGCACCCTGCGCCGCCTGCCTGGATGGTGCCCAGGATGACGATGGAGGTGGCGTCGTTCAAAACGCCCTCCCCGAACACCACGCTGTACAGCAGCGGGAAGCGATCCTGGCTGATGACCTGCAGCGCCGCCACGCTGTCGGTGGCGCCCAGGATGGACCCCAGCGCCAGGCAGTCCTGCGGGCGGGAGGGGAACAAGTTGTTGTGGCAGTGTGAGCGATTGCTTGTGGGCAGCGACACAAAGTGTGCTTGGATGCAGCACTGCCATGCCCAGCGCTGCATGCCAGCAAGCCCAACTGGCACCACCAACTTGCTCAACAACATCAACACAACCCGGCGGCAGCCCCGCCACGCACGCCAAAGGTGAGGTAGGAGCGCAGGAAGAGGTAGAGGCCGAGGGAGATGAGGGCAAAGCACACGTAGGTGCCCAAGATGCCGTAGCCGGCAATGGTGAAGAAGTTGCGGAAGAAGTGCTTCTTCTTGACCGACAGCCCCGCGTAGAAGATGATGGGCGGCAGGAAGAAGCTGCGGCATGGGCGGTGGTAAACGCACCTGTTGGCAAGGCTGCCGGCACCCGGAGCGGCGGCCAGCACCCACATGCGACCAACGGCAGCACAGAGGCCAGGAGCTGCTGCAGCGCCCAGGTGCCCAACCGCCGCCGCTGACTCACACGAAGAAGTTGGCGGCGTCGAAGGACAGCATGCTCTGCAGCACCTCTGGATGGAAGAGGTGGCGCGCCACCAGCAGCACGGCGCCGACGACCAGGCCCAGCAGGCAGGCGGCGGAGCCCTCGCCCGCAAAGCGCGTGGAGTTTGCAAAGCGGTGCCCCAGCGTGGCCCACACAATCATCAGCGCCATCATCAGCGCTGCAGGGCAGTGCGTGGGGGTTGGGCGAGCGAATGGGATGGCCACGCCCCCAGCGCAAGCGCCGGCGCCCGCTCGTTGGCGTTGACTGGCGGCGGGTGGGGGGCCGTCCGTCGGCCTTGGCGCCGCCTCCCGGGCGCCCGCACCTGTGCTGAGGTTGGCGGTGTGCAGCGGGTCGGGCGCATGGCCCCCAGCCGTGCTGTTCCCCTCCCCCATCGCCCCCGTCGAAACGGCCGCTCGCTGGCGATGCCACAAATGCTCCTGATGGGCTGTGTGCGCTCTGCAGCGGTAGAAATGAGCGAGAAACAGGCTTAGCGCCGCCCACGGGACAATCAAGCGCCTGCATGGGCGGGCGCCACACACAGTGGCAGCAGCGCGCTCACCGCTCGGCGTGTCCTGCAAGTGATCCTTGTTAGTGAGAGCGGCCAAACCGGCGCCCCCTTGCACCGCCGGGGCCCCGACCGACTCGCCATGGCTCCCTGCGCCCTCAGTGCCACTGCAACCGGCTGAAGAAGCGCTGTAGAACGCGTGCAGCCATGTTCTACGCAGGTGGGGGACGTGCCCGCAAAGAGGACATGTCGCAGCTCCGTTTGCGGGGCCCTGCGGTCCTGCTGGCCGGCTTTTATCACATGGCGGGCCTGTACAAGTGCATGTCCCCCCTCGCCCTGTCCTGCGGCGCGCCCCAGCGCCCGCCGGCGCCGCGCGTCACGGCGGCCGTCGTGAGGCCGTGTGCGCATGGGCCGCATTCACCCACCTTTTGCGCCCACTGCGCCACCCCTGTGCAGAGGTCACATGGATCTTTGTGGTGGCCACGGCCGTGGCCATGTTTGTGGCGTATGGTGAGTCCGCTTCATGCATGCGTTGTCCCGGGCGGCGCGTGGGGTCACCCGGCACTGTGCCGGACCGACGTTCCCGCCGCTGTGGCCGCTTGCACGCAGGCATCGGAGCGAATGACCTGGCCAACAGCTTCGGCACGAGCGTCGGCGCGGGCGCACTTACGAGTGAGTGGCAGGGCCAGGCGGGCAGGCCGCACCACACTGCAGTAGGCGCAGCGGCCGGGGGCCCATGCTCCGCCTCTGCTTGAGCAGTGGTACCAGCTGCTCACCGCATCCTGCATTGCCGCCGCTTTTCCGCCCCAACAGTGCGCCAGGCCTTGGCCATCGCGTCGCTGTGCGAGTTTGGCGGCGCGGTGCTCATGGGCAGCGGGGTGACGGAGACGGTCCGCGATCAGATTGCCGACCTCTCGTACTTTGAGAGCAAGCCCGACATGTGCGCTTTGGGGTCCAGCTGAGCACCCTGTTTGGTCTAGCTGGCATGCTGGGATCAAGTTGCGAAGGTGCATGGCGCTCACCAATGTTGTGTGCGGCAGCCGTGGGCACCGCACCTCATGTGGTGCGTGCAACACAACACCAGTTCATGCCCACCCCGCTCTGCCTCCAACGTTGCAGCTACGCATACGGCATGCTGGCCGCCATGTTTTCAGCTGGCATCTGGCTGGTGAGTGCGCCAGCGTGCTGTGCATGCCATGCTGCGCATGCCATCCCGTGCTATGCTTGGCTCGCGCCCGTCAGACCTGCACCTGCATGCACACTCTCCCGCTGCGAATGCTCACCCATGCTCACCCATTCACCCCCCTCCTGCACAGATTCTGGCCACCTATTGGGAGCTGCCTGTGTCCTCCACCCACACCATTGTCGGTGCCGTGGTGGGCATGACGATGGTGGCAGCCGGGCCCGACGCTGTCAACTGGAGCGAACGGACCGGCAGCTTCCCATTCCTTGGGGTGAGTGTGGCCGCCTCTTTGCAAGCGGCAGGTTGAGGATGCGGCCAGGGGCATACACCGCTGCCTGGAGCGATGGCTCCGGATGGAGCGGATGCCTGATAGTCGGCTCAATGGGCTGAATCAGAATATCATGCTCCCTGCTTCGCTGAACATCACAGGGCGTGACCTCCATCCTGCTGAGCTGGGTGTTCTCTCCCCTCCTCTCCGGCGGGCTGTCACTCGTGCTGTTTGCGCTGCTGCGCTCCGCGGTCCTGCGCTCGCCACGCGCCTACCACCGAGCTTACTACGTCCTGCCGCTGTTTGTCTATGCCACCACCTTTGTGATCAGGTGGGTGGTGTTTTGGTGTTCTGGGCAGCCAGGGGCGTAGGGAGGCATGCTGGGGCAGATGGTAGGGCAGTGGCATCTTGCAAGTTGCGTGGAGCTTGCACTGAGTGAGTGCGCGCGTCGCTATGGTGCGACTTAGCAGCTGAGCGTCCCTGGTTGCAACCCTCTCCTGTTGTGCCGACAGCATGTTCATCATCCAGCAAGGCGGCAGCCGCTTCGAGTGGGACCACACGCCGCTGGGCAAGGTGCGAGACGCATTTTGTTTTCATGCGCCCCTTGCATCCTGCAGCAATGCATGCCGCTGCCTGCCGGCTGCGCCTGGCATTGCTGGGACCCTCGTCTTTTGGCACAACGCGTGCACACCGTGCTTCTTCTGCCTGCCCCTGTGCCACAGGCGGCCTGGATCTCTGCCATCGTGGGAGCGGTCTGCACAGTGGTGGCCGTCACAGTGCAGTGGTTTGTCATCCGCCAGCGAGTCGAGCGTGACCTGAAGCTGGAGCTTGAGCAGGTGGGTGCTGAGTGAGGGTGCTCAACAAAAGCGTAGGCAGGTGTTGGCATGTGTTGGCAGGCTGGCAGATGCTAACTAGTAAGCGGTTGGTTTAGGTTGTTGAGCGCGCTGCCGTGCCGTGTGGCTCACCCTCATTGCTGCGCCACTCCAAACAGGAGGCGGCCCGGGCGGCAGCAGTAGCGGCGCTACAGGCCCCTGATGTGGAGCAGCCGGGCAGCGCTCCGGGGGTGCAGCTGGAAGGTGCGGATGGGGGTCACGGGTATCTGGTGCATGATGCAGGGGAGCTGCCTTGCACTGAGGAACGCTCGCATGCGCCTGGATGCATGCCGTGCCCGCTGAGCCAGCAGTGCCGCTGACCCTTGGCACTTGGGCTGAGCGGTGGCCCCAACTCCTCTGCAACCTGTGCCCCCTGCCGCAGGCATGCACGACGACTTGATCAGCGACATCCTGGGCGGGGCGGACCCGCTTTCCTTTGGATTCAGTGCCAAGTCGGACGCCAGCCTCAGCCTGGAGATGACCAACACAGCTGGCACCGGGCCGTACGCAGCAGGGCTGGGCGGCCGCCCAGTGCACGGGGCGGGCACAGCAGGCGTAGCAGGCACAGCGCGCGACCCGGCCTTTGTCAGCCGCACGAGCAGCGGGGAGACGAGCGGGCTGCCGGGCGCGCCGCGGCGATTGCAGCACAGCGGGGCCGCACTGCCGCAGCAGCACCCCCACCATGCCACGCCGGCAGTGCTGAAGAAGTTCCGAAACTCGGCCATCTGGTCCACGCTGACGCACGGGTACAATTACGACGTGCACCAGGTGCGCTTGCCAAAGCCGTGGTGGCGTTTCGGTGCAGCCTGGTCACAGCAGTGGTGCTCTAGCGTAGAACACGCTTGTTTGCACTGCGATGACATTTCTGAGAGCTTGCGGCATTTGAGCTGCAGGGCTATTACGCCTGTGCAGGTGTTGGGCACTGACGAGCGCATCGCGGCCATCCCCTTGAGCAGCAGTCGTTTGTCAACTGCACAGTCATTCATGCACTCTATCCGCTCCCTGTGCAGGTGGTGGACACTGACGAGCGCATCGTGGCCATTCTCCAAAATGCAGCAGTGAACAGCAGACTAAGCAGTTTGGTATGCACTCTGTCCTCTCCCTGTGCAGGTGATGGACACGGACGGGTGCATCGCGTCCATCCCCTTGACATGCAGCAGTCGTTTTGACAGAAGCATCACATTGAGCACTCTATCTGCTCCCGTGCAGGTGGTGGATACTGACGAGCGCATCGCGGCCATCCACTACCACTCGGAGCGGTTCGACTGGAAGGCGGAGGGCGTGTTCAAGTACCTGCAGGCAAGGCTGGTTTTGGTGTCGGCCGTGTTTGCATCTGCTGAGCTGGAGGCAGAACGAAGCGGAGGGCGTGTTCAAGTACCTGCAGGCAAGCGTGCTGTTCTGTGACCGCCCTGTGTCTGCCTGTGCTCACCACTGCAACTTTGGGTGGTCTCAGTTTGCTAAGCTGCATGCCCACTCCGTGCCTAAGCGGTGCTCCCATGCCTGGCCGGCAATCGCAGCGCCATTCACTTGACGTCTCTACGTACGCTTGCGGCGACTGAAGCCGCCCTGCCGCTGCCCCTCCCACCGCGTGCAGGTCTTCACCGCAATGGCCAACTCGTTTGCCCACGGCTCGAACGACATCAGCAACTCCGTGGGGCCGTACGCAGCCATCTACTTTGTGTGAGGCGGGAAGTGGGCAGCTGTGGTATTTGGCAGGAACTGCAGCACCGGCGGGGTGTGGAGCTTGTCTCGCCAAACCTGGCGCAGCTGCCTGGGCACGCAAACAGCCGCTGCAGCTGCAAGCATGGCACCCAGGCTCTGCCTCTCAGCTGCATGTGGCTCCTCAGCTTGCAGCAGTTGGCTTCAAAGCCGCCATACTCTGATACCCAAATGCATGCCTGTCCTACCCCTGCCGCAGCTGGCTGCACAGCGGCATCAACATGACTGAGAGCCAGGTCCTGTTGCAAATCCCAAGTTTCTTCTGCCCATTGACGTGCAACCCATCAACTTGCCACCCGTTGTGCCGCAGCTGGCTGCACAGCAGCATCAACATGACGGAGACCCAGGTGCCGGTGTGGATCCTGGCCATTGGAGGGGTGGGCCTGGTGCTGGGCCTCCTCACATATGGGTGAGCTCATTTCGCTGGCTCTTGCTGCTTTTGCACAAGGTTGCCCGCGTGCCTTTGGAGGGGTGGGGCTGGGCCTCCTCACGTACGCGTGCGCTGCACCATGGGGCACATGGGCATTAACTGGCCAGGCTACATGCTTGGAGGCTGCGTGAGAACAGCTCGTGGCAGCCTGGTGCAGCTGCACCTTCTGCCCTTGACTTTAGTGAAGTGCCCACTGCTGCATGCATGGCCACAATGCCGGCTCGTGCCGTGCATACGTGCATCTCTGCACGCATGCAATCCTATGTTTCACACACGCCCTATCTGCTCCCCATGCGCACATCCTCTGCAGCTACAAGATAATGCGGATCCTGGGCGTCAAGGTCACCCGCCTGACCAACTCGCGAGGTGCGGATGGGCCCACACACTGCCAACAAGCCGGATCGCGTGCCTGCGGCAGCCTTTCTGTGCTGCATGCCATCGGGTTGCTTGGAGCACCGTTGCGTGGTCTGCAGTGCATGCCCATATCTTTGACTGTGCCCTGCCGAGCCCGCATGCTGTGCTGCGCTGCGCCTGCTGTGCAGGCTTTGTTGTCGAGATCAGCGGCGCTGTGGTTGTCATGCTGTGCTCACGCTACGGCCTGCCCATCAGCACCACCCACTGCCTCGTGGGCGCAGTGGTTGGCATTGGTGAGCCAGGGCAGCAGTCAACATGAGCGTGCAATGCGTGCACGATAATGCGCAGCAGGGTGGCTGCTGAATGGAGTGCACCAGGCTGGAGCAACTTGAACTCCTTGCCAAGGGACCCATCCTGCATTCCTTCTCTCGCTGCAGGCATGCTGGAGGGGCGGCAGGGCTTGAACTGGCGGCTGCTCCTGCGCTTTTTCGTAGGTGAGGGGCAGCAGGCGGCCTCGCCTGCACAGCAGCAGCGGCAAACGCCTGTTGTGTGCAGCTCCAAGCCTGCTGGCACGCACGGTGTGGTTTGGTTGCTCGCTTGCAATCAATCGCTCACCCTATCGCACCCCTCCACTCTTGCTCTGTGCAGGCTGGGTGGCCACTCTGGTGGTTGCGGCCCTCACAGCAGCAGCCTTCACCGCGCAAGGTGCGCAAGGTTGGGGGCTGCCCTGCACAAGCCTGCCTGCTGTGCGTCCGGTGCTGCCAACACCCCCTGCCGACGTGCTGCTCTGCTTCGACCCGCCCAAGATGCTTGCCCCGCCCTTCCTGCCCGTGCCCTGCAGGCATTTATTCACCGAATAACAGCACCGCGGGCCGGCGGCACCAAATCGATGTGTACCTGCAAAACACGACGGCCGCAATCTCAGGGGTGAGCGCCTGCCAGGGTACCAAGTGTTGCAGGAGTAAGGGGACGCAACGCGTGGGGGGATGTATCACCAGGACTGGCACTGCCTACCCGCTGCATCGCCCCACGCCCCGCTGCCGGGGCTTACTGCGCTTGCTCCGCTGAGATCTACCACCCTCTTCCTGCCGCTCACACAGCTGCTTTGTCCCTTGCCCACCCCTCTGCCCTACAGCTGCTGGAGGGCAGCGGTGTGCCTGCCTACGCAGCGGAATCTGAATCCATCAACGCCAGCCTGGCAGCCCTGCCCAACCCCCTGCTGGACGTCACTCAGGCGGCGACTGTGCAGCTGCAGGCGCTGCAGGCGTACCAAGCGGCCACCACCTGGGTGCTGAATGCAACAGCAAATGCAACAGGCTGAGCGCCTGGCTGGCTCCCTGCACGGTGCCCTTTTTTCGCAGCCTTGAAGCCTGGTGAATTATGTGTTCTGTCGGTTTTTTTCTCACATGAGTGTGAGTCGTGGGCCGCCCAAAATGTCGGCCCTTTTCCACCCCCCC
>VFQO010005659.1_pt1 | contig 49711 bp, 56 predicted proteins | sample 3512331 | NCBI WGS metagenome assembly VFQO01 (sample SAMN10412371, study PRJNA504923) | tailings metagenome | isolation source: Replicate 3 from Balatoc abandoned mine | place: Philippines: Itogon, Benguet | collected 2017-08-28 | reverse complement strand
TACCCGGTCCGCAGGTACATTCTTTTTCAGGGTGGTTGTAGTAACCACAGGGGCAGGGGTTTGTCGATAATGTCCCGAGCCGAGAAGATAGTCGCCAAGCCTAAATCTATTGGTTATCCTCCACACCCTCAATCAGTTGGAGAGCATATCAGAAAGAAGCGGATGGATTTAGGTATCAGCCAGAGGGTACTTGCAAGACTGTTAAAAGTCTCAGAAGACTGTATTTGCTATTGGGAGCAGAATCGGAATCAGCCTCGTCTATATCAATATCCTGCGATCATCAAATTTCTTGGGTATTATCCCTTTGAGCACGAGACAGAAACTTTCGGCGGAAAGATCAAACGGTATAAATATGAGCATGGCTTAAGTAATGAAAAGCTAGCAAAGCTGCTTGGAGTGGATGAGACTACTATTGCAAACTGGGAACGGAATAATCGGAGACCCCTAAACAACATAATGAACACCGTTCTTTCAATTCTAATAAAAAACACCCCATGAAAGGGTGTTTTTATTAGTTGAGTAAAATTTTCTTAAGTTCTAAATTGCTTTATTCTATTAGTAACCCACTCAAATATTCTCTTGAAAACTGATTTCTTCTGTATTTTGGAGTTGAAATAAGATTCCCGAATCTCTTTTTCTTTGAGTCGCCCTTTTTCTACTTGCTCTTCAGTCCAAGAATACGACCATATAATTTCACCATTTGTGATCCAATAATGAGAACGACATGGAATTTGCCAATTACCAATAGATGGGGATAATGTTGGTTTACCATTTTTTTCAGTAAACTCCCATTCGCAATCTCCAAGCGGAGTTACAACTTTTGACTTACAACCACACGCACATAAATGTGCTGCCACCTGAAATCTCTGAGATACATAGAGAATTCCACTACACAATTCTTTTGGAATGTATTCAGTATGTTCTAATTGAATATTAGATTTCATTTTCTCCCACATTTCTAAGGTCATCTAAAGCGAATAAAGTATTATAATACTTTGTATCATCATTATAAAATCCTCGTATTTGCTTATACTTAATTATTGCCATACTAGCGTTTAAAGCATTTAATTCAGCAATTTGGATGTTAGTCTTATAAATGTCATCTGCGTAGTCAGCTGTTGGTGCTAATCTTTTATTGACTATAACCTGAGCCTCCTCAGGTGGATAGTAGGTCGTTCTAAGCATTCCACCGATCATCCCCTTACTTCTATTCAATCCCATTCCCACATCAATAAATGGGATTGATAGTTTTATTAATAAACTAAATATACCGTTTCTTGAATATCCTTTATCTACACATACAAAAGCAAATGTTACACCATCTAGATCAACCTCTGAACTAGTATCAATAAATTTAGGTTTTAGGTATAGGTTATTTCTGAAATGCTGATATCTATCCTGATAGACTTCTGCTTTACTTCTTCCAAAATCCTGCTCATCTATCTTGCCGGGTGATCGAAATGCATTATGGATGTGGAATTTGTCAGGGTCAAACCCACGAATCTCTTTAACTGGAGTTTTAACAAGATAATCTAAGATATAAGAACCGGTTCCACCAAGACCAATAACTGCAATAACATCATCTTTTAATTTTATTGCTAAATCGCCAATTTCAGCCCTACTGGTAAGTGTATCTCTAAATTTAAATACTGAAGCATCGAAGCTTTCATATTGTGCAAAAGTGTATGGATTTACATCTGGATACTTTTCCATCGCAGGGCCAGAAAACAACGCAACATAGTTTTCGATTTTATGAAAGTGGTCAGAAAACCCTACATCAGGTTTATTCGAGAATGATCGCTCAACTATTAAATCTGGATTAGCCAAGGGGAGGGTCGTCTGCCCTCCTCCAAGGTTACTAATTTTTTTACCGTTGAGCTCGCACGGGTGAGAGCCACAGAAATATATCTGGTGATCAACAGGCTTTGCTCTATTTTGATCTATAAAGTCAAGCTTAGAAACTATAACGCCAATTTTTAAATCACCCTCGTCATTTAGATAAGGGATATCTCTAACAACAATGTGATTGCTATCGAGCGCCAGCGCATACCCTTTTTCGAGTAGCTTTTTTATGTCCTCATTATGACTGGCCAGTCGGAGTAACGGTGAATTCCATTCCATCTTTAAGTTTTACTTGTCCTCCAGGAGATAAAATACCTTCTGGTTTATTTCCTTGTCCTCTCACATATTTCACAGAATAATTTCTTTCTGGATGCTGCGGAAAATCCGGAAATGCTAAAGTGACGACTTCGTCGTATGTCATTTCATCTTTTTCCTCTTCATGAGGAGTGGCATTGATGTATATTGTAATCCTCTTTTTCGGTGGAGCACCATCATTACCTTTACCTTCTTTTTTCTGTTCATCGTTGTTCATAAAATCAATATTTAATATTAAGTGGTTGTTATTAAAATCTTTTATAAAGATACCATATTTAAGCATGATTACTCAAATAATTAGTATTTTAATGCTAAATAAATTGGTTTTTCAAAAATGTTTTTTGAGCCAATAAATACACGAGTTTATTTTGAATTTTGAAATTTTTGAATCGCTACAATTGCAGAAACTACTGCTAGTATAGCGGAGATTCCAAGTGTGATTTTTTTTAAGTTCATACGGTTTTGTTTATTTGATAAAGTGGTATGTTTTTAACTTCATTTTCAAATTGTCGCTTGATTAAATCGAAGGCGTTTGACTTAATAAGCATGTTTTCTATGGCTGTTTCGTTTGAAGTACGATGCATATTAAATACAGGTTTTTTCGAAATGCTATGTGATGTTGTCATACGCCTCCGACTATGTGCGAATTTTATTGCAGTTGCATCAGCTACATGAATACGGTTAAGCAAGGGGCCAAAACGATAGAGTTCGGTAAATCGAAACCCCTGTAAAATGATGTGGAGGTAAGGAATTTTCAATAAAAGACTACTAACGGTATGTACAACATGACTTATTTCTGCATGAGTACGCTGTACTTGGCAATTCATTGTACAATACTGTACTGTCGGATTAGCGTACAGCCATGTAATCCAGCGATTGAGTTGATGGTCATTCATGGCATATATATGCGGTATAACCTCTCGTATCCCACGCTGCTCCATTTCATAGCAAGAGTATAAACTTTTTTTTAAGTTCAAGCCTTGTGAAAAAGCGCACTCACCTTTAAATAGAGAAAAGTTAAATCCAGTAACTAAATCAACTCCATTTTTTCGCAGGGTACCGTATAGGTTAGAGGAATGTCGTTGATGCCATGTAGGCTCAATGAGTGAATCAGGTCCAGTTAAAAAAATGAGTAGCTTCTTATTTTTAAACGCGTTGTTTTCTGAGAAATCTCTACTATAAGTAATATTTAGTGGTTCGTGCATCGATCCAGCATAGCTGGATAACTGTTTTCCCGTTATATCACGCAAAGTAGTTGCCACTATCGAAAATTCATTAGGAATACTAAATTTAAATGCATGACGATCTACTATTGGAATGTATGGCGGCAGACTAAAAAAATGCGGGTTCAGAGAAGTATTGAAATCCAATCCTTCGACCTCGGAAACAAATTCTTCTCTATACTCATCCTTGCAGGTTACAATATTTTTTCGAAATGGATTATCGCAGGAATATATAACATGCTCCGCCTCTTCAGCAGCAATAGCAGGCTCAAATGTCCCAGCTCCTGCTTCACATTGGCTTAAATGAAGTGGTAGCATTAGTTGCTTATAATTTCCTACTAAATGTTGCATACGGCTGGTCATTAATGATTACAATTACTCCGTGATATTTCACACCTAATTTATCACAACGATCTACAGTGGCTGACTGAGTAGTATTTAGCCTGCCAACTTCAGTAGTCGAAAGTAGAATCAGATATATCCCCGATTGCTTTGTTAAACGAACAATAGCACCAGGTCTTATATGTGGGTTTGCTTTCAATTTGACTTTAAATGCTGCCGGACATATGTCTGCTGCAACATCGGCAATACTAACTCCTGCGGCTACGCTAGAAATGCCATCAAGGATTTTCTTTGGTCTTCTTATGATGACCGTGTCTTTGTTGTTTCTGTTCTCTCCTGATCCCATTGTTTTTTAGTTTAGGGTTAATTAATAAATTACCGTAATGCTATAACCCGTTTATGTAGGGCATGGCATACGCAATCCGAACAAGTTTTTTGTTCTTGAGATACTGGACACTTCAAAGGCTTGAGGAAGAAGGAACTTGTAAAGGAGCGGGAGAGATGACAGGTAGGAAAATCAATTGATGTGTATTACATCCTTCCCTACATTTGCATTGTCCACTTCGGAAAGAGACAGTACGCTGTACTGTGGTTGGTAGCCAAACTTTTTCCGTTTTTAACCCTAACCAGTTTTGGTTAGGGTTCCTTTTAACAGCTTTTACTCCGGTCAGGTGACCCTTGGTAATACAAAATTAGATAATAATTTCAAATCAGTTACTTTTTTTTATGATATTTTGTAATTGACACTTACATATAATAAAAGTAAGTGTCAGTTACTTAATGATAAAATACTTGTATCATTGCAATCTAATTATTAGCTTGTGTTATCTAAAGAGCAACAAGAACTGTTCTATAAAAAGCTTGGTGAATTGATTAAAGCTGCTCGAAACAATCTTGATTACAAACAAGAAGTTCTTTCAAAAGATATTGGTCTTACTAGAATCTCAGTGGTGCATATTGAACAAGGATCACAAAAGGTCCAGCTTCACACTCTCGTACAGATTGCAAAGTGTCTTAAAGTTGATGTAGCAGATCTTATACCCCCCCTTGATTCTGTGCTACAGGAAATTAGTCCAAAGATGGTTAAACGAATGGACAAAGAAGGTCTCAAAGAAGGGTTAGATAAACCGGAGTCAAAAGAAAAATTAACTGCGTTCTTGAAAATATCAACAAATAAATAAGGAGTATTACTCTTATGGCATTACACCCCAACGATATAAAACGGATTGAAAAAAGTGCTGAAACAATTATTAATGATGCCGGGATAACAAGCCCAGGTGTACCCGTAGATCAAATTGCCCGAAAGCAAGGTTTGAAGGTGCTTGCATATGACCTTGGCGCAGAAATATCTGGCGTATTAGTTATTGCAGCTGGAACAGGGACTATTGGATTTAATCCTAAAGATCCTAAAGTTAGGCAACGATTTACTATTGCTCATGAACTTGGGCACTACTTATTGCACGCAAAATCTGAGCAAGAACAATTGTTTGTGGATAGCAACTTCATCGTTAAGTTTAGGAAATCTAAACCATACACAAAGGCTGAACTAACACAGGAGTTAGAAGCAAATGCTTTTGCCGCTGCACTACTAATGCCTAAATCGATTCTTACTGAAGAATTACAAAAAGCTGAATATGCAGAATTGCCAGAATTAGAATTAATTGATAGGTTAGCTAAACTGTTTGGAGTAAGTACTCCTGCAATGACTTACCGCTTAACGAATCTAAATATTCTTGTGTAGAGTTTAATCTGCTTTCATTTCTTGAAGAAATGATAAGGAATAGGAAAAATTTCAATCTATTTATTCTTGTTTACTGCAAGCAAGAAAATAATAATAATGTAATTATACTTTTACTAATCTATCTCCTAGGTTCTTAATTTTCCAATCTCTAAAACATCAGTATTTGTGAGTTTTCTGATTAAGTAGATTGCTATTAATAATATTGGTAGAAAAAGTACAATTGTTAGTGCTATTGTTAGAAATACAGATTGCTGTTCTGTTGACGACTCAACGATTTCCGGCTGATTAATATGTTTTATCCTGTTTAAAAAGTTGACGACTGCGTGACTAAGACTTAAGAAGTAGATATTTCTACCTTTTACCAATACAACCCCATAGAATAAGCCAAAAATAGTGGCATATACTACCTGGGTCATTGCCGAAGTGAAATCATAATTGAGCAGTGATGCAAAATGGACGATACCAAAAATTACGGCACTTAATACAATTGCCTTCTGTAATGATCGCACTGATAATTCCTTTTCTGAAGTTATTAACGAAGGAAGTATAATTCCTCTGATAGTTAGTTCTTCTGCGAATGCATGAAAAAGCACAGCCATAAAGGGAAGTATTATTTGACCAAATGATAATTTTGAAAGATTCGATATGTCTAATAAAATAACAATGTACCAAGGAATACAATAAAGGAGTAAAAATTTATATGATGGTTTTGAAATGCCACTTAAAAACTGTAGGCGAGCTTTTTTAATATAAAATATTGAGTATATACTTATGAGTACGCCAAAAAATATTTTTGCACAATAAGTTTGTAACTCTTCAGAAATAGCCACCCGTCCAAAAAGCCAATAACTTACTCGTGAAATAACAAGAAAGCTTGTGATAAATAATAATGAGATGGCTACAGTCTTCTTACTCATTACAAAGTATTTAATAGTAATAACCTAAAGATATTCGGAATAATGTATTCGAAATATCTTTAGGTTATTAGTTTTTTAATATTAACCTCCCCATCCTATTTCTACCGAACAATTAGTCATATAAAAACACCAGTTTAAGCGTTGCCCCCACCGATAATCACAAGCCCTACAGTTACAAGTTCTACAATTACAGCCGCCAACATCACATTTGATTGACGCCTTAAACTTAAAATAATCTGCACCAAGTTCTAATGCTTTTTCTTTATTGTAGTTGTCAAAAAGGGTATGTTGAATTACCCCTATTTCGTCTTGAATTAAGTTATCGTAGGTCAAGCTATTTTCAAAAGATGATAGACTTTTTGACAACGACATTTCAATTAAGCTACTGTGGGAGGAAATTTTGTTTAATGGTCTCATAATTCCTGCAATGTTACTTGTTCCTGGTACATTGTAGGTTGATAGGAATGTATTTAAACTAGACTCATGTTCAAAGAGATTGTCAATTACGGCATAATCTTGCGATACTGAAATACTTACGCCTCCGGTATGTGGGATAGTCGAGGTGTGCGCATATGTATCAGTTGATGTGTAAATGCCATCCCCTGAGACCTGATCATTATGTGTGCCGTCATCGAATAGAAGATCATTATTAAATCCTACTACAGACGGTAATGCCTCCGAACCATAATTTTTAAAGTAGATTTCGCGTACAAAGTTTGTACTTGACACACTTCTAACATAAAAATCGATAACGGCGACATGTTTCTTAACATACTCACTACTAAAATCTTCTAAGTAGTTTGGTGCTGGGCAGTTTGATACGCTCGTTACTGATACCACAGCAATTCCAGTTGGATCTGTTATGAAAAAGTCATCACTTGTCTCAGCGGATGTATTTCCTGCTGTAATAGTAAGTGTAAAAGGATTATTTGTATTAAAGGAACCGTCCTCATATATATACCCAGATACTGTTATATTTTTTGTGTATGTTTCAGGTATCGAGATGCGAACGCCAAAATAATTATTTGATCCAGTTTGAGGATTTCGAGGGTACGCCACTGTGGTAACTGTTTCGCAGGGGGTCTGACTGAAAGTGAGGGTTGAGAAAAACATGCATACCAGTGGTAGCATTATCATAATAAGTCGTTTCATAAGTATGTTGTTTTAAATATTAGTAATTCTGTTGATAGAGCTATTGGGTAATATTGAGATCACTCCGAAAAATAATTCTTCTTTCTTCCCATGTTCCATTGGTTATATGAAAACTCTTTTCTTGTCTATAATTGTTGTCATACAGCATGACAGAAGCATTTGTCGAAGGAATAGTTTTCGTTTTTTCAGAAAAAAGATTTTCTATTGAACTCGCTATTAGTTCTGCATGATTTTGCATCAAAGAAGTCCCTTTGTCACCCAATATTTCAACAATTTTCATTTGAATGTGGCCACTCTGATCAGTAAAAACTAACGCTCGCAGGAATTCATAGCTCTTATTATTGAAAGGTGTTAATGAGCCTGCAACCGGTACAATTGTATAGTCAACTGAGTTAATTGTCTTCGACATACTTCTTCCCCAATCAACCTGTTGTGCAAAAGCTTGTAGGCGTTGCTTTGCTTCTGCTACATAAACAGCTGATTTACCTCCTGTTCCTTTTTCAGTACTATTCTCACTGTCGATAAATGCGGTGAAGTACTGTTTAGCATTGTTAACACCTGAAATGACTGATTCGGGATTCGCGGCTGTTTTTTTAGCCTCTTTTTTGCAGCTCAGCACAACTGTGGCTAAGACAAGTGGTACTGTAAGACATGCAGTAATCCACGAAATTTTGATGTTTCGGTTCATAGTTGTTGGTTTTTATTGTTAAAAAATAATGACAAAAAAATTCGAAAAGTATTTCTGATTATATGTCTTGGGGGGGTAGACATAATCGGTATTATCAAATACCTAATGCAAAATAGAGTGCGCAATCATTTAAAAAAATGGGGAAAATTCCTACTAAGGAAAACCCTCATTTTCTAAAACGAGAGAGAACTCTTGATCTTTTTTGAATAGAGCTGAGAGTAAGATTTGTAATTTAGTTAAGAGGATATAAGCCTGTTTCTATGGCATATAAAACAAGACCCGATCTACTTTTCACACCTAATTTCTTAAATAGGTCATCGCGATATCTATCCGCGGTCTTAGGACTAATTTTTAATTGAGAAGCAATTTCTTTGTATGTTAATACTGGGTTTACACAAAGTCGTAAAAATTCGAGCTGTCTTTTTGAAAGTCCGACTCTAGTGTTACGAATTTTATTAGTCGAAGTCTTTATAGTATTACTTTTCGTGATAATCTGAATTGAATTATTATAAACCACAATATTCCCCAGAAGTATCTCTTCTAGTGCTAATTTTAAATCTGATGATTTTATCCCTTTAGTTAAAAAACCGTTTGCTCCCGCTTGAATTGTTTCATTTATTAAATGATCATGTTTAAACAAACTAAGAATAACAATTTTTGTAGTAGGATATTTTTGACTGACCGTTTTAATTACTTCCTTCCCATCTATTACAGGCATTTGAAAGTCTGTTATGAGTAGATCTAAAGGGGTAGTTAACCTATCAAGTTTTTTAAAAAAATCCATTCCATTGTCTTCATCAAGAACAACAGAGTATTTTCCAATAGTATTTATAAACATTTTCAAGGATGACCTAAATAGTTCATGATCATCAATTAGCCCAATAGTAATCATACAAAGCATTTATAGTTAAATGCTAAGGGAAATACGGGGGGATATTTGCTATAGCAGTGGTGTACTGTACTTCATTGGGGGCTACTCAAAAATAGGTATTAAAAAAGGCTTAAAATCGCTTTTTCTGTATATTTTTATGGGGGTTTTTCCTCACTAGGTAATTCGCAGGTTGTTTAATGGAATGAAATATAAGAGGTTGTCTTGAAATTTCAAGACAACCTCTTATTATTGGCTGAAAGTAATGGAGAAATTTTTAAATATATTTTGCTTGTGCCTTAAAATAGTAAATTATTTAATGAGAAAATGTCTGCCTTCCGTCATACGAAACTCCATTGACTAGTCCGGTGTAGGTAATAATCAGAGTTGCTGGTGACAATGTTTCGATAGTGGTATTTATTGAACCTGATGGTACAACGAATCTGATCTTCGTTTCATTTTGCAGAAATGACCATGTTCCAGTTTCAACCACTTGCGGATTTCCAGAGCATCGAACTGCACCTTCATTTTCTTCAAATACACCTGATATGTAAAATACATGACGGTTATCTAATACGCAGGATAAGTATTGGTTAGTGATATCTGTATAGTTACTTGAACTGGAAAGCTTCTCTTGGTGCGAAACGAGTATCCAGTCTTTTTCAGTTAATAGCTGCGTTTTTGTTTTCACCACCGGCGCAGGGCTATCCTTCTTGGAACATCCAACCAATAAAGATAAGCTCACGAGGCTATACAATACAATACTTCTCATATTATTGGTTTTGGTTTGAGGAAGCAGGAGTTGCCACCACTGGCTGCATGGGGGTTGCAGTTGTTGTAGGTGGCGCAAGCGGTATCTGAATTTTAGCAGTACCTTTTGGAGTGCAGGGCTTATAAATTGCATTGGTGGCGAAATCGACAATGAGCGGCACAAAGCCAAACAATGCATCAGCAATAAGGTATCCAGCCCGAACTTTTCGTGTCTGGCCACCTTCCTGAGGTTTAGTGCGCTGGCAGTTGTCCACTTTGCCACCCATGATGGTGGCGCAGGAGCTTTGAGAAAGCATGATAACAGCGAGAAATGAGAGCGTTACAAGGGGTGTACGCAATCTTGCAAGAGGGTTCATAAGAGAAAGTTTTGATGTGAATAATAGGCTTCAAGTTTCACCAAAACGACTGCATAACCTATGCAAATTCCGCATAGAATATGCAATTTTGCAATATCTTTACCCTAAACCACCACTTGATGAATTACGGTCTTCGCATACGGACATTTCGCAAATTGAGGGGCTATACACAACAAGATGTTGCTGACCGCATTAATGTCACTCAGAGTACCTATTCTCGTATCGAAACTGACGACCATGAAGTGAGTGTTGAAGAGCTCAAAAAGATAGCTGAGGCATTAGATGTGTCCTTAGGTGATCTCATCAGTTCTGAACCGCTGGTGATCAATAACCACGCATCAAATCATGGCGCACAAGGCAAGATTGAACACTTCTACAGTGACAATAAAGACATGTACGAAAAACTACTAACTACGATGAGTCAGCAGATTGAGCAAATGCAGAAATTGATTATGCTTTTGTCTGAGAAGAAGTAACAATATAATTTAGAACTGAATCTTATCCCAAACCTGTATTAATAATCCAGTTATTAGAGTTATTGCTGCGAGACTAAAAAATCCAATACTCCAGCGAATCAACTGATGGGTCAGTCTTCCTGTTTCTTCATTATCATCTTCCTCCTTTTTAGGTACATCTTCTCCCTTAGACCGTTTTCGAGCGATTGCAGTTGTTTGTCGTAAATCCTTTAGTCGATTAAGTGATGTGATGAGAAATAATAGAAGACTAACCATCGCAATAATCGTCGCGCCTCCAATAAATCGAGCCGCATAGATTGTTCTAAAATGAAAGTTATCTGTAAGAATCGTAGAAATTGAAAAACCGATTACGGCAATATTTGCGGCAATTAATAAGCCCAACACTGATCCTCGCTCTGCTATTGTTACTTGCTGCCAACGAACAAATCGTTCATGGTAATCTTGATGACCTGACATACTGTTTATTTTATAAGATTAATGAAAATGACTTCTTTTTTATAGCACACTGCTCTGAATGTTTCTATAATAGTATCTTTTATCTCGCCTAATACATCTTCTTCAATTTTTTCAAGACGACACACTAAAATGTGCTCAGCCCGAATCAATTCATAGGAACAAATAGTAATACTAAAATCAGGTAAGCTGTATAATGACCGTAATACCGCAGTACAAGCGATAGTTATTTCTTCTTCAAAATCAAAAATAATATCTTGTTCTCGGTCAAGCGCTGCAAGAATCTCATTTATATATTCTCTTTTTTCATTTCCAAAATTTTCATCAATTTCTTGCAGAAGTGACTCCATGTAACGGAATCGTTGTATTTCATCGAGTAAAGCTGTTGAGTCAGTTTCATTTCTATATAATCGTAACTCACGAACAAGTCCTCCTAACATGCCATTATATGAGTCATCTGGAGCTGAGGTGAATTCGTACGAAAGAATATCCATAGTGGATTGTTTTATTTTTTTATTGTATTTCTGATTATCGCAGCAACTGTTGCCCGCTTCTGTGTTTGTTCCATCGCTGACACTTGATCATACGCAACGGTCACCCGATATCCTTTGATCGTATGTGCTGGTGGTTCTGGAGAAATTGGTTCAAGTAATTCAAATAAGAACTCTGGTTCAGCGATTATAATTTGGTTTTGTTGTGACACAGAAAAGAAAGTACTGATAGCGGAGCGCATTTTCTGCAAAGCGGTTTTGTCAGTAGTACACCAACAGACGGTATGATATCCGGCTTGCAAACACTTCTGTATATTATGAAGCTCCCATTCGGTACTTGTGGTGACAGATATTTCAACTGCAATGCGCTCATCTTCTCGTAAGAGTGATACATCAACCTTGCCGCTGCCCTCAAGAATTGGTATCTCAAGTTGAGCTTTATAGCCTCGCTCTTCCGCCATCTTCTTGATAAGTGTTTGCAAGTAACGGTGTTTCCGAACTTGTTCTCGTTCCACTAACTGCTCAACAATGTCATTTGTACTCTGTGGTGCAATGGGTTCAAGAGGTTGTGTTGGTTTTGGTGTATGACTTTCCACTGGTGTTTGCGGTACAACAGTTGTCGTTAGTGTTTCAATCGGAGTCGCATAACACGCACGGGAATGCATGATGATTGCTTCTTGATTGCTAAAGCGATCATCAATTGGTATATCAATTACCGATAAAGAAAAATCATCTTCTGCTCGACCAATCCGAGCAATTGCTTCACCAACAGCAAGGTTTTGTAGGTGTTCTGCGGTAAAGTCAGTAAACCCTTCTGCAAAGCGTTTGGCATCAGTGTCACCTAATCGAAAACAGATCCGTGTTCCAGCATTAGCAGTTAACGCACTTGCAAGCGAAGTATCACCCGCAAGCTGTTGCATATTCTGATGTGCAACTACTAATCCCAACCCATACTTCCGTGCACCATTCAAAATGCTTTCCATGGTAGGGGTGGCGAAATGGTGAAATTCATCGATGTAGATATAGTATGGGGTGCGAGTACTGCGCTCTTTGCTCTGCCGAGCCATTGCCGCTTGTTGAAATTTAGCGATGATACTTGCACCTAAGATGAAACTATTCTCAGTACCAATAAGTCCCTGTGCAAGCTTTACTAACACAATCTTCTTTTCATCCATCAACAAATCAAAATTCAAACTCTTGCGCTGGGAGACCATTGCTCGGATTATCCGAGGGCGCAGAAAGGTATCAAGACGAGTCAGTATTGATCCTAATGAAGAACTTTTAAGGAGTGGGTATTCATGCTGCCAATAGTACAGGATGGATTGGTCAGTTACTGAGGCAAGTACCGTATCTCGAAATGGCTTTTCAATTAAAAATCGCCGTAAGTCAATAAGTGTACCGCCCTCTTTGCTCGCAAGGATAGCTATGATTGCATTTGCAAACACGCTATTCATTTGATCGCCCCACGAAGTAGAGAATCTCCGAAAAAGCGCTACCAAATCTGAAGAGAGTAATTCTTGTTCAAGTGGAGTATGGGCATGCAGTATATTGAAGCCAACTGCATAGTCGGTATCTGAGGGGTCAATCAATACCACATCATTGATGCGTGATTCAGGAATAAAGGAAAGCACAGTATCAATCAAATCACCGTGCGGGTCAACCACTGCAATACCATTACCCTGTGCGATATCACCATAAATCAGACTTGAAAGCAGTGTTGATTTTCCTGTGCCGGTGGCACCAATAATATGGATATGCTGTAGTCGTTCTTGTTCAGACAAACAGACAAATTGATGAATGTTTCGATGGCGGTTAATACCTAAGACATAGTCGCCAAATGCTGCTCGCTCAGGAGGAGCTTTTGTTGCCATTTCTGCTCTGGCAAGTTTCCGAGACCGAATCTGTGGACTCGGGAAATGCACCAGTGACATGAGTTCCCGAATATTCAACAGCATCCCCAATCTATGGGTCTGTCGCTCAAACATATCAAGCAAGCGATCATTTGCGGTGTACTCAGCATCTGAGAGTCCCATAAAAGAGTTATATGATGAAGCAGTTCCAGTGATCAGCACCTGTGCCACGGTTCGAAGGAGTGCACCTGCTCGATCCATGTGTGTTGCTTGCGTACAGAGTCGCAAGCACACTCCAAAAAGCGGTCGTGCTGTTTTCTCGTCTGCAAGTCGGGGCATCTCTGGTGCATTGACGAAAAACGATCCTGCCTGACCATCAGATACAGAACGGCGGATACTCTCTGTCCACGCATTGACCACACCGGAGAACAGCACTTGCAGTACCACCTGCTCTCCATGATTGAGATGCTCTAATACACCAAAGAGGCTGATAAAAGGGTCACTCTCTGATCCAGTATAAGTTGCTATTGGACGCATGAACTCTTCTGAAAGTCCAAAATCAACAAGTGCAACAACACCATCGGTTGGGGTTAGTGCATCGTCCTGATCGGATACAATGCATTCTGGAAAGAATGCTTCAAGTTGGCTTCGGAAATAAGGATAATCTGTTTCACGACTCACTAGTTGGATGGTGATGGCGGTACTTGTTGCAATGATCTCAAAGCTTAAATGATAGGAGCATCGAGTGAGCATTACGAGTAACTGCTCTAAACGGTCTGGCTTTGGTTGTACCCCTTTTGGAAATGATACTTGTGCTGTACGCAGCAACGAACTTGCCTTGGTGGGAATCAGTTCTATGTCGGGGAACACCGCCGGAGCAATTGTCGGTGTTGCAGGTGTACCCCGAAAGACATCCGCAAGGTCACTTAACCAAGTACTCCTTTTACCATCATCTATGTATGTGCGAGGAACAACATGTCCAAAGAAGGGATGAAAAGGTGGTTCAATATCCACCTGCTCAGGTGCAAGTAACCAGCCTCGTCCCCGTTGCTCCCAATCGTAGAACTGCTCAGTAAGTGCAATACCTGCTTGTTCCATACTTCCTATATATTTCGTGCGATAAGTTCATCACTAGTTCGAGTGCGAAGCCCTTTGCTTTGCGTAACTGCACTTACCGCCTGTTTGATCGCAGAACGGATACTTTCAAGGAAGATCAATTCTTTATCAACTTGGTACAGAGTTTTCTTGCTACTCTTACCACTCCAAATGCCTGGGATCATATCGGGGGTGTCTTTGAGCCACCATGAAATGAAGAAGTTGGTGCCAAAGGGTGAGGCGCAGATATAGAACTCGAGGTCTTTATGTTTGATCCAGAGATATTCTCGTTTTGCTGAGAACACACCTCCCTCAGAAAGTTCTTTCATATCAACTTTCACATCGGGGAATTGCTGTGTTTCAATGAAAGATTTGAGAGAGTCGTAGAAGTCTTTTGAAGCAAGCTGGAAGTCCTCAAAGAAGTAATACTGGTGGTTGTGGATTTCATTCGCCATAGCAGTCGGATTTAGACTGCTGATTACGAAAAATATTTAATATGTGCAAGCGTAGAACTACGCAATTTTCTTCTAACTGAGATACTATTAGTGGTTTTGAGATGGTTCATCAAATACCTTATAAAATTGGAAAAAAGTTCCTAACGAATCATGAGAGGGGTAATTTTTACCGTATGTATCACTTTTCATAATATCAGAAGAGTCTTCATCTTTTCGATTTGATTTAACTAAGTGTTCAATTAACAGGGTTAACTTCTCACTATCCGTAAGTTGGTTCCATGGTTTCTCAATTATCTGTTGTAATGCAGTTTCCATAAAAGTCATTTAATCAGTTGGAAAATAATGATACCCAAAGAAGATGTTTTTTGTTTTACTCATAAATAGATACTCTGCAAAATCTTTCCCTTCTTCTTTCTGTATGTAGCTGTCAATGAGTTCACGGGTGAAATATTGTTGCAACTGAAGCTGTATACTCTTCCACATATTTTCAGATGTCTGAGGAGTATGAACGCAGCTCTTTAATATTAAATTGATTATACTCTCATTCAAATCACTATTCAGTTGAATAAGTATATTCATGAGATCAAAGCGTTCTTTACTTGTTATTTTATTTCCTGTTTTCATTTTTTTATTTAACTGATCCGTCCATAAAAAAATATTGTTCATAATCTTCAATTGATACTCCTCGAACTGAGTGCCCCATCCCTATTTTTTCCAGGCCTTCTGATGGTTGTATTACTGAACCAGTATCTTCTGCGCATATTTCATTAGTGAGCGAAATGCTTGGTTTTTCATCCTTCTCATTTCTTTGAAACAAGTCATCGAAAATGAGAGTAGTGAGTATGAATTTTGAGAGTAGTTGTAATGGTTTCATACATAATCGATTTTCTAATTATTCTACATCAATCAACTCTACTAAGAATAGCACCTTCTTCGGTATTTAATAAAAAAGCCAGAAGCCGCAATGCGGCGCCTGGCTCGAAACTTGACATGCAACAAATATTTAATGTGTAACGCTAATCTAACAATATTCCCATGCTAATGTATATTTGTTGCGGAGCGTTCAACTTTTCCAGAGCTAAGGCGCTTCGCACTCCCTCAACTTCGGTTGGGGGTTTTTGTTTTTCCAACCTGTTAAGGGTATGCTAAAGATAAGGGAACTATTTCTGTTTGACAATATAAATATGAAAAATGTCTTTAAAATAAATGTACTATTGTTGCATTATGTCTATTAAATTTACGAAAAATTAGGGATAATGTCTTCACAATCAAACAGAAATCCTTTTAATGTTGTTTTCGGGGCATATTTAAAAAGGGAGCGAAATGGTCTCAGAGTTACTTCATCTGATATAGCTACAGGCTTACACCTTGGAGATTCATTATACCGGATGATTGAAGCAGGGTCTGCAACCTTAAACATTAATCGTCTGGGGTATTTAATTCCTCTATTCCCGAACTCAAAGATTATTTTTGATAGAGTTGCCAAATTTTTAGCTGCTTCACACGCTCTAGATTTTACTTCTTCAACTAAGCATACGACAAAAGAGACATTGCAACTTTTATCCGATCAAGATGGAGATTTAGAGCTTCTCTTTGAAAAAATCAATTTGCTCTATTCCTTTGAGTATGGAACAACAGAATATCGACGAGTATTAGACGAATTTGTACTTCCAGAATTTGAGCTATACTTAGGGACTGAAAATTACAAGGGTAAAAATATCTCTCAGCTTAACAAAGAGGCTGCCGAGATATTTTATGGTATTCCTTCTTTGGAAATCCCTAATATTCTTTCATTTCTTAAATCTTTAAACAATCGACAGCCACTTCATGTTGGTCCAATAGCAGCAGAATGGGAGAAGAGTAATGCTAAGATGTTTAAATCTTTACGAACTTTATGTAAAGATTACACGATTCTTACTCGCCCTGAAAATCTGTCTATTTTTCGGTATGATTATCTTTTTGAAACAGGGTTCTCTTCACTAAAGATGATTTTTGTAGAAGACAAATTATCTGGGGCAGATATTAAAGCAAAGTTTATTGATGGCTTAAAAAAGCAACGAAAAAATGGTAAGCAATTTTCCGAGCAACATTTTAATAAGATAGATATTCGTGTTATCAAGAATAGCTCACAAAAAATAAAACATGAAATCGGGGTATTACTTAAGAGTCGTGATGATGTTTTTTCGACATTGAATGCATACTGGACTTTTACTCACTCTAATGGTATAGAAATCGGATTTGTTGGCGGAGCTGATAAGGCAACAAATTATGCTATCAATTTATCAGGACAAGATTCATTAGATCGTGCTCTACTTTTTGAAAAAGTATGGGGGGGTATATAACTATGATAAATCGTCACAATATATTAAAGTCTCCAAAATACTACCCTTTTGCTCCAGATTGGAACAAAAAAGTATATATGCCAGTAAGTATGAATAATCGATTGATAAAAGATAATTCTACTCTTTTAGAAATTCTCGAATGGATATTTGACAAAACAGACCATTTCGATGCGATAATCGGAGATTTTTTACACAGACATAATATTATGATGGGTGGTGTTTCTGAAGAGGATTCAATAAAAATCAGTGAAAAGATTGGTCAAGATATTATTGATCTTTTGCAAATAGCGATGAAAGAATTTCCTGGAAAAACTTTAAATATTAGACTAGTAAAAGAGTTTTACAGTAAAACTGAAATATTTGATAATAAGCTCAAATATTTTTTCGACTTGTATAAAAGTAATACAACTTTTTGCGAAGAAATACATTCTTTAATTACACAATTTTTAAATCGTCAAGGCGATATCAAAAAATCTGTAGAACAGGTTGAATTTTGTAAACGATATATCTTGGAAGAGCTTGTCATTTTTGAAATGCTTGCCGAAGAAAGATTTTACATAAATGTATATCCAGGTAAGCAACTTACAGTATTTAAAAAGATAGTCACAAATCAACTCAGAGGGATCTCTAATGAGTTAGAACGAGTTTCATTGATCGAGTTGCGTGTTAAACCTGCTTTTGCCAAAAAGTTAGCTTAAAAAATAAGCCAAAAATATTTTAATATGACAACAATAGTACTATCGGCATTATGCTTGTCAATTATCATTTATGTTTTTATTGGACTAAAACATAGCAAATCAATCTCTGATCTGGCTGATATAATCCCGATACTAAAAGGTCGAGTTGCGCGAGTGCAAGGAGATAGCGAGTTGAGTGCCACAAATGTTGCAGCATCAATATCATTGGCGACGGTAATCGTCGCTTTTTTTGATTTAGTACCTAGTTTAGGTTTATGGTTATTGTGGCCGGCGATAACTACTGCGTTAGGATTTTGGTTGTTTAGCTTGCTTTCACGGAGGATTTGGAAACGGATGTCGTTGTATACTCACCGACCAAGCTTACATGATTTCATCGGTACAGAGTTTTCTTCAAAAAATGTTTCCTTAATTGCTGCGGTCTGCACAACAATTGGTTACTTGTCAGCCTTTGCTGTTGAATTAACTGTTGGGTCACGATTTCTTGCGGGGTTGATACCGGGCATACCCGAATGGATATCTGTAACTGTTATTGCATCAGTTGGATTACTCTATACCACTCTCGGTGGCTTCCGGTCAGTTGTTGTAACAGATCGCATACAAATGGGGTTTGTCTGGATGCTTCTTTTTTCTTTGATAATATTTTATGCCATCTATAGCTTTTCCCTTGGCGGCTTATCGGTGGGAATACATAATATCCCTGAATCACTTAGGACAATCTCATGGAGTAATGCCCTTATTCCTTTTGTCATAGGGATTCTGATAATGAATTTATTTACTTATGTTTCAAATATGGGTTTGTGGCAAAGAATTGCGGCAACTCAAGATTCTGAAACAATAGTCAAAGGGATGAGAAAAACTGTTTATCAATCCGCATTTAGCTGGGTACTGTTTGCTTTGGTTGCGGTCGGTGCTCTCATTGTGGTACAGCCAGTAGCAGGACAAAATTTATTGATAACATTAATGAATAATGTTATTGATAAACCATTCGGAAGAGTAGTTTTATTTTGTGTGACTTTGGGATTATACGGAGCTATGTTATCGACTGCATCAACACAACTTATTGCGATTTCGCACACTGTATATGAAGATGTACTTGCTCCATTCAGAAACAAAAGTTTAGATACTCGTATAGCTTCTGTTAAAGAACTTCGATTTTCAAGAATTATATTATTTATTTCTGCTGTAGCTGCAATCGTTACTGTTGAGGTTTTACGGATTATTGGATTTAGCGTTGCCGATTTAGCTTTTTCAATTTATGGTGCATCACTTGGCTTGGTTCCACCAATTCTTTTTAGTCTTTTTTTACCAAGAGACCAATTGAAAAATTTAGGTGTTTGGGCAACCGTCGCATTATCATTTGGGTTTGCTATTTCTTGGGCATCTGCCTTTTATGGGAAAGCAATTGGTAACGGAGATTTAGTATTCTGGGCACCAGTTGTTAGTTTGGCATCATCCACGATAATTCTTGGAGGTTCATGGTTTTTTAGAAAAAAATTTCAATAAAAAAGCACTTTTAAAATATTTACAGCCTATCCAAATAACAATGCCCCGTAATTTGCATGGGGCATTATTATTTGGGTATTAACCAAAGAGAGTTGATTGAAAGATTTTTTGTTGTGGAATAAACGGTATTGGTGGCGGCTCTGGTTCAAGTCCGTAATACGCCTCTTCCTGAAACGCTATAACTTCTTCTCGGAAACTGATACCGAGTTGTATTCGTGGTAGCGATTTTGCGCTAAACGGTCTTGAGGTTTGTCCATCAATCCGTAGCTTGATATAAAAGCGATGCTTTGGTAGTGCAATGAGATCACCGTGAGAAAATACAGGTGTATATTCTTTCGCTAACAGGTCAGCATCGATACTGCCAACGGTAAAGCAGATGAGCGTTCCCATATTCCCAAATAAGTCTCGTTGCATTGCCTCTGACATACCACCAAGGTGTTGCGTTGCCAGACATACCCCAATACCAAACTTTCGAAGCTCTCCAAGCAATCCTATAAATGATGCAGGTACGAAGTTTTGTAGCTCATCTACATAGAGAAAGAACGGCTGGATATTTGCTGCATGTCTTCGTACTGCTGCAGACTGCAGGCCGGCAATCAAGATGCTTCCTAAGAGACTGCTTGCCTCTTCGCCAATACTCCCCTTAGCAAGATTACAAATCACGATTTTCTTTTGCAGTATTACATCTGCAAGTGAAAACGATGATTGCGCTTTTCCAAACACCGCTTTGAGGGTCTGATTAACGGAAAAAATACCAAACTTGTTCAGTATTGGGCTGATTGCTTCCTGTTTGAATGCAGCAGGATATTTTGCATACTCATGGAACCAAAACGCCACCACCTGCGCATTACTCACAGAACGCAATACAAGCATCCGAAAGTCATCATTGGTAAGGAAGCGACTAATATCGAGGAGTGTTGCTCCTGGGTACTCTAACAGCGCAAAGAGCGTGTACCGGAGGATATGCTCCATGCGATTTCCCCATGATTCTGACCAGACTTTCTTGAATGTGGTAAGCAACGCTGATACCACAATGGTATGCTCTTGCTTTGGAATGTTTGAGAGTGGATTAAATGACACATTCGCTGTTCCGATGCCAGGGATATACACCACATCATTGATTCGGTCGTGTGGGATGTAATCAAGAAGGGCATGCGCAGTATCGCCATGTGGATCAATAAACAGTATCCCGAATCCCCGCCTACAATCTGAAATAGCCATGTTAAGCATCAGGGTTGATTTTCCGCTTCCTGATTTCCCTAAGATGCCAATATGCACCAACCGATCTGTATCACGGATACCAAATAGTTGTCGTACATCACGCCAGTCGGTAATACCGAGGGGTGTAATCTGAGATTGTGAGGGTGTAGTATGCACCTGCTTATACTATCCACAACTACATCTAAAAAATAGAAGGGTATTTTATCTACTTCTCGTTAAAACACCCTCCTAGTTTTCTCATACCAACCTGAAATAATAGATATCTAGCAATGAATTACACTATGATATAATGAATACGCAACACAACAATCCTAATGCTGATAATAATTTTCATCCTAAAGAGGAGGGGGAAGGGTCGTTGTGTTGCAACAATAGATCGGTATCCCCCTCCTCTTTGGGCATTAATTCAAAAAATTCTTTGTTACAACAGGATTTTTTGATACAGCAATTCGCTGGCATTCTTATTAATCTATTTCTTGGTGACTCATCCCATGAACAACAACCCAAAGGCAGTCATATACTGCCGAGTATCAACAAAAGAACAGGTAGAAGAAGGAAATAGCCTTGTGACCCAAGAGCGGCTTTGCAGAGTATACGCGGCAAAGCATGGATATGAAGTCTCAGAGATATTTATTGAGCAGGGTGAAAGTGCAAAAACTGCCGATAGAACAGAACTAAAACGCCTGTTAGCATTTTGTGCTGTAAAATCTAATGCTGTTTCAGCAGTTCTTGCGTATAAAATTGATCGTATTGCGAGAAATACTGATGATTATGCGCAAATCAGGATCATTCTAAAAAGAGTCGGGGTAGAGATTAAATCTATTTCAGAGCATTTTGAAAATACTCCTACAGGTCGCTTTATGGAGAATATTATCGCCAATGTTGCTCAATTTGATAATGATGTTCGGACAGAGCGAAGTATAGGTGGAATGAAAGAAGCAGTGCGAGAGGGCCGCTATGTGTGGAGAGCTCCTTTTGGATATCAAAATTGTAAGATTGGTGGAAAGTCTTCTATTATACCAAATAATAAGGCAATGTTAGTTAGTAAGGCTTTTGCAGAAGTAGCCAAGAATTATACAACTATTGCTAATATCCGTAGAGCATTAATAGAAGAAGGACTTGTTAGTGAGAAAAACATACCTCTCTCTTTTAATCAATTTACACGAATGCTTCGTAATGAGTTGTATGCAGGATGGATCATAAAATTCAAAGAGAGACATAAGGGAGTATTTCCAAATATCGTTTCTCAAGAGTTATTTGATCATGTACAAAGAGTGTTGAATCAAAAGCGACAACGCAATAGAAGTTATTGTAGTAATAATCCAGATTTTCCACTTCGAAAATTTTTTATTCATCCAACGGGGAAACGGCTAACAGGATGTTGGTGTACTGGAAAAAACAAGAAAAATCGCTTTGCTTACTACTTTTATAGAATTCCTGGGCTTCATTTTAGGAGAGATACTGTCGAAGCAATTTTTGAAGAGTACCTGAATGGTTTTGAGTTTTCTCCACAACTAGTTTTAAAGTTACGCATGGCTTTAATTTCAGGAGTACATGCGAGAGGTAAAACTAAAAATGAATCTGTAGAAGTAGTACAGCAAAAGATTGATGAATTAAAGAAAAAGCAAAAATTCTTGATTGAAAAGACTATGTCAGGTGTTATATCGGACACTGTTCTTAAAGAACAATTAAGTGAAATTGAAACAGCTATTCTTGATTTATCAATAACTCAAATTAACACTGAGCAAACAGAAGAAGTGGATATTCCGAAATTGCTTATGGATGTAGCAAAGTTTCTAAAAACACCTGGTACATATTGGCGAAATGCGAGTTACGCAATTAAATCTTCACTACAGGTGTTTTACTTTCCTAATGGTGTAATATTTGACGGAACAAATTGTCAAACACCCGAAACATGTAGACTTTTTAAGCTTAAAAGTGAGTTTTCTGATGAGAATTCATCTAAGGTGCCCTCAGGAAAATCTTTTTCGAACACCCCAGATATAGTTAAATTTCCCCATCATACCCTCACAAACTTAGAGATCAATCAATGTATTACAGAGCTTCAAGTATTAAGTGATATTAATAAAACACGCAGTGACAGGAAATCACATTAATTATAATGGTTAAAGATGGTTACTGTGGGTAAGAATATTGTATATAAAATACAAAGACTTTAAATGACAAAAAAAGACGGAATTATTGAAAATCTGTATCTTTAATAGAGAAACGAATAGAAATGTCAGATTTTAATAAACAAACTCCACAAACACCACCACCAACGGAAACGCTTGCAATACGGGACGGGGGCGGTCAAATTATAAAAAGATAAATGTGTATGCAAAATAATATTTGTTGGGATAAGCCAACACCGCAAACGCCTCCACCAAGTACTACGATTTCAATAAAGGAAGGATAGTTGTATGATGTATATTGTATGTTGTTCCGATAAACCTTCTCCGCAGACTCCTCCTCCAGCTACTAGTCCAGCGACTACTGACACTGGCACAATGATAAAAGCGAGTTAACGAGGACACACACGATAAATAAGCAGAGCGTCCCAACCAGTAGCCATATCGCTTGGCCAAACCACTTAATACGTTTCGTATTTGATGCTTTAGTCAACACTATTTTTTCCTGATTCTGCTCTATGGCATACCGATGAAGAAGTTTAATTTTTTCTTCATCAGTTAATCCTGCACATTCAAAATATTCAGGCACCATGATTTCGTTTGGTGGTGTTCCATGACAAGGAGTATTTCTGCTTCGAATGATACGAATAATACAAAACAGACAAGCTAATAGAGGAAGTAATGATATGAAAGCGCACCATACAATGAAACTCAGTCCTGCTTCTGACTGTTGCACTTGAACGATGTACCCCGCAGATACCGAAATACCGGTAACAAGAAATCCAAGAATAATGTATGCGCGGTTGGTAATAGCTTCTGAATGGTCAAGTAAATCGGTAAATGTTTTATCCGATTCTGCTAACGTGAACTCATACAGGGAAAGGGGAGCAAGCTCCCAATCTTTTAACGAATGGTGCCACATATATCTCTAAGTTTTAATATTGTAGTCCGTATCGGTGAAAAATTGTCCCAGCGTCATCAATCACTTTATCAAGCACTTGTTTGTCATACATCTGAAAGGTGAGAAGCGATTTCAACTGCTCTAACAATTGCGTGTCTTCAGGGGTTGCGGTATAACGCACTTTGGAAATGCCCTCAGTAATAGCGTTCTCAACATTTCCTCGAACCTTTGCAAATGCGATACGATATTCATACTCTGGATCATCTCTTGTAGTATGAAGTGTTTTGTTTTCCATAAACGTGTAGGCACGTTCCATATCTCGGTATATATCTGCGTCAGCTCCTTTTTCGTAATCTCGCCCACACTTATATACACTGCGTAATAAAAACTCATATTCCATTGCGTCCATAGACTTTCTTTGTTATGAAAGTATAAAATAAATTAAATATATTATAGAATTGTCTGTGGGAGCAAGAATCAAGCTCTATACATTTTCTGATGCCTTGATTGTTATAATTTCATGTGTATCTTCCACTATTATGACTTAAAATCATGCGTGTATGCGAATAAGAACAATTAGACTTCAAAATGGGTATAAAAGATTTCATGACCTTACTATCAATTTAGGGGCTAATCCTAAAAAGATCATCGCACTTGTTGGTCCGAATGGATCAGGGAAAAGTAGCGTGTTTGATGGTATGCTTTTTCTTAAATCAGCATATAGAGCCATAGGTAGTTTTAATAGAAGGGATAACTCATTTCATTCGATGAACGGGGCTGTCATTCAGCCACAGGATATAACTATTCATTTTGATACTGGGGAAGAATTTGGTCAAGTAAATCAACGAAAAAATGCCGCAGGAAACCAAAATACAATATTTAATATTCGAAGTTCATATCGATATAATTCAACACTTAATATTACGCAGCAGCAAGCCACTCCTGACATTCGAGAGAATAATTACGGGGCGAGTACTTCAGCAGATTTGGATGACAAAATGACAATGAATTATCAAAGGCTTGTCGTCTATATCAATAATCATCGAAAGACAAATGACCTTACTGATAGACAAGCAAAGGAACAAGTTATAGGACAACTGAATACGATTTTATCTAACTGCTTAAACATAACGATTGAAGATCACGGAGATATTTTAGCGGGTAGAGGTACATTATATTTTCGGAAAGGAGATCAACCAGCCGAGTTTTCTTTCAATGTACTTTCAGCTGGGGAGAAAGAAATAGTAGATATTCTATTGGATACTTTTTTAAAACAACAAGAATACAATGAAACAATCTATTTGATAGACGAACCCGAATTGCATTTAAATACTGCTATTCAAGGGAAGGTGCTTGTTGAATTAAGTAACCTAATTCCTGATACGTGCCAATTATGGATTGCAACTCATAGTATTGGTTTTTTAAATGCTTTAAAAAATGAACTTAACGATCAGTCAGATATTATTTACATGGAAGGGAATTTAGCTACTGAGGCAGTCACTATTACACCAATGATTAAATCAAGGGCAAACTGGAATAAGATATTTAAGACAGCACTAGAAGATATGACCGGCCTCCTTGCTCCTGAAATAATCATTTATTGCGAGGGAAAGGTAGAACCAAGTGCTTCTGGTGGGGAGCAGGGGACAGATGCTGAAATTTATAATGAAATATTTAATGTTACACATCCGAACGCTTTGTTTGTTTCAAGTGGCGGACAAACTACTCCTGATAAATACGCAGCTGTAGCATTAAAAGTACTAGGGAAGGCTTTTGATGGAGTTCAATTATTACTTCTAAAGGATAAGGATATTATGAATGGAAGACCAACAACAAGCCAAGAGCGTCAACAGTTTTTAAATGAAGCATCTTTTCATCGCATGCTTATACGAAAAGAAATTGAAAATTATCTGTTTGATTTTGAAATAATTCATAAAGCGTTCCCATTAGTAACTGAGGCTCAATACCAAGGAGTGATTCCAAATATTTTAGCTGAAGACGTTAAAGAAGCCACTGGACGGCTTATGGAACTTTGCCAAGTAAACAATATACGGGGAATGAATAGAGAAGCATTCAAAAAATCTTTAGCAAAGCAAGTAACTCCCGATACTGTTGTATATCAAGAATTGGTAAGCGTTGTATTCTGATGTGCCAAAGATCATGGCTTTTATAAACTACAAGTAGTTTTCCACAGATATATCGTCAAATAGAGGTTTTTCCCTCCTATTTTTACAATACCACACTTGGTATTTTATTTATATGGAAGATATTCATTTTCCAAATCAATTAAAAAAATATCGGGAGATACATGGACTGACTCAAACACAGGTCGCATACTTGTTAGGCTTCTCAAATGTTAGCCGGATCGGGCAGTGGGAGCAAGGCTGTGCTATCCCAGGATTTGAGAACTTATGTAAATTGAGTATTGTCTACAATGCACACCTCCCTGAATTGTACTCCGATATTTTCCAAGAATTAAGATCAGACATCCAACAACGAAGGGGTGAGTTGTTTCTAATGATTTGAAGGTGAGTGTTTCCGTGCGTTCGTTCGATTTATACGATTATAAATAAAATAATCGTTCGTTCGATATTATAAGGTTCCTTTCTTGTTCTTCATTATGAATGATTATCACAACAAAGAGCTGTTTGCCCTTGAAATGGCAAACTCGCTCAATGACCCAGAAGCATATTCTTTGTTTCTCGCCTTTGCTCGACAATATCCTGAGGAGCAACTCCGCAGGCTGCTTGCAAAAGCACTAGAAATGCCAGCGCACCTTATTCGAAAAAATCGTGCAGCATTATTCGTTAGCCTCGTAAAAAATTATGCGAAAACCAGTTCCGTATATCATCGGTTTTAGCTTAGGCACTCGAAGTGTTGGCGTTACCATCCTCCGAAAGCAAAAACTCATCCACTGGAGAGTTCATGCATTTCGGCAACCATGGTCAGCAAAGAAGTGCCAGGCAATTCTGCGAAAGCTCCACAAATTGATTGACCGATACCAACCCCATGCTATCGGTATCAAGATTCCCTCTGATGCATACTGCTCACAACAACTCAATCGACTCAAAGCAACCCTTACCACAGCATTAGATAGCCATGAAAGCCCCTATTCATTCTATTCAATCACTGATCTCAAAGTGCATTGCTTTGGCAAAGAAAAATGTAACAAAAAGAAGTTAGTGGAATGTATTGGCAAGAAGTACCCCGAACTCTTAAAGAAGTCACTGAAAGAGTCAACAAACAAAAACATGCACCATACTAAACTCTTTGAAGCGACTGTTGTTGCCGAGCTTGTTCAAAAGAATCTCAAGCAATAAGAAAAAGCCTGTGTTATGCAGGCTTTTTTGTGTGCGTTGGTACATAGGGATCAGGTTCATAGAGTAACTGCACTTTGTTATCTAGTAGCAGGATGTAGCCATACTCATAGCAATGCACCATCACAATCCCTGTTTCAGTTTCTTCTCTATGGGTATAAAAGAAGAAATTAAATCCTTTTGCTCTGAGCCATCCCTTTTCAACTGGTACTTCTGGATTATAACTCTCAAAGCAATCTCGGAGGATTCTTCTATTTCTTCGTATTTCCCGATTAACATAGCAGATGTACGGATGCGTTCTGCCATTAAGAGCACTATTAAACGATGCCCTACAATTATCATCACAGAACTTTTTATCAGAGCGACCCCGAATCCGATCATTACAATAGAGACAATACATTGGCTCAATGCGTGGAAGTGTTCTCATACACAATATGATTTAGTGAAAGAATAGTTTTGTGTAGTATAGAGAGCACTCACAGAGAAAAATAGGAGGGATGTTTTTATGCTACCCAAAAGAAAAAGCCCAATTCCTTGGGCTTTTGAATGACTTATGCCATCGTGGTGTCTCGTACATTGAGAATGAAATCAACTGCTCGTTGTGCTCTACTACTCGCAAACACTACAAACCGCTTATCTCCCCGCAAAACCTTCAGCCAGCTTGCAATATATGCAGCACTATTATGGATAGTTGCTTGGGTGATACCAGTATGTGCATTGAGAAATGATGCGCCAATTTCAGCAGTGAGTTCTTCAATCGAGTATGACTCTGAAGCAAAATTAGCAGGAGTAGCTATCTCTTTCCTGTCCAATCGTGAAGGATGGCCAGTGCTATGCACTAGCTCATGGAAAAGGGTGTGATAGAAGCTTTCAGTAGTTGTAAAACTCTTTTGCTTTGGCATCGTAATAATATCCTCTTGTGGTGCGTAGTATGCCTCGTTCCCTTTAAAGATAATCTTCGGTGGATGTTGCATCCTACTCACCACTTCCACGCACTGATCAATTGGTTGTACTTCTTGCGGTGGTGGCGGTTCGGGAATCAAGTTTGTTGGAATATCAAGACATTGCTCAATATTAAATACCGAATAATAGCGAAGTACTGTTTTCTTAGAAGCAGTATCAGACTGCTCTATTGATTCATCTCGCTTCTCTTTCTTTTGCCAGAATACAACAAATCGAGACCGCTCTCCTTTCTTAACCGTTGCTCCTAATTCATTCACCTGTTTCCAAGTCAAATAATACGGCTGTTCATAGCCAAGCGCATTCAGGAGCAACAGGTTAATCCCTCGATATGGGTTTTTACTCAGCAGGTTCATTGGAGGCTGACCAGAATGCCAAGGCTGCCGCCACGGCACACAACCAGCTTCTAATAACTCAATAATACGATTCGTGACGATGGTGTAGACATCTTGTCGTTGCTGTTCACTCATACAGACAGTTTTAATTGTTAAAGAATGTTTGTACTGAGTGTAGACCACTAACGAAAACAGAAATAGTAGGGAAAAATCTTTCGATACGGTGAGATATAGTATGGTTTTAAACAGGGGTTACAATATCAATAACTACTCATTATCTTTTAGACATGTTTCTATGTCTTTTAATAAAATATATTTATCTATTTGTGTAAAGTTGTTTGTAACTAAAAACTCGTACAGATCGTGTACTAATTGTCTCAATGCTTTAGGTAAGGCTATATGCTGTGGGGTATCAACCAGATTCATTTTGTTGAATATGATTGTAGCTTCTGAGATTTTGTCTTCGTGTATCAGAGTATATATTACACGAAGCGTTTGATGTTGTTTCGGGGTAAGCATAAAAAATGGTTAGCTATGTTGCCATACCTAACCATTATAAAACATCTTTATTAGCTTTTAAAATTTGGTCCATGTGCTCCTTCATTTGAACTTGTTTGCCCAGTGTTTACATTTACAGTTGTGTTTGACCATACCGTATCGTGATTTCCTTCTGAATGATTTACTATAACATCTGAATTTCTAACAGTAATGTTTCCATCTCTTTCAGTAACCGATGTTGTTTTCGGATCACTCGAAACCTTGTCTCCATTTGATGATAAAGCATCAATTAAACTTGAAAAAAGTCCCATTTTCTTACCCTCCTTTCAGGGCTTAGTTTTCTGTTACCAGCTTGCCCCACATAAAGTTAGAAAAAGCGTTTTCTTATAAGTGTTAAAATTTTTCACCAAAATCAGGTTATAAGGTCGCCTTCCGGCTATCGTCTGAAAAGCTCACGCCAGACCGTATAGACACGCCAGAATGATTTGTGGTGGCGAGTCTATACACCATACGGTGTAAGGTGTCTGGCATGACCTTTTCGCTCCTCTGCCTTCAGTCGGGTAGCTCTTGTTGCTATTACAAACGCTCTTTCATTCGATCCGCAATGGGTGCGGTTCTCATTCTATCGCTATTGTCCTATCAACTCGCTCCCTGTCTGTTGTTAGGCTCGCCTGCGTTCCCATGGCTGCGTTACAGGCTTCCATTGGCACACAACCTACGTTTATGTCCCCATGCCACATGGAAGCCCTTCACTGTGCGGCTATCGCACTCATGCTTCGTGCTTTACTATCCGCCCCAGCCCTGGGAGCTCGCAGCTTCGTCCGTTCATGCTTCACTCCCGAAGCTTTGACGGCGAGTAGTATATTGACTAAAAAGATATACCTATGATAGTGTAGAAAAAGAATACCCCCTATCCAGTAGATAGAGGGCTTATACTTTTGTTGTTTCGGATTTATCTTTTAAAAAAGCGCTTGGTAGCTACGAGCGCTTTTTCTATTTCTTTCTTTTCAATTTCAGAAAGTGAAATCCAAAAAGCCAATAAAAATAACCTGTTAGTAACCATTTCAGAATCTGTCTTTCCTTTTTGAAAGACCCCAACACATTTAAGAACAAATAAGAGAATAATAAACAAGAAAAGTTTGATAACGATTTTAATCTTAAAGCTTATTATAGTTGAGTTCATTTTTTATCATTTAACAAAACCAAAACCAATGTTCTAATGAAAATAGTCCTCAACCTTTTTCTGATTTTTCTATTTACTCTATAGGCTAATTATTTAAAAGTTATTCACTAGGGTAACTTGCAATTGCATTGTGAATATAATAATAAAAAACCTTTTTTAGATTAGAAATACAACTATTTCATATTCAATAATTTATTGCATTTTAGATATATGAGATTCAACGAGTATGCCCAAAAATGCTGTAGAGCTATTTAAAAATATCAATAACACGAAGATTAAGTAGTCAAATTTCCCGTCTATTCAGGGTTTGCATAACTTTAGTATGATTGAGAAAAATTCTTTCACAATCAAATTCTGTTCACATGAATCCTTCAAAACGAATAGGAATATTTATTCGGGTCTCAACCGATATGCAGGTGCAAGAAGAAAGCCCTGAACACCACATCAAACGAGCAGAACTATATGTTGAAGCTAAAGGTTGGCAGGTTATAGAAATATATCGCCTTGATGGAGTAAGTGGAAAATCAGTCATGGAGCATCCGGAAACCAAACGGATGCTTTCTGATGTTAAGCGAGGACATATCACTGGGCTAGTATTTTCAAAGCTTGCCCGTATTGCCCGCAATACCATTGAACTCTTGCAACTCTCTAAAATCTTTCAGTCTCATCAGGCTGACTTGATTTCTCTTTCGGAATCTATCGACACGAGCACCCCTGCAGGCAGGTTTTTCTTTTCACTCATTTCAGCATTAGCAGAATGGGAGCGTGAAGAAATTTCCAGCCGTGTTGCGGCTTCAGTCCCGATTAGAGCAAAGCTAGGAAAACCATTAGGCGGTGCTGCTCCTTTTGGCTATCAATGGGATAATAAAGTATTAGTCATTGATGAAACAGAAGCTCCGATCAGAAAGTTGATGTATGAAATATTCCTCGCCGAGCGGCGCATTCAGACAACAGCTAAAAAACTCAATGCTCTAGGTTATCGTACTCGTAAAGGAGAATTATTCTCAGATAATACCATTTATCGGTTACTCCGTGATCCAATGGCAAAAGGTACTCGCCGTGCCAACTACACCAAAAGTGCAGGTAAAGGCAAGCAGTGGGAATTAAAGCCATCAGATGAATGGGTGTTACTTGATTGCCCTGCTATCATTAGTACCGATCTCTGGGAGCAGTGCAACCACATCTTAGATGAGCAGCAAGCAAAGCGTACTAAACCAGGGCGCAAAGCTCAACACCTGCTCACCGGCTTCGTTATATGCTATTGCGGGACACGGATGTACATCCGCCATATGGCAGGAAACTATCAGTGCAAGTCTTGCAAGAATCGAATCTTGGGCAGTGACCTTGACGACATTTATCAGGAATACCTCAAAGGATATCTCACCGATCAGAATCCGAGTGAGTACCACACCAAAACTACCGAGGAACTACATGAGCTTGAAACAAGGTTTGCCCAGACCACCACAGAACGGACGAAATTAGCTAAACGCATGGAGCAGTTGGTAAATTTGAGACTTGATGGTGAACTTGATAAAGATGCCTTTGCAGAGGTCTATAAACCACTTGAAACACGACTATTGCAACTCGATGGTCAACTCCCTCACTTAGAGGCAGAAATAGACTATAAACGCATCCAGCAGCTTTCAACGGAAACAGTACTTGCCGAAGCAAAGAGTCTCGCAGACCATTGGCAAGAAATGTCCTTTGATGATCGCCGTGCCATAATCGAAACCATTACAAATCAAATTGTTGTTGGCACAGATAGCATCACCATCAGCTTTGCATACCAGCCCACCTTTTCCCAAAACGAGGGACATAATCGACACAAGCTCAGGGATTCATCGACGCGATCAACATGAAATTCGCAGGAAAATCAAGTGCAATTTTGGCTCTTGAAATCGTTACCCGTCTTTCTTCCATCGGTTGACGCATCACTTCTAAAACCGTTCTTTTGAATTCAGGTAACTCATCTAAAAATAAAACCCCATTATGCGCCAATGATATTTCACCCGGTTGAGGCACACCACCTCCACCTACCAAAGCCACATCACTAATCGTATGGTGCGGTGACCTGAACGGTCGCTTACTGATCAATGCGCTATTCTCCGGTAATTTACCGGCTACACTGTGAATCTTTGTTGTTTCCAATGCTTCCTGTAAACTCAGCGGAGGTAAAATGGTAGGTAGACGTTTCGCCAACATGGTTTTACCTGCACCGGGCGGACCAATTAAAATGGCGTTATGTCCACCCGCCGCTGCAATCTCTAAAGCGCGTTTGATGTTTTCTTGTCCCTTTACATCTGTAAAATCAAATTCAAACAGATATTGATCGCTGAAAAATTCTTCTCGTGTATTGACGATTACAGGTTGTAAACTGTTTTCATCTGTAAAGAATGCCACCACTTCATCCAAATGTTCTACGCCGTATACATTCAAGTTGTTCACCATGCCCGCTTCACGTGCATTCGCTTTGGGTACGATTAATCCTTTAAACCCTTCTTTTCTTGCTTGAATGGCGATTGGCAAAGCGCCTTTGATAGGTTGAATACTTCCATCCAAGCTCAGTTCTCCCATGATCACATATTCTTTCAATGCCTCAACATTTTCCAGTTGCTCACTCGCACCCAATATTCCTAATGCAATGGGCAGATCAAAAGAAGAACCTGATTTTCGAATATCTGCCGGAGCCAGGTTCACAACGATCTTGGTGCGTGGCATATCAAAATCATTGGTCTTGATGGCACTCTCCGTTCTTTGCAAACTTTCGCGAATAGCATTATCCGGTAACCCAACGATCTGGTACCCTTGTCCCGCGCTCACATTCACCTCAATCGTAATTGTAATCGCTTCCACACCATAAACAGCGCTGCCGAATGTTTTTACGAGCATAAAAAAAGTAAAAAGTAAAAAGTAAAAAATCTCCGAAGGAGTCCTTCGGACAAAAGAAAGGAAAAATACAGAAGCAAAATCCAAGATGAGTAAAACAGGTAATAATACACGTAGAAACACCTGATTTGATGGCAGATGTCAGATGGCAAATCTCAGATTTGATGGAATTATTTCTGATGTCGGATGTCTAATTTGTTGTTTTTATTCTTGGCTTTTAATGTTTTATCTGTAGCTGCGAAAATCGCAGTCAGCTCTTTTGCTTCTTGAATGAGTTGAGTGATTTTTGGAAAGCTTGATAAGTTACTCTCTTGAATAAATTCCAGCCAATACAATGACTCATCGGCTTCTTCAAGAACTATCTCAATTTTATATATAAAATCAGCTTGTGACTTGGCCCTTACGCTTGCCCTATAGTTAGCTCCAACTGACCCGGCTGATCTTATCAATTGCTTACCGACTTCAAATCCAATACTATTGTAAGGTAAATGCTTACATAATTCAATGATTGATAAATGAAAGTTCTTAGTTCTTTTTTGAAGAGTAACTCTGTCCATAAAACCTGTTTAAACAAAGCTACATCAGAGCAATACGTACGAAATGAAGCGAATAATACACATCCGACATCAGACATCCTACATCAGAAATTCCCTTATAATTTCTCCAACAACTCCACCACTCCCTCTCTTTTCAAAATCAAATACCCCAATCTGTCATTGCTGATGCCTTCTTTTAGTTGATAGCTGAAGACCAGTTGTTCATCTTGTACACTGGTTTCGAAATAGCGGAATTGAATATTGCTGTATTGTTGTAGTGGTTCTCCTATTTCATATAAGTGCGTAGATAAGATAAATAGTACGTTCTTCATTTTACGCAAACCCTCGATAACCGTGGTACTACATTTCATAGCATCTTGTACATTGGTTCCCTTGAAAAGTTCATCAATAAGGATGAGCCAGTTTCTGCCATCACTGACTTTTTCGATCGTATTACGGATACGTTGTACTTCATTGAAGAAATAACTTTCTCCTTTTATGATATTGTCGACCACATTAATATTACTCAGTAACCCATCAAACAAACTCAACTGCATCTTGGCCGCAGGTACTGCCATTCCTAAATGTGCCAGATATACACTTACACCTACTGCTTTAATAAAAGTACTTTTCCCGGCCATATTTGCTCCCGTTAAGAAAAGAAAATTCTTGTCGCGACTCATATCTACATTGTAAGAAGTAGGGGTTTGTAACAATGGATGATACAATCCTGTTGCTTCAATAAAAGGCTGTGCAGACTGACTTACTTCCGGGAAAGCAAAATGATATTTTTTACAAGCGATACTTAAAGATAGAAATGCATCGATTCGACTATAGATATCAATCAATTCAAAAATCTGATTCTTATAATGAAAACGAATGAAATCTGCATAGCTCAGGATGCGCCAATTGACCAAGTCTTCTTTTGATTGTGTGCCGATCTCAGGAATCAATCCTTTATTCAACAACATATCAATTCTTTCTGCCCATATTTTCAATTGTGTACTAGTGCTACTCTCTTTTAGCAAAGCACTGACCTGCATCATTCCTTTGATAAAATCAATACAATGTGTGATGGTATAACGGGTCAAAGAAAAATCAGGCGCATTGAAAAGTTTATACGTGAAACTGTTGAATACATTTGGCTGTGTAGGATACTTATTGATCTGCGATTCATAAAATCGGGCGATCACCATAATGGTTCCATTGGTAATAGAAGCCGGCCATTGTTCGCTCACCTGCATCAGATCCTTAATGATCTGTTGATTACTGAGAATGGCATCAACAGTAGCTAAAGGCTTTGACACGATATCATACAAATAGTCTCTACCACCACCGGTTTGTGTATGATCTAAAAAATGAACAACCGATAATTCTTCCTCACTATGAAAAATGGAGAGATCAGCTAGTGTGGTTTTGTCTATTTGCATGGTTGGTGGTTATTATGTTAGAATTTGAACGAATAGCTTATAGTTCATAGCATATAGTCATTCTATTAACTATATGCTATGAACCATACGCTAAAATACTATCTCTCAAAGCTCAACCTCATTCCCCTCTTAGACTCATCGAACACTCCTTTTCCATAAACAGGATGTCCATTGACAAAAGTGTAGTTGATGGTTGCGGGGAGTGTCATGCCTTCAAGTGGACTCCAGCCACATTTATAAAGAATATTGTCTTTTTGAATGGTATTCGATTGATGCATATCTACCAATACCAGATCTGCATAATATCCTTCACGAATAAACCCTCTTTCCTTGATCTGAAAACACTGTGCTACAGCATGACTCATTTTCTCTACTACTTTCTCAATACTAATTTTTCCTTCTTTCACATAATGTAACATGAGTCCCAATGAATGTTGGATCAATGGTAATCCGGCATGTGCATGTTCATAGTCTTCTTGTTTTTCTGCCCAGGTATGAGGTGCATGGTCTGTGGCGATCACATCCAAACGATCGTCTAGTAAAGCTTCCCATAATGCTTGTCTATTGTGGGGTGCTTTGATAGCAGGATTACACTTGATCTGATTACCCAAACGGACATAATCATCACTGGTAAAGTGCAGATGATGTACGCACACTTCCGAAGTAATACGTTTGTCTTTTAGGGGAAGCATATTGCCAAAAAGCTGCAATTCTTTGGCTGTCGTAATATGCAGGATATGTAATCGTGTATTGTACTTTTTTGCATATTGAATGGCCCTGAAAGAGGATTCAAAACAAGCATCTTCATTTCGAATGATCGGATGATCAGAAGGCTCGAGAATACCTTTTTTAGCTTTTAGTGCAGCCAGGTTTCCCTTAATGATACTTTCTTCCTCACAATGGGTAGCAATTAGTACTTCAGAACCTTCAAATACTTTTTCCAGAATCAATGGATTGTCTACCAATAAATTCCCGGTAGAAGAGCCCATGAATATTTTGATACCACAGATCTCATTTTTCTTTTCATTGGTTCGTAACACTTCATCCAGGTTATCATTCGAAGTACCCATGAAGAATGAATAATTGGCCAGTGAAGTATTTCTTCCGGTTTCATATTTCTGTTCCAATAATTCTTGAGTAAACGCAGGTGGACTCGTATTCGGCATTTCCATAAAGCTGGTAACACCACCTGCCACAGCTGCTTTTGCCTCCGTATAAATAGTGGCTTTATGGGTAAGTCCGGGTTCGCGAAAATGAACCTGGTCGTCTATGACACCGGGTAAAAGATACTGCTGACTACCATCGATTTCTACTGCATTCACAGCAGGGTTTAGTGAGCCGCCAATTTTTTCAATTCTCGAATTTCTGATCCAAACATCGCCATGTGTAATCCGTCCTTCGTTTACAATGGCGGTATTTTTAATGATATAATCTTTCATAAGCAAAGCGTTAGCAATGCTGCAATTTATTACATCATGAGCAGTAAACCTTAATCTTCCAAATGAATCGAAAAAATGATCATGCGGGATTGAATCTTATCCAAAACATTGGAGTATTTAAGATTCGGATCATACTGATGAATATTGGATAAGCCATAACTGAATTTGATCTCCGGGGAAACGGTTACAAAAGGCAGATAAAAATTAAAACCAATACCTGTTTCAAAACCGAAATCATTTCTCTTCAGTTTGAGTAGGTCTTCCGATAAACGAGCAGATGAATTACTGGATAAGTCTGTATCTAGTTTAATGCCCCCTAACAAATAGGTTCTGAAATTACCGATACGGTCGGAATTGAATTTAAAATGTAATGGTAAACTGATGAGCGTGGCAGGTAACGTTTGTTTTTGAAAGGAAGCCTCTCCGGGTTTGGTAGGCCCTAAACGATAAGCCATGAATTTCGAGCCGCCAATGATCAGCTGCGGATTGGCACGAAATTCAAATCGATTGGTCATTTTAACCGTAGCCAAAAGTCCCATTACAATACCGCCACTGGCTCCGGGATTAACGGATAAGACCGAATCGGATTGTAGAAAAAGGGGTGATTTGTTTTGATGGAGATAGGAACTATTATAGCCCAATGTGAGACCGAAATAATAAGGCAGGTCATCGTGATTAGGACGATAACGTTGCTTCTGCGCCCCTACAGACACAGAAGAAAAAAGGATGATCGCAAACAGGATTACTTGCTTCCGCAATAAATAGTGCATATGCCGAAACTGAGTTTTTTCAAATAAGTTTGAGTAAATCCTGCTTCATGCATAATATTTAAAAAGTTTTCTCCTTCAGGGAAGGCTTGAACACTATCGTTCAGGTATTGATACGCGTCTTTGTTATTCGCAAATAATTTTCCTACACCCGGTGTAATCACATTGGTATAAAAATCACACATTTTTCTGAAAAGTGGCTGTTTTGGTCTGGAGAATTCCAAAACCACCAATTTCCCACCCGGACGAAGCACCCGATGCATTTCCGACATTCCCTTATCCAAGTGAGCGAAATTCCGAACCCCAAACGATACGGTAATGGCATCAAAATGGTTATCGGGGAAATGAATGGTTTCACTGTCTCCGGTTTGAAGGCTGATGTGATCGGTCAGGTTTAGTTTTTTTAACTTCTCTCTTCCGAGTTCCAACATCCCTTCAGAAATATCTATGCCAATGATCTTGTTGGTTTTAAGCATCTGATGCGTCATAATAGCTACATCAGCAGTACCTGTTGCCACATCCAATACCAACTGCGGATGAATATCTTTCAGTTGTCTGATCGCTTTTTTCCGCCATTGGATATCTATACCCGCTGTCAGAAAACGATTTAAAAAATCGTATCTGAAAGCGATACTGTTGAACATCTCTGCTACCTGCTCCTTTTTTCCTTTTTCACTTTGCTGGTAAGGAACTACCTCATCGTGCGCAAACTTTGCCATAAGGCAACAAAGATATTGATTTCCACCCTGAAGGTCAGTCATTGTTACGTGATAGCCCTTAAAACAGGGGTTAATGTTTCGCAAATATTGATTTTAGACTGTTTTTATCAATGGTTGGAAAGCGGAGAAGGCTTATTATCTTCGTTTGAATGAGGGCCAGAATTTATAAATCAACCGGTAGTTGGTATATCGCTAAAGGGGAAGACGGACGTTTGTACAATGCCCGTATCAAAGGCGTGATGAAAATTGAGGGGATCACGTCTACCAATCCTATTGCAGTGGGTGATGAAGTTGAAATGGAAATTGAAGAGGTAGAAGAAGAGTCTGCCATCATTAATACAATTCATGACCGTAAGAATTATGTAGCCCGTATCTCACCACACAATAAACACCTACACCATATCATTGCATCCAATCTGGATCAGAGTCTATTATTTGTAACCTTGAAAGATCCAAAAACCTCTCAGGGTTTTATGGACCGATTTTTAATCTCCTGTGAAGCCTATCATGTTCCGGCTATCATCGTTTTTAATAAATCGGATCTCTATCGCAAAAAAGAGATGGAAAAATTTGAACAGTTGAAGGATATCTATACAAAGATTGGTTATGAAGTGCTATTGTGTAGTGTTGAAAAACGAGAAGGATTGGAAGCGCTCAAAAATATACTGCATCATAAAACATCTTTGCTCAGTGGACATAGTGGAGTGGGTAAATCAACCTGTGTGAATACCTTGTTCCCTGAATTCAATCTACGTACACAGGAAGTAAGTGGTTGGAGTGGTAAAGGAATGCATACCACCACTTTTGCAGAAATGTTTGACCTGCCGGGAGGTGGTCATATCATTGATACCCCCGGTGTACGTGAATTTGGTCTCGTTGATATAGAGAAAGAAGAGCTGGCTCATTATTTTCCTGAAATGAGAAAAAAGATGAATGACTGCCAATTCAATAACTGCATGCATATTGAAGAACCCAATTGTGCGGTAAAGAAAGCGGTGATGCAGGGAGAAATTTCTGAAGAAAGATATATCAGTTATAGAACGATATTGGATACGATGGGGGAGGAATATTAGCTTATGGCTAATAGGTCATGGTATATGGTAGAGAAATCATCTATTGCTATTGCCTATAAGCCATGAACCATAAGCTATCTGCTAACTAACTTTTCCTCCTGTCAACTAACAACTCTATTCCCCTTGCTGAAACCAAGATGCATACATCACATAGTTATTAGAAATACGATTGATCTCTCCATTGATAAGTTCTTTCGAAACATCTTTTACTTTTTTAGCGGGTACACCTGCATAAATACAACCTGCTTCTACAATTGTTCCTTCTAATAAAACAGCACCTGCGGCAATAATGGAATTGCTGTGAACAACACAACGATCCATAACAATGGCGCCCATACCAATGAGTACATTATCATGAATCGTACAGCCATGTACCAAGGCATTATGTCCAATGGATACGTTATTTCCGATTTCAGTAGGATTTTTTTGATACGTGCAATGAATGACTGCACCATCCTGAATATTTACTTTGTTCCCCATACGGATGTAATGAACATCACCTCTTACCACCGCATTGAACCAAATACTGCAATCATCGCCCATGATCACATCACCAACAATGGTGGCATTGGGCGCAATAAAACAATTTTCACCAAATTGAGGATGTTTACCAAGGACGGGGAGGATTAGTGGCATTTTTTTTAGTTGACAGTTGATAGATAATAGTTGACAGATAATTTAAAGTTACAATCAAAATAGTTAGATCGTATACTTTAAATCAAGAGAATATAACTGAAGCGAACCGCTTTGTATTTAGGCGTTTGGAAATATATTATCGGTATTATATTTTGCAAAATTGGAGTAAAATATAATATATGACTTACTATGAAAATTTAATAGTTTGGAAAAAATCGATGGAGTTGGTAGGCGAAGTATACAGTTTTTTACAAAACTATATCCTCGAGAGGAATTATATGCCCTTACAGCTCAATCACGTCGAGCAGTTGTATCTATTCCGGCTAATATTGCAGAAGGTTGTGGTCGTAATTATAAAAAGGATAGTATACAATTCTTTCATGTGGCTAGAGGTTCAATGTATGAACTTGAAACTTTACTGAAGATAGCGTTGCTGATAGAAATTATACCCAAAGAAGAAGTTCAGAAAATTATTCTTTTATTGCATGAGTGTTTAAAAATACTCAATGGGTTTATTACCTATTTCGAGCAAGGTCTGCTTAAATAGTTACTATCTTTATTTTGTCTTAATCATTACCAGCGACTTTTTTCTATCATCTGTCAACTATCATCTGTCAACTCATGAATAACAGGGAACTTTTTCTGCAGCATGTTGCCCAGACGTCTTCTGCTCCGATTGGGTTAGAGATCACTAAGGCAAAGGGCATACATCTTTGGGATAGCTCGGAAAAAAAATATGTTGATCTCATCTCCGGTTTTAGTGTTTGTAATATCGGTCATAGTCATCCTGCAGTGGTGAAAGCCGTGCAGGAACAGGCTGCGGAATATATGCACCTGATCGTGTATGGTGAGTTTGTTGAAAGTCCACAAGTACAATATGCGAAATTATTGACCGATCATTTACCTGCCTCGCTTAACTGTGTCTATTTCACCAACAGTGGTGCTGAAGCTACAGAAGGCGCCATGAAATTGGCTAAGCGTATCACAGGAAGATCTAAAATGATTGCTTTCCATAATGCGTATCATGGGAGTACACAGGGAGCATTAAGTGTCATGGGGGGAGAGTATTGGCGTAATGCGTTCAGACCTTTATTGCCAGACATCTTACATTTTAATTATGATGATGATGCAGTAATTGAATCGATCGACTCATCCGTTGGCTGTGTAATCTTGGAAACAGTTCAAGCAGAAAGCGGTATTACCGTTCCTCGTAAAGAGTGGTTGCAAGCTATCCGAAAAAAATGTGATGAACACTGTGTGTTACTTATTTTCGATGAAATTCAAGCAGGCTTTGGTAGAACCGGCACCCTTTGGGCATTTGAACAATTCGATGTTGTACCCGATGTTTTACTATTAGGAAAAGCATTGGGTGGTGGTATGCCCTTGGGGGCTTTTATTGCCGATAAAAAACTAATGTCAACCCTAACATATGATCCGGTACTCGGACATATCACCACATTTGGTGGTCATCCTGTGAGTTGTGCCGCTGGAAAAGCAGCTTTTGAAGTATTGTTAACGGAAGGAAAGCTATCTACTATCAAGGAGAAAGAGAAAATATTGCAAGAACAGCTTAATCATACAGCCATTGTCGAAAAAAGATCACATGGGTTATGGATGTCACTTCAGTTTCAAGATAACACTATGAATCAAAAAATAGTACATCGCTGTGTTCAAAATGGCTTAATCACGGATTGGTTTTTGTTTGCACCTGATCGCCTTCGTATTGCACCTCCATTGATTATTACGCATGAGGAGTTAGATACGGTTTGTGAAATGATTCATAAAAGTATTTGTGAAGTTTGTGATGTTAGGAGCTGAAGTATCTATCTTTATGGTATTGATTAGCTGATCATGATATCATCGATGCTATGCTTATACAAATACTAATATTCGTCGTTGCTTTATTTGTGCTGATTATGTCTGCTCGTTTTTTTACTAAATCAGCAGAAGTAATTGGAGCATGGATGAAATTGCCCTCTTTCGTTATTGGTATATTTATCGTAGGTATTGGTACTTCCTTGCCTGAGTTAATCTCCGGCCTTATTTCCATTAACAAAGGAGTATCTGAAATATTACCCGGAAATATCATGGGAGCAAATATTTCCAATCTGTTACTGATAACGGGAATTGCGGTAGTATTGAATAGAAAAACAATTACTTTATCCAGTGCTTATTTATATATAGATCTCCATTTTCTGATTGGCAGTTTTATTTATTTTGTTGTCATAGCCTATGATGGGGTTATGGATTTTTCAGAGTCTATTATGGGACTTTTTATTTTTATCGTGTATGCTATTTATCTGATAAAAGGGGGTGTTACTGAACTTGGTAGTAGTAAGGATATTAAAAGACAATCGTTTCCTTTTAAGAGCATGGTGTTTTTATTATTAGCATGTACAGGTATTTATTTCGGTGCAGATTATACAGTAAGTTCTTTAGATCAAATCGCCACTGGTCTACATGTACCACGATCTATTATTGCACTCACTTTACTTTCATTAGGAACTACTCTACCAGAGTTAGCTGTAAATATTGCGGCTATTAACCAAGGAAAGGCAGAAATGGCTTTAGGTAATATACTTGGGTCATCTGTTTTTAATACACTCGTTATTCCATCTATAGCATCTGTCTTTGGTACCATTCAGGTTCCTGCCAACTTACTCAGCTTCTCATTACCCTTTATGGCCGCATGTGGCTTATTATTTTATCTGTTGACCCAGGATAAAAAGATCTCCGTTTGGGAAGGACTGATGTTTATTCTTTTATACGTTTTATTTATTATTAAAGTCATTACTATTTAATAGTATCTAGCAGGGCCCCATTCTGCAAAACCTGCTATATAATTTTTCATAGAGGGGAATGATGTTTTTGATATCAAATCTGCATGCTTGTGCATAAGCAGCTTCTTTCATGGTTTCCAGTTGTAGATCGTTTTTCAGAAGATTAATGGCGAACTTGCTCATGGTAGCTACATCTCCTACATCGGCCATAAATCCTGTTTCTCCCTGAATATTGATCTCCGTTAATCCGCCGGCATTTGAACTAATCACTACTGTTCTCGCAGCCATCGCTTCTAAAGCTGCCAGACCAAAGCTTTCATATTCAGAAGGAAGTATAAACACATCACTTACCGCCAAAATATCTTCCATTTGCTCTTGCTTCCCTAAAAAACGAACATCATCTTCAATCCCCAATTCTCTGGTTAACTCTTCTGTACCGGGTCTTTCAGGTCCATCACCCACCATCAAAAGTTTAGCCGGCATTTCTTTTCTGACTGCCGCAAATATTTTCACTACATCAATCACTCTCTTGACCTTACGGAAATTGGATGCATGGATCAATATTTTTTCTCCATTGGGAGCAATCACTTTTCTAAATGCATCAATAGGTTTTTTATCAAATCGTCCAACATCAACAAAGTTGTGTATGACTTCAATCTCCTTCTGTATATGAAATGATTTGTAAGTCTCTTCACGAAGATTATTAGACACTGCGGTTATCGCATCGCTTTCATTAATGGAAAAGGTCACAACTGGTTCATAGGTTTTGTCTTTACCCACTAAAGTAATATCGGTACCATGTAAGGTTGTGATTACAGGGATATTTCGATTGGCTTTTTGTTTCACAATCTGTTTAGCCATATAGGCAGCAGAAGCATGCGGTATGGCATAATGCACGTGTAACAGATCCAGATCATGATTCATGATCACATCTACCATGGTACTCGCCAATGCTACTTCATAAGGCGGATAATCAAAAAGCGGATAGGTAGGCACGCGCACTTCATGATAAAAAATATTGGCATTAAAGACATTCAGTCTCACGGGTTGCTGGTAAGTAATAAAATGTACCTGATGACCTTCATCTGCCAGTGCCTTTCCCAATTCCGTCGCCAGTACGCCACTACCACCAAATGTTGGGTAACAAACAATTCCTATACGCATAGCTAATCTTTGATTTTTATGTCCGAAGGACCCCTTCGGGGATCTTTGATTTGACGATTCAAGTCTATTAATATTGTACTAGTATACATTGTGCAACTCTGTGCAAACCTCTGCACCCTCTGTGGTTCATACTTCAATCTACAACAAGAGAGTCTATACAATAACTAGGATAATCAATCAGGAATCCATCCTTCAAAGATACCCCGCAATTAACAATATTTATCACAATACTGTTCTCCGTTCATCATAGGCGTAGGAAACACGACAAATCATTAACTTTAGCGCTATGAAAAAAATATATTTTCTTTTACTATTACTGCCATTTGGCGGCTTTGCACAGCAGGAAGATGCTGCTATCATCAAAAAGATTTCAGATGAAATATTGAGAAATGGGAAGGCTTATGACCTTTTATACCAATTGACCAAGCAAGTAGGCGGAAGAATAGCAGGTTCCCCTCAAATGTATAAAGCCGAAGCCTGGGGTGAAAAAGCACTCAAAGAAATGGGTGCAGATAAAGTGTGGTTACAGGAATGTATGGTTCCCCGTTGGGTAAGAGGTGCAAAAGAAGAAGCAAAAGTTGTAACGATCGACGGAAAAAAAGTAAACAGAGCATTGGATGTACTCGCTTTAGGAAATTCTTTAGGAAATGGAAAACCCGTAACAGCACAAGTGATTGCCTTTAATAGTTTTGATGAGATGGAAAAAAGAAAGGAAGAAGTAAAGGGTAAAATCGTATACTTCAATCATTCCTTTGATCCCACCAATATCAAACCCTTTGTTTCATACGGACAAACCGGAGTATCCAGAAGAGCCGGTCCTAGTATGGCTGCTAAATATGGGGCTGTTGGGGTGATGATTCGTTCTTTAACGGAATCAACAGCCAATGATCCACATACAGGAAGCACAGCATATAATGATTCATTTCCTAAAATCCCTGCTATTGCTATGGGACCCAGAGATGCTGATTATATCTGGGAACTGAGTAAGCAATCTTCCTTCAGTGTTTCTATGAAGACAAGCGCCAAATTTCTACCGGATACCATTGGACACAACGTAATTGGAGAGCTCAGAGGAACAACTTTCCCGGATGAAATCATTACTGTTGGCGGACACTTGGATAGCTGGGATGTGAATGAAGGTGCGCATGATGACGGCGCCGGAGTGGTACACACTATTGAAGTAATGCGCGCATTGAAAGCCATCGGTTATCAACCCAAAAGAACCATTCGCTTTGTGCTCTTTGCCAATGAAGAAAATGGAATGCGTGGTGGCAATAAATATGCAGCTGAAGCCAAAGAAAAAGGAGAGAAACACATTTTTGCACTGGAAAGTGATGCAGGTGGATTCACACCCAGAGGTTTTGGGTTTACAGCTCCTAAAGATAAACATGATAAAATACAGGCTTGGCTACCTCTTTTAAAACCGTATGGAACAGAAGATATGTCTGGTAGTGGAGGCGGTGCAGATATTGGTCCGCTGAATCGAACATTTGGTACACCGATCGCCGGATTTATTCCTGATCCTCAGCGTTATTTTGATCTGCATCATGCAAGGACTGATGTATTTGAAAATGTCAACAAGCGCGAACTGTTACTAGGCGCTGTGAATATGGCAGCATTGATTTACCTTGTAGATAAATATGGTTTATAAATGACAACCAAACAAAAAATCATCTGGACCACTATTATTATTGTATTTGTTGCGCTTTCAGGTTTTATTTATTGGCGTTATTATTTCGTTTATGCGGAAGGAACCAAAGCGGGCTTGTTGAATACCTTTCAGAAAAAAGGAGTTCTTTTTAAAACCTGGGAAGGGAAGATTATTCAAAGCGGCTTTCGAGCCAATGTACAAAGCAATGAATTTGATTTTAGTGTTACCAGTGAATCTGTTGCTGAACAATTATTGCGTTGCTCCGGTAAGGAAGTAGAGCTCCATTATAAAAGATATATAGGTACATTGCCTTGGCGCGGATTGGAACGAAACATTGTAGATAGTGTGTATGAAGTTCGCAGTGCTGCAACCGAAAGTATCATTGCTCCCAAATAACCCTGAACCTCTCTCTGCGTCAACTCCCTTTCTCTCGTTCTCTGCGGTCTTATACCGCAGAGAAATGAGGGCACGGAGTTGGCGCAGAGATTTTGAAATGATTAGGTTTGTAGCAAAAAAATTGCCAGCTTTTTATGGATATCAGGTTGCTCCTGCTTCCATTGACGAATTGTTTTTGTTTTGATGGATTCAGTTGCGGCAGTGATATCTACAGCTATACATAGTTTTGTTTCCGGCTTACAACTTTGCAAAAGATCATTGATGAGTGCATTATTGCGATAAGGGGTTTCAATGAATAGTTGTGTACAGTTTCGTTTCAAAGAATCTGCTTCCAGTTCTCTAATTTTTTTCTTTCGCTCAGTTCCATCAATAGGCAAATAACCATGAAACTGAAAACATTGTCCATTCATGCCACTAGCCATTAAAGACAGCAAAATAGAACTCGGTCCTACCAAAGGCTTTATTGTAACACCCATATTTTGTGCAGCTTCAACAAGTATTTGTCCGGGATCGGCAATACCCGGACAACCCGCCTCACTGATGATGCCTATATTCTTTCCTGCTTGTAGCAGTTGAATAAATGATTGTTTTACTTCAGCTTCTGCTTTATGTATGGCAAACCATTGATAGTCATCAATGATCATTTCTTTCCATAACTTTTTTAGAAAGCGTCGGGCAGTTTTTTCCTGTTCTACAAAAAAAACAGAGCAGTCTTTTACGGCATCCAGAATATAAGGAGGAATTGTTTCAATCGCATCTTCATACAAAACCGTAGGAATCAGGTATAACTTTCCGAACTGCATATTATTGCTTTGAACTGTTGGGATAGGTACTGAGTGTTGCAGCTACTACTGCATAAGATGGAGCAAGTATCCAACCGATGATCGGAAACATATGCATCAAATAAAATATAAAGCCATTCCCAATGGCAAGTCCTTTATGATTGCCAATGTAAAAAATACTTTCAGCCGGCGATTTTTTTTGGCGCTCCATACTGTAGTCTAGCATAGAGAATCCGTAATAATAACATTCAACCAACACAGCCAAGATAGGAGTGAGCCACCCGATGAGTGGAATCAGACTTAATAATAAGATGGATAGTACATACACTGTTTGCCATACGCTATTTCTCAATGCAAGTTTAATACCGCGTAAAATATCTTTTCCTAATTGAGTGAAGCTAAATGGAAAATCTTTTCCTTCAATAATGGATGCGGTTTTCTCACTTAGATATGCAAATACCGGAGAGCCAATGATCAGAAATAAAAATTTAAACAAGGAGAAGTAAAGCAACATCAACACCAGCCACAATAAAGCAGTTCCAAAAACAAAAAGAAAGCCCACAAAGCTATTGGAGAATTGATCGATCCATCCTCGCAAACCGGTCTTCATAGCCATCCATTCTATAAAATCTCCGGCTGTTTGTCCGAAATAATACATACCGGTTAAAAATAGCAGGGTATATAATAGCCCGGGAATAAGAATCCACTTCCAGAGTTTATGTTTGATGATAAACTGATGGGCTTGTGAATAGGATTGTATAGCAATAATAAGTTCCTTGAGCAACCTGAGGGGATTTTGATGCACTAAGTTAATGTATTCAGTATGTTTATTCTGTGAAACCTTTGAATGAATATTATAGCAATAGATTGCCGATGGATTTCTACCAAAACGATCATGTTTGTACGGTAGCCAAACAGCTTATCGGTAAAATATTGGTCACTTATTTTGAGCATACATTAACTGCCGGTAGAATTGTTGAGACGGAAGCATACAATGGGGTAATCGATAAGGCTTCTCACGCTTATGGGGGTAGATTCACCAATAGAACAGCGGTAATGTATGAATCCGGTGGAATTGCGTATGTATATCTCTGTTATGGTATTCATCATCTATTCAATGTAGTTACCAATAAAGCATCCATTCCGCATGCGGTTTTAATTCGGGGTATTGAACCGATAGATGGCGTATCGCAAATGTTACATCGTTCTCAAAGACTAAAGTTTGACCATAGTATTGGCAGAGGTCCGGGTAATGTTACAAAAGCCTTGGATATCAAAACGGTTCATACAGGAATGTCATTGCAGGAATCTTCTTTATTTATATCGGATGATGGTTGGAAAACACCCAAAGAAAATATTTTAGCAACTCCTCGAATTGGGGTGGATTATGCTGAAGAAGATGCGCTTTTACCCTATCGGTTTATAGTAAAAGAACATCTTCAAGTAACCAAACATGTTTACAACAAAACTGTCTAAAACACTTTTCTTAAAAAGTTATCTAATTAAAACTACTGTTCCATTTGCAATTCCATCACCGCTGCTGCCACTATAAATATTTGTTCGACAACTAGGCATTTCAACAGTCCAAACGTAAGTTCCAGATGGTTGAGGTTGATGAAAGCCGTTGCTAAAGACGGTACCATCCCAGCTATAATCTTGTGCTGTTGGACCTTGTGAAAAGAAAATAAGTTGTCCCCATCTATTATAGACTCTAAATATTGCGCCAGGATAATCTTCAAGATTAATGGGTCTGAATGTATCATTAAGCCCATCACCGTCAGGAGTAAAAGCACTTGGTACATAAACTTTTCTTGGTACAAGTACTGTAACAGTATGTGTATTAGCACCAACACATCCAAAATTTGTATTAGTGATTGTTAGTGTATACGGAGGATAATTGATAGGGGCATTGGGCATAGAAGGATTAGGTGGTGGTGGGGCAGGTAAATTTATATATGGTGAAGCTGTATTCGGATTATTTAAATAAGTGCTAGGGCTCCATAAAAATGAAAAAGTTTGATTAATACTTGGGTCACTATACAATAGTCGAAAGTTATTAGTGCCAATTTGACCTGAAACAGCTTCACAAGAATAAAAAGTTGTGCTTTTAGGATCTACAACTAATTGCTGTACATAAAAAATTAATGTATTCGATATTACCGATAATTGAGGATTACTTGATTCAAATGCGATGACTCTGTATTGGTAAATGCTAGGCGATCTTTCTGTTTGAGTATAAGATTGACTTGTTGCATTTGGTATATTTGTCCAATTATTACCACCATCAGAACTTTTCTGCCACTGAAACGCTGGGTTTTGATAAGGTATTACATTAGGCCAAGATGAATATAATGTTACAGACCCAATATCACATGTGTATGATTTATCTAAAATAGATGTTGATGAAAAAGAAGCTAATATTGGGGGGTAGCAAGCTGCAAATGCAATATCATCAAGTACAAGGTCATTGCCAATACTTCCAGTATTCATATTAACAATAACTACATCAACTGAGGAAACATTGTTTGGTAAAGTAAACATGAATCCAATTTTCTCCCATTGAAAGGTAGAATTATATGGCACCTCAATTGTACCACTATTTGCAATCTGAGTTCCTTGATTGTAGATTTCAAATCTAATTTTTGGATTTTCACCAATCGATGAAAGATTTCCTACCCATGCGGAAAATTCATACTTAAGTGTAGGGTTAAGTCCAGATACCGTCGATCTAAAAAATTCATTTTTTTGATCGTTTCCATCTATGAGTAAAAAATAACCATTAACGTCGTTTGGTGTGTGATCAGCAGGAATATTATGCCATTGGGATCTACATCCAACCGTACTATTTACTATGGTATATTGGTTAGCACTTATAGCACAAATTGGATTATATTCATACGAAGTAGTGCCAGCAGATAAAGCTGGTCCAGGGTTAGGACCACTTCCAAAATCAATTGCAATTACCGGCGGTCCTAGCACTCCATTACAAAATTGTGAAGGTCCTTGGGTATCGTTAACTACTGTTACAATTAAGTCTCCAGACTGTCCTGTTAAATCCTCACTAACAGATACTTGGCCAGTAGCATCTTCGTAACCCTCTAAATTATTCCACTGAACTGTTACACTATGCTTATCAGATGCTATTATACTTCCACCAGTTACATTCCAACTAACGTTTGCATAATTCGTGTAATAGTAATCCCAATACGACCAAGTCACAGAGTATATTTCTAATTTCCCTTGTCTAGAATTTGTATTTCCAGATATTGTTGTGTAGGCTCCCCCAAAAAGTTGTCCATTCTTGGTTAGAGTTAACGGGAAAAAGCT